>Ga0190367_1000826_pt1 | contig 20221 bp, 12 predicted proteins | sample 4872181011_MG_FD_171838 | JGI IMG/M metagenome (GOLD analysis project Ga0190367, IMG submission 171838) | Hydrothermal vent microbial mat bacterial communities from Southern Trench, Guaymas Basin, Mexico - 4872-18-10-11_MG | ecosystem: Environmental > Aquatic > Marine > Hydrothermal vents >...
TAGATGCACTTGGAAGAGAAAATGTTATAGGAGTTACCATGCCCTCACGATTCACATCCTCTGAAACACTCAATGACGCAGAAAGACTTGCTAAGAATTTAGGAATAAGACTTATAAAATTGCCAATAGAGCCTATATATGAAACATATCTGAAGATATTAGAAAAAGTATTTGATACATCTGAACATACAGTTGCTCATGAAAACCTTCAGGCAAGGATAAGAGGAAATCTCCTTATGGCAATATCTAACAGGTTTGGTTATCTTGTCCTTACTACAGGAAACAAAAGTGAAACTGCTGTAGGATACTGCACACTTTATGGTGATACAGCAGGAGGTTTTGCTCCTATAAAGGATGTGCCAAAGACAATGGTATATGAACTTGCAAGATACATAAATTCAATATGGGCAAAAGAGATCATTCCTGAGTCAGTTATAAAAAGAGATCCTACAGCAGAACTCAGACCTAATCAAAAAGACGAAGATACTCTTCCTCCTTATCCTGTATTAGACAGGATAATACATGAGTATGTGGAAGAAAATAAAGAAGTTGAGGAGATTATAGAAGAGGGATTTGAACCAGATGTTGTAAAAGATGTGATAAGGATGATTAAAAGAAGTGAATACAAAAGAAGACAAAGCCCTCCTGGTATAAAGATCACTGCAAAGTCACTTGGAAAGGACTGGAGATTTCCTATAACAAATCGCTATATGAAATAATGGAATACAAAGAAACAAAGGAAAAGATAAAGGAAATAAATCAGGACATATTTTCTTTGATCCAGAAAGCAAAAAAACTAACATTTGTCAGTAAGGACTCCTTTGAAGATTGGGAAAGGGTGTGCAAGGACATAGAAAGACAGCTTTCTGATGACATCTTCCGTATAGCCATTGTTGGAGCTATAAAGTCAGGAAAAAGCACACTTGCTAATTTTTTATTCTGTGGAGATTATCTGAAAAGGGGAGCTGGAATCGTCACATCTTTTCTTACAAAGGTAAGGAAAGGAAAAGAACTTAAAGCAGAAGTTTACATAAAGCCCTTGAGTGAAATAAACAAGGAAATAGAACAGGCAATAATGACATTGTCTTCTTATGAAGAAGGACTAAAGAGGTTTATTCCATTTGACATAAGGGATGAACTTAAAAGAAACAGATTAGAAGAGGTTGTAAAAGGATTTGATCCGAGGTTTTTTGTAAAGGATGGAACTCAGGATATAAATTACCTTACTGTTCTGCTTTATCTTAAAGGATACAGAACTGTTAAGGATCTTATATCTGAAAAACAGAAGAAGGTAGTTTATAAGGGAAAAGAATTTTCAAAGCATAAGGAATTTGTTGGAAATGATTCTCTTGCAATATATCTGAAAGACATATCTGTGGAAATAAACAGGGGAATATTTGATGAATCAGTAGAATTGGCAGACTGTCAAGGAAGTGATTCTCCAAATCCAAGACATATTGTAATGATTCAGGAATATCTGACGAAGACTCAGCTTGTGATATATGTCATAAGTAGCAGGATGGGAATAAGAGAAGCGGATATGAAGTTTTTGGATATGTTAAAAAGGATGGGGCTTTTAGAAAGGACCGTCTTTTTACTTAACTGTGACTTTGATGAACACAGATCAAAAGAGGATCTTCTTTCTCTTGTAGAAAAGACAAAAGAAGAAATTTCTGTCTTTGTTACTGAACCAAAGCTTTTTTCATTTTCAGCTCTGTATAATCTTTTAAACCAGACAAAAAAGATAACTGAAAGAGAAAGGATGAGACTCCTTCAGTGGAAGACTGATAAAGAGCTTATTGAATTTTCTGAAAAGCAGACAGCAGAATTTCTCAGCTATCTTCATGATCTTCTTTCAAAACAAAGATATGAGATGTTCTTAAAAAGCTGGATGTCTCATATAAGCTTTGTTTTATCAGAGATGAAGGAGTGGACCTCTTTAAACATAAAACTTATGCAGAGCTCAACTTCTGATGCAGAAAGTATGATAAAGAAAATCAGGACTGATAGAGAAAGACTAAGTGAAATGGGAGTTCACCTAAGTTCTGTGCTTTCTGGTATAGCTGATAGGGTAAAAGAAAGGATGAGGAAAAAGATAGACAGTTTTTTTGACAGGGATGGGAGATTGTTAAAGATCCTTTTTCAATTTATGAATAGCTTTCAGATTCCGTATGTTAGATATGTTGAGCTTTTAGAGAACATGAATCTAAGAGAAGCACAATATGTGGTTTTTAAAGAATACAAAAAAAGTGTTGATCAGTTTATAAGCCAAAACATAAATCCTCTTATAGTAAGATTTGTAAAACAGATAGAATCAGAGGTCTTAAATGAGATACTGTCTGCTGTTAAACCATATTATGAGATAAAAGAGCCTGTTAAGGTTGATTTTATCAAAAAGAGGTATTCATTAACTGCTCCTTCCATTTCTGCAATCATGGAATATAATATTTCTTTAACCACAGAAACACTTGTGAGATTTGGAATTTATAAGGCATTGGGTTTTATAAAAGGACTTTTAAAGAAAAAAGAAAGCTCGGATATAGAAGAAAAGATAAAAGCACTTGAATCAACCCTTTCAAGGATAAAAAAGAAAGGAATTGAAACAATCTCTTTTTGCATTACAAATTACAAAGAGAATCTGAAGTATCAGTATGTATTTAAATTGATCACTTGTATCTGTAAATACATAGAAGAGGTTATCATGATACAGCTAAAAAAAAGCCTGGAAAGGTTTTCAGATATTGAAAGAGAGATAAAAAGAGAAAAGGATGAAAAAGAGGTCATTCTGGGAAATCTAAAAGAGATTGAAAAAGAACTTATAAGCTATATGGAAAAATTAGGGAACTCAGGCAATTTTATCCACTTTGTAAAGTAAAACATGTAGTTTCCTGTCTTAGTAGGTCTTATTTTTCTGTAGTGTATGTTTCCATTCTTGTCCACTTCTTTTATGACAATCCTTCTGTCAAGAACAGCCGTCCATTTTCTTGCAAAAAGAAATGTATAGGGCTGATCCTCAGCTATTATCCTGTGAAGCTCATGACAGTATCTTACTCTTTTCTTATAATCATACTCCTGCCTTATCTTGATTATAAGCTCATCTGCTTTTTTATTCCTGTATCCAACAAAATTCAGCTGATATGGTCCTCTCTGACTTGAATGGAATATCTGATAAAGATCTGGTTCTATTCCCATACTCCATCCAAGAACAACTGCATCAAAATCGTGCCTGTTTATTCTTTGAATAAGGACAGACCATTCTAAAATCTCAGTCTTTACATCTATCCCTATCTTTTTCCACGACTGCTGAGCAATTGCAAGTATTGCTTTTCTTATGTCATTCCCACTGTTTGTAATAAGAGTAAAACGAAAAGGTCTTCCATTTTTCCTTAGCATTCCATCTTTTCCTCTCTTCCATCCTGCTTCTTTAAGAAGTCTTAGAGAAGCTTCAGGATCATATGGAAGTGGTTTTACAGAATGATCATAATAGTCTGTCTGCTTCAGAAAAGGGCCTGTTATCCTTTCTGCCTGTCCATAAAGGACATATTTTATGATCTTTTCTACATCTATTGCCATCCCAAGTGCTTTCCTTACTCTTACATCATCAAAAGGCTTCCTTCTCAGGTTGTATCCTATGTATGTATATCCAAAAGAAAGACCAGAAAATGCCTGAAATCTTGGATCTTTCTTTAGTCTTTCTACCTGATGAGGCTGTACATCATAATGATCTATTGTTCCTGCATAGAATTCCATCTCTTGTGTCAGTGGATCAGGTATTACTCGGAATATGTATTTTTTATAATTAGGTGGTCCTTCCCAGTAATCCTCAAATCTTTCAAGAATAATATACTGATCAGATACCCATTTCTTAAACCTAAATGGTCCACATCCTACAGGATTTCTGTTAAAGCTGCTATCCCTTATAGAAAACTTCTCCGGATCCATCCCTTTTGACATAGCCTCTTTTCTAAGGGCTTCTCTGTTCAAAAGGTGCTCAGGCAGGATTCCTATCTGCCAGCTGCTAAGAGCAGGAGAGTATAGTCTCTTATATATGACCTTTACTGTAAGAGGATCAATTATTTCTATTTTTTTTATAGGTTCAAAGTCTGATATCCTCGGTGAAAGATTTCTTGGATCCATAATTGCTTCGTAGGTAAATTTTACATCCTTTGCACTAAAAGGATGTCCATCATGAAAAAGGACACCAGGTCTTAAGTGAAATACTATGATTGGATTGTGTTCAAATGGAGGAAGTATCCTTTTTTGTGTAACTTTTTTGAGTTTATCAAATATTTCTGGATCTATCTTTGAAATTCTGATCTTTACTTTAAGTCTTCCTCTTTTTTTTTCCACAAAAGAGACTTCTTCTATCTCTTTCAGTTTCTTAAGTTTTTTTATTATGTAATCCTTATCTGATGCTTTTATCCAAAAGAAGGCTTCTTCATAAAGATCCCAGGATTTTGCAAGTCTTCCTCTAAGGTTTAGATTCTCATCCCTGTCTAAAAGCCCTTCAAAGACTAAGGATTCTATCTGTGCACTTGCACTGTCTGAAGAAAGTATAGGATTAAGTATTATTGCGTCTGCAGAAGATGCTGTTATGTATTCTGTAAGCCTTTCTGGATTTCCTTTTGTCTGTTCTTCATATGTAGGGATCCAAAAGTAGGATTGAAGGAAAAAAAGAAGGACAAGGATGGGGACAATAAGCAAGATCCTTTTTACCCACATCTCATTTTTCTTGACTTATGTGTTTATATGATTATCTTAGCTTGATGATCATAACAAAATAATGGAGAATTATAAAGGAATGGCAGCAAAGGATTATTACAAAATACTTGGTGTTCCAAGAAATGCATCTCAGGAAGAGATAAAAAGGGCATACAGGAGACTTGCATTAAAATATCATCCAGACAGAAACAAGGGAAATAAAGAAGCTGAAGAAAAATTTAAGGAGATAAATGAAGCATATGCAGTTCTTGGTGATCCGGAAAAGAGAAGACAATATGATATGCTTGGAGCTGAAGGATTTCAAAGCAGATTCAGTAAGGAAGATATATTTCGTGGATTTGATTTTGACAGCATATTCAGAGATCTTGGATTTGGTTTTAGTGGAAGGATAAGAGACATCTTCAGTGAACTTTTTGGGGATCTTGATTTAAGAAGGTCATTTCATTTCAGGACTTCTCCTTTTGAAACACAGGGAATAAAAGGAAAAGATCTGATTTATGAACTTCCTGTAACACTAAAAGAGGTAGCAAATGGAGCAAAAAAGACTATTTCATTCAGTGCAGGAGGAATACATGAAACGATCTCTATAAGGATTCCTCCGGGAGTAAAAGATGGACAGAAACTGAGAGTAAAAGGAAAAGGAGAACCAGGAATATATGGTGGACCTAGGGGAGATCTTTATGTGCAGATAAAGATAATGGAAGATCCTGTATTTAGAAGAGAAGGAGATGACCTTTTTATAAAACACAGGATAAAGTTTTCTGATGCGGTTCTTGGAACAGAAACAGAAGTTCCTACAATATACGGAAAGAAGCTGAGACTGAAGATACCTCCAGGAACACAATCTGGATCTAAGCTGAGGATTAAAGGATACGGTCTTCCAAAAAATGGAGGAAAAGGTGATCAGTATGTAGAAATAGTTATAGATGTTCCTAAGTCCTTGACAAAGGAACAGAAAGAGGCTGTTTTGAATCTTAAGAAGTTAGGATTATGAAAGCAATCTGTGTATTTTCTGGAGGATTAGACAGCATACTTTCTGCAAAACTTATTATGGATCAGGGAATAGAAGTTATAGGAGTTTTTTTTAAAACCCCTTTTTTTGGTCCTGAAAGGGCAATTGAGTCAGCAAAGATTATAAACCTTCCTTTGAAAATAGTAGACATAACTGAAGAGCACTTAAAAATAGTAAAGTCTCCAAAATATGGATATGGAGAGAATATGAATCCCTGCATAGACTGTCATTCACTTATGTTTAAGATGGCTAAAAGGATTATGGAAGAAGAAGGAGCAAGTTTTGTGATATCAGGAGAAGTCCTTGGACAAAGACCTATGTCTCAGAACAGAAAGGCATTAAAGATAGTTGAAAGAGAAAGCAGTCTTGGAAAGCTTCTTTTAAGACCCCTTTCTGCAAAAAAACTTCCTATAACTGTTCCTGAAAGAAGAGGATGGGTAAAAAGAGAACTCCTTTTGGACATACATGGAAGATCAAGGAAAAAGCAGATTGAACTTGCAAAAAAACTGAAAATAGAAAAATATCCAACTCCAGGAGGAGGTTGTCTGCTTACAGAAAAGAATTTCTCTGTAAGATTAAAAGACCTTTTAGAATTTCATCCAGAATTTGAAATAAGAGACATTGAACTTTTAAAGCTTGGAAGACATTTTAGGCTGGATAAAAGGACAAAACTTATAGTTGGAAGGAACAGAAATGAAAATGAAAAGATAGCTTCTTTTGCAAAAAAAGAAGACATCCTCCTTTTTCCTCATAATATACCAGGTCCTTCTGTCCTTCTTACAGGAGATATAAATGATGAAAACATAAAAAAAGCACTTGATATAACAGCAACTTATTCAAACAAAAGACCAGGATGTGAGATAGACATAGAAGTCATTATAAATGGAGAAAAAAAGATCTTAAAGGGAAAAGCACATGAAAAAAGAGTTTTTCATGAGCTTCTTATCCAGTAGCTATCTTACTATAACAACTGGACAAGGAGCATAAAGAGCAACCTTTTCTGCAACACTTCCTATAAGAAGTCTTTTCAGAAGGCTTCTTCCCTTTGTCCCTATTATGACTGACACATATCCCTCTTCTTCAGCAATCCTTACTATTTCTTCAGCAACAGGACCTACAGCTATCTTTGTATCAACATCTTTTACTCCATTTTCTTCTGCTATCCTTTTTGCTTCTTCAAGTATCTTTTTTGCCTCCTGCTCTCTCAGATAATAATTCCATGTCTCTGGAATCTTATCATAGTGGACTACATCCTCAAGGACATGAAGGAGTGTAAGATGAACACCTGTTTTTGAAGCAAACCTGCTTGCAAGTGCAACGGCTTTTTTTGAAATATCAGATCCATCAACACAGACAAGACTCTTCAGTCTTTTTTCCTCCATAAAAAACCTCCTTTTTCATGCTTGTTTAACTTAATCTTTACAAGAATTTATCTGAGGAGTCAAACTTTTTTCTGATGAAAAATCTCTTGACAAGGAAATTTTGTGATGATATTTGCTTAAGCGAAAAAAAATCTAAAAAAAGGAGGGAAAAGTGAACATCATAGCATTAGTAAAACAGGTTCCAGATACAGAGACAATCATAAAGATTGCACCAGATAAAAAGTCCATTGTAACAGAAGGTATAAAGTGGATCATAAATCCTTATGATGAATTTGGAATTGAAGAGGCTATAAGGACAAAAGAAAAGTTTGGAGGTCAGGTTACAGTAATAGGACTTGGACCACAGAGGGTTACAGAGGCACTGAGGACTGCTCTTGCAATGGGAGCTGATAAGGCAATCCATATAAATGATCCTGCACTTGAAGGAAGTGATTCACTTACTGTTGCGAAGGCACTTGCTGCTGTTATAAAAGGAATGGAGTATGACATCATCTTTACAGGACAGCGTGGAATTGATGATGACATGTGGATGGTAAATATTGCACTTGCAGAGCTTCTTGGAATTCCTCATATATCTCTTGCAATAAAGATAGAATTCGTAAACGATCACAAGACGATAAGGGTTCACAGACCAGTTGAAGGTCAGACTGTTGTGGTTGAGGCAGATCTTCCAGTCCTTGTAACATGTCAGAAAGGACTTAATGAACCAAGGTATGCTTCTCTTCCAGGAATAATGAAGGCAAAGAAGAAGCCTCTTGAAGTAAAGAAGCTATCAGATCTTGGTCTTGATGCTTCACAGGTAGGAGAAGCTGCAAGCAAGCTAAAGGTCCTTGAACTTTCACCACCTCCTGAAAGAAAACCTGGAAAGATCATAGAAGGTGAGACACCAGAGCAGAAGGCAGAAGAGCTTGCAAGACTTCTTCATGAAGAAGCAAAGGTTATATAAAAATTTTAGAAAGGAGAGGAAAATATGGCTGGAGAAGTATGGGCAATAGCAGAACAAAGAGAAGGAGAGTTTAGGAAAGTTACATATGAGGTAGTAAGTGAAGGAAGAAGGATTGCAGACAAACTTGGAAAAAAGCTTTTTGCAGTAGTTCTTGGAAAGGACATAAAGGATAAATCTGCAGAACTTGCTCATTATGGTGCAGACAAAATAATTGTAGCAGAAGATGAAAGACTTCTTCATTATACTCCAGATGCATACTGCAGTGTGCTTTATCAGCTTGTAAAAGCAGACACTCCAGACATAATCATCATGGGTGCATCTACTCAGGGAAAGGATCTTGCACCAAGACTTGCTGCAAGACTTGATGTAATGATGGCACAGGACTGCACGAAGTTTGAAGTAGAAGACGGAAAGCTTATAGCAATAAGACCAATCTTTACTGGAAAGGCTTATGCAAAGGTAGTATTTGAAAACAGCATTCCAAACATTGTTACTGCAAGACCAAATGTTATGGAGATAGCAGAGCCTGATACATCAAGAAAGGCAGAAGTTGTTGATGCAAGCTTCAGTCTTGATGATTCAGAACTTAAGACAAAGGTGGTTGAAGTAATAAAGGATGAAAGTGGAAAGATAGATCTTACAGAAGCAGACAAGATAGTATCTGGTGGAAGAGGAATGAAGTCTGCTGAAAACTTCAAGATACTTGAAGAGCTTGCAGAAGTAATAGGTGCTGCAGTTGGTGCATCACGTGCAGCAGTTGATGCAGGATGGAGACCACAGACAGATCAGATTGGTCAGACTGGAAAGGTAGTTTCTCCAAACCTCTACATTGCATGTGGAATATCTGGTGCAATACAGCATCTTGCAGGAATGGGAACATCTAAGGTGATTGTTGCTATAAACAAGGATCCAGAAGCACCAATATTCCAGAAAGCAGACTATGGCGTAGTAGATGATCTTTTCAAGGTAGTTCCTGCACTTACACAAGCAGTAAAGAAGTATGTAAAGAAGTAGATAAAAAGGGGCGAGATATTTTCTCGCCCCTAATATACCCTGCATATAAGTCCTTTAAGATACTCTGATTCAAGAAAGCTTGTAAGATGAGGATGATCTATTGGCTGACCAAGTCTTTTTATTACCTGGATCTGTCTCCTTGCATCCATTGCTGACCAGGTTATTATCTTTGAAAAAAGCTCAAGACTTATTGCACCAGAACAGCTGAATGTAAAAAGTATTCCTCCTTTTTCAAGAAGTTTCATTGCCTGAAGATTTATGTCTTTATATCCCCTTATTGCACTTTCAATCTTTTCATGAGTATGTGCAAATTTTGGAGGATCAAGTATTATCAGATCAAACTTCATTCCCTTTTTCCTTATCTTCCTCAATGCATCAAATGCATTCTCTATGAGGAAATCCTGTGGTTGACTTAGCTCATTCAGCTCCATAATCTCTTTTGAAAGATCTACAGCACTTTTAGATATCTCCACATTCATTACATATTCTGCTCCACCTTTCAGTGCGTATACAGAAAATGCTCCAGTATATGAGAAGCAGTTAAGCACTTTTTTCCCTTTACAGAAATTTAAAATCTCACGCCTGTTATCCCTCTGATCAAGATAGAATCCTGTCTTTTGTCCATTCTTTACATCAACAAGAAATGGAATACCGTTTTCTAAGATCTCCTGTCTTTCAGGGACATTTCCATAAAGAATACCTTTCTTAAGCCCAAGCCCTTCTTTTTTCCTTACACTGCTATCACTTCTTTCATATATCCCTTTAGGAGAAAGATAATCTACGAGAAAACTGATTATCCTTTCTCTGAATCTTTCTATTCCTGCAGTAAGGAACTGAACAACAATTACATCTCTGTATTTGTCTACTATAAGACCTGGAATAAAGTCTGCTTCAGAATTTACAAGTCTAAATGAGTCTGTATTTCTTTGATCAAAAAATGCCAATCTCTGATCTATAGCACTTTTCAGCCTTTCTTCTATAAATCCTTTGTCTTCAGGATCTTCATCCTTTTGCCATGTAAGAATCCTTATTGTTATCTGACTTTTTGGATTTATATAGCCTTTTGCAAGAAATTTCCCGTTTCTGTCACATACTTCAACTATGTCCCCTGGCTTTACACTGTGCTCTATCCTTTCAATAGCTGCAGAAAATATCCAGGGATGCTTTATAAGAACACTTTTTTTCTTTTCTTCCTTTAAAAAAACCTTTTTCATTTCTTGTTTTAAAGGTAAGCTTAAGTTTATAATATGTCAAGGAGAACTGACATGGATGCACATGGAGGAAGGTTAAAAGAGCTTCTTGTAGACGAAAAAAGAGCAGAATTCTTAAGAGAAATGTCCCTAAGTCTTCCTGATATAGTCCTTAATGAAAGACAGATTTGTGACTTTGAACTTATTGCAAATGGTTCTTTTTCTCCACTTGAAGGATTTATGAAAAAAAAGGATTATGAAGCTGTTTTGGAAGAAATGAGACTTTCAGATGGAATCCTTTGGCCGATTCCTATATGTCTTGATGTTTCTGAAGAGGATGTTCAAAGACTCAGAAAAAAAGAAGCCGTATGTCTGAGGGATCAAGAAGGATTTCTTTTGGCAGTTATGTATATAGAAGACATATGGAAGGTTGATAAAGAGAAGGAAGCAAAAAAGGTATATGGAACAGAGGAAAGGAAGCATCCAGGAGTGGAGTATCTTTTTAAAAAGACTGGTGAGTATTATGTAGGTGGAAAGCTTGAGGTTATAAGTCTTCCTCTTCATTTTGACTTTAAACAGCTGAGACTTACTCCTTCTGAATTAAGACACAATGCAAAAAGACTTGGATGGAAAAGGATTATTGGATTTCAGACAGAAGATCCTATACACAGACCACAGTTTGAGATGACAATAAGGGCAATGAAAGAAAAAAAGGCAAATCTTTTGGTTTTTGCAATTTCTGGAATACCAAAACCAGGAGATTTTGATCATTATACAAGGGTAAGGTGTTATAGACTGATTGAAAAATACTATCCACCAAACTCATTTATGATAAATCTTTTGCCCCTTTCAATAAGGATGGCAGGACCAAAAGAAGCTTTGCTTCATGCAATAATAGCAAAAAACTATGGATGCACTCATTTTATCGTAAGAGATGATCATGCAAGTCCTGAAGGATTTTACAGTCCAGACATTTTCAAAAATATGGCGAATAAATTTAGTAAAGAAATAGGAATCTCCATAATACCTTTTGAGGAGATGGTTTATCTTCCAGAAGAAGATGAATATAGACCAAAGAATGAGATTCCAGAAGGGATAAAGTTTTTTTCTATTTCTGGAAAAGAGATAAGGGAAAGGATAAGGAAAGGGAAAAAAGTTCCAGAATGGGCTTCATTTCCTGAAGTAGTAGAAGAATTGAGAAAGTCTTATCCTCCCCCAGAAAAACAAGGATTTACGATATTTCTTACAGGTCTTCCTGCATCAGGAAAGTCAACAATAGCAAAAGTATTATATGCAAAATTTATGGAAATAGGAACAAGACCTGTAACACTTCTTGATGGAGACATAGTAAGAAGGCATCTTTCAAGTGAACTTGGATTTTCAAAAAAAGACAGAGACATAAACATAAAAAGGATAGGATTTGTTGCAATGGAAATCACAAAAAACAGGGGAATAGCAATATGTGCACCAATTGCACCATACAGGGAGACAAGGAAAGAAGTAAGAAAGATGATAGAGCAGTATGGTGGTTTCATAGAAGTATATGTGGCTACACCACTTGAGGTATGTGAGAAGAGGGACAGAAAAGGACTGTATAAAAAAGCAAGGGCAGGTCTTATAAAAGGATTTACAGGGATAGATGATCCATATGAACCTCCAGAATGCCCTGAAGTAAAAATAGACACAACAGACCTTACACCAGAAGAGGCTGCACAGGAGATCCTTTTGTTTTTAGAACAAAAAGGATACATAGGAGGAAAAGATGGATCTTTTTAAAAACACATTAGAAAATGCAATCTTTGGTGTTGCAATATTTAACAGGGAAAAAGAGATCATTTACATGAATCCTCAGATTATCAATATGTTCGGATACGAAAGTCCTGATGAATTAAAAGGATATCTGTTTTCTGAAAATGAGAATCTTCAGAGATTCGTAGATGATGTATTTTCTGAACCAAAAAGAGAGACAAAGGAGCTTATAGCAAGGAATAAGAAAGGAAAAGAGTTCTGGATAAGGATTTCTTTAGTTCCAGTTTTTGATAAAAAAGGATCTGTTTCAAATGTCATCTTATTTGCTGAAGAGTCAAGAGAAAAGGAGAAACAGAAAGAATTGGAGGAATACATAGATCACCTTGCTACATTTAATGCAAAGCTTTCTGAAGATGGAAAGGTCATTATGGTAAACAGGACAGCAGTTGAAGCAGCAGGAATAAAGTATTCAGAAGCAATAGGAAGATACTTCTGGGAGACATACTGGTGGTCATACAGTAAAGAGGTTCAGGAAAGGTTAAAGGAATTTATAAAAAAAGCAGCTCGTGGAGAAACAGTCCTTGCAAGTGAAAGGATAAAAGTAAAAGATGGTTTTATCTTTATTCAGTTTATCTTAAGACCGGTCAAAGAAAAAGGAAAGATAAAGTATCTTTTAGCAGAAGGTCAGGATATTACAGAACTTAAAACAACTCAGAGTATGTTACAAAAGGCTTATGAGCTTATAAATACGATGAGCAGTCTTGCAGGAATAATGGACAGATATGGAAACATAGAGTTTGTCAATAAGACTCCTGTTAAGTTAGGGTTTAGCACAGCTGACATTATAGGAAAATACTTCTGGGAAGTAGATTGGATAGAAGAAAAGGATTCAGTAAAAAAGGCAATAAAAGAAGCACAGGATGGAAAAAGGGTAAATATAGAAGTTACTGCTTATTCTAAAGATAAAAAGAGGAGTTTTCCTGCTCTTTTGATCCTGACACCTATAAAAGATGATTCTGAGATTAAAGGTATCATATATGAAGGTATTTCAATAAAGGAGATAAAGGAAAGGGAAGAAGAACTTAGCAAATATCTTCATCTTTTAAATTCCATGAGCAATTTTGCAGGAATATTTGACCTGAACGGAAGGCTTTTATTCATAAATGATGTAGCACTTAAGACAGGAGGATTTTCAAAGGAAGAGGTCATAGGAAGGCATGTGTGGGAAACAGGATGGTTTCTTCCAGATGAGGAAAGCAGAGCAATTATAAAAGATGCAGTATTTCTTGCACTTGAAGGGAAAAGACTTCAGTTTGAAGTTACAGCATATACAAAGGACGAAAAACCATTTCCTGTCCTTACAAATACAGCTCCTCTTTTAAATCCTGAAGGGAAAATTGTTGGTGGAGTTTTAGAAGGAAAGCCTATATCTGAGATGAAAAGACTTGAAGAAGATCTGAGAAGAGAGATGGCAAAGTTTAAAGGTATGATAGAAGGTATGGAAGAGGGAATAGCTTTTGCTGACAGAAGGAACAGGATAACAGAAGTAAACAGCTTTCTTTTAAAGACAGTGAAAAAAGAAGGAGTGATTGGGAAGTCTCTTGAAGAGATCCATTCTGAAGAAGCATACAAGAAGATAAGGGAGATTATATTCAAATTCAGGACAAATCCTGATTCTCCTCCTGTAATAATAAACAAAAAATTGGGAGAAAGGCATGTTATAATGAGGATTCAGCCGATTTATCAGAATGGAAAGTATGAAGGAGTAGTAAAAAATTTCTTGGATGTTACAGAACTTGCCGTTGCAAGAGAAAAAGCAGAAGAGGCAAGCAAAGCAAAAAGTGAATTCCTTGCAAGGATGAGTCATGAGATAAGAACACCTATGAATGCAATCATAGGAGCAGCAGAACTCCTTATGCAGACAGAGCTTACAAAAGAACAGAGAGAATATCTTGAAATGCTGAGGATTTCTGCAGAGAACCTTCTTGGAATGATAAATGACATACTTGATCTTTCAAAAATAGAAGCAGGAAAGATAGAGCTTGAAAAGATTCCTTTTAACATTCATGAGCTTGTAGAAAATACATGTGTTTCACTTGCATCAAGGGCACACAGTAAAGGTCTTGAGCTTCTTTTTTATATAGAACCTGATGTTCCTGAGGAGCTCATAGGTGATCCTGTAAGACTAAAACAGATACTTATAAACCTTATTGGAAATGCCATAAAGTTTACAGAAAAAGGGCAGGTATCAGTAACCGTAAAAAAGATAAAAGAGGAGGAAGGAAAGGTTACAATTCAGTTCAGCGTAGAAGATACAGGTATTGGAATTCCTGAAGAAAAGAGAGAAAAGATATTTGAAGAATTTACACAAGCAGATACTTCTACTACGAGAAAATACGGAGGAACAGGTCTTGGATTGAGCATATGTAAGTATCTCGTAGAGATGATGGGAGGAAAGATATGGGTAGAAAGTGAGGTAGGAGTTGGAAGTGTATTTCACTTTACAGCTGTTTTTGATGTGGCAAAATCAGTTTCAAGGAGGATTAAAAAAGATGTTCAGCTGAGAGGTCTCAAGGTCCTCATTGTAGACGATAATCCTACTAATCGTTTTGTCTTAAAGGAGATCCTTTCTTCATGGGAGATGGAAAGTGAAGTTGCAGAAGACGGAGTTTCTGCATTGAGAAAGATAGAAAGAGCCTTAGAGAAAAAAGAAGTCTTTGATCTTATACTTTTAGACATGCAGATGCCAGGAATGGATGGAATAGAAACAGCTAAGAAGATAAGGGATATTGAAGAATACAAAGAAGTGCCTATAATTATGATGAGTTCTGTGGAGGATGTAAATCTGAGAAGAGAAGCTGAAAAGGCTGGAATTTCTGATTACCTTCTCAAACCAATAGGAAAGTCAAAGTTGTTTGATTCTATCGTAGAAATTATCTCAAAGGAGAAGAACTTAGTAGAAGTTCCAAAAAAAGAAATCCATTCTCTTAAAGGAATAAAAGTCCTTCTTGCAGAAGACAATCCAGTAAATCAGAGGATAGCTGCTTCTATGCTTAAAAATCAAGGAATTGATGTAACTGTTGCAAATAATGGAAAAGAAGTCCTGGAACTTTTAGAAAAGAAGGATTTTGATCTTATACTTATGGATGTTCAGATGCCACAGATGGATGGAATTACTGCAACAAAAAAGATAAGGGAAAAAGGGATAAGTATACCTATAGTAGCACTTACTGCAAATGCATTTGAAGAAGACAGAAAAAGGTGTCTGGAAGCAGGAATGAATGCATATACATCAAAGCCTATAAAGGCTGATGAGCTTTTGAAGATAATATCTGAACTTGTAGAAAAGGATATGGATCTTGAAAAAGCTCTTGAAATGGTTGGAGGAGACAGGGAACTTCTTGATCAGCTTCTTGATATGTTCGTTAAAGACTTTCCTGAAAAGATAAAAAAACTTGAAGAAGCAGTAGAAAAAAATGACATGGATCTTCTTTATAAAGAAGCTCATAGCTTAAAAGGTTCTTCTGGAAATTTAGGTCTTATGAAGGTATATGAAATTTCAAGAGAGATAGAGAAGATGGCAAAAGAGGAGAAATTAGAAGGAATAGAAGAAAAGATATCTCAGCTAAAAGAACAATTAGAAAAACTCAGGAGAAAGAAAAGATGATAGGGAAGATACTCAGGAGGATATTTGGAAGCAAAAATGATAGAGAAATCAGATCAATGATACCTATTGTTGACAAGATAAACAGGCTGGAACTTGAGATGAAGAAGCTTTCAGATGCACAGCTTAAGGCAAAGACAGCAGAATTTAAACAAAGGCTTGAGAATGGAGAATCACTTGACGATCTTCTTCCAGAAGCATTTGCAGTTGTAAGGGAAGCAGCATACAGGGTTCTTGGTCTAAGACCATTTGATGTTCAGATCATGGGAGGAATTGTCCTTCACAGAGGAAAGATTGCAGAGATGAAGACAGGAGAAGGAAAGACACTCGTTGCGACAATGCCATTATACCTAAATGCACTTACAGGAAGAGGTGTTCATCTTGTTACTGTAAACGATTATCTTGCAAAAAGGGATGCTGAATGGATGGGAGGGATATATAGATTCCTTGGGATGAGTGTAGGGGTTGTTGTTCATGGAATGAGTGATTCTGAAAGGAAAAAGGCATATGCATGTGACATAACTTATGGAACAAACAATGAATTTGGATTTGATTATCTGAGAGACAATATGAAATACAGTCTTGATGACATGGTTCAAAGGGGATTCTATTATGCAATAGTTGATGAGGTTGACAGCATACTTATAGATGAAGCAAGGACTCCTCTTATAATAAGTGGTCCTGTAGAAAGAAGGGTAGACAAGGTATATCTTGAAGCAAAACCTCTTGTAATAAATCTCAGAAAAAAGCAGTCAGAGGTAATAAGAAGACTTCTTAGAGAGGTAAGAGAAGACATAAAGAACGGGAATGTAAGTGAAGATACAATTGTAAAGCTTATTCAGATAAAAAGAGGAGATCCAAAAAATCCTTCTTTTCTGAAGATTCTTGCAGACAATCCTTCTCTCAAAAAAGAGATGACAAGACTTGAAGCACTTTATGAAATACAGAAGATGCTTCCAAAGATAGATCAGGAGCTTTACTGTGTCATTGATGAGCAGAACAATACAGTAGATCTTACAGACAAAGGGATAAGGCTTCTTGCAAAAAGTGGAATAAGTGATTTTGTCCTTCCTGACATTGAAGAAGAATCAAGGAAGATTCAGGAAGACAGAAGCCTTTCTGAAAAGCAAAAAGCAGAAAAGCTAAGACAGCTTGAGGAAAGATTTGTAAGGAATTCAGAACTCCTTCATGCAATTCAGCAGCTTATAAGAGCATACTGGCTTTTTGAAAAGGATGTGCATTATGTCGTCAAAGATGGAAAAGTTATAATTGTTGATGAATTTACAGGAAGGATGCTTCCTGGAAGAAGATGGTCTGATGGGCTTCATCAGGCAATTGAGGCAAAGGAAGGTGTAAAGGTAGAGGAAGAAAATGTGACGCTTGCAACAATAACATTTCAGAACTACTTCAGGATGTATGAAAAGCTTGCAGGAATGACAGGAACAGCAGAAACAGAGGCAGCAGAATTCAAAAGCATATATGGTCTTGATGTTGTCGTTATTCCGACTCATATGAAGATGATAAGAATAGACTATCCTGATGTGATTTATAAAACCGAAAGAGAGAAGTTTAAGGCAGTAGTAGAAGAGATAAAAAGGCTTTATGAGCAGGGAAGACCAGTCCTTGTAGGAACTGTATCAATTGAAAAATCAGAAATGCTCAGCAAGATGCTAAAAAGGGCAGGAATTCCACATTCTGTCCTTAATGCAAAAAATCACGAAAAAGAGGCAGAAATCATTGCAAAGGCAGGACAGAAAAAGACTGTAACAATTTCTACAAACATGGCAGGAAGAGGAACAGATATAGTTCTTGGAGAAGGTGTTGCAGAACTTGGAGGACTTCATGTAATTGGAACAGAAAGGCACGAAAGCAGAAGAATAGACAATCAGCTGAGAGGAAGGGCAGGAAGACAGGGTGATCCTGGATCATCAAGATTTTATCTTTCACTTGAGGATGATCTTTTGAGAATATTTGGTTCTGAAAGGATAGCAGCAGTTATGGAAAAGCTTGGGATAGAAGAAGGTGAACCAATAGAGCATCCACTTATAACAAAGGCAATAGAGAATGCACAGAAAAAGGTAGAGGCATACAATTTCAGCATAAGGAAACAGCTCCTTGAATATGACGATGTAATGAACAAGCACAGAGAGATCATATATGGACTAAGAAGACAGATACTTGAAGGAAGAGACATGGATGAGCTTATAAACAGCATGATTGAGGATAAAGTAGAAGCAATAGTTGAAAAGTGGATAGATCCAAAATCAAGACCAGATGAGTGGAATATAAGAGGGCTTGAAAGAGACTTTTTGAGGATATTTGCATTTCGTCCAAAGGTAAGTCCTGAGGATATAGGAGAGGAAAGATTCAGATCACTTGAGATAGATGAGCTGAAAAAGATGCTCATAGAACAGACGAAGAATATGTATCTTGAGAAAAAGAAGCTTTTTGGAAAAGAGATGCTTGATGAACTTTCAAAGATGGTCCTCATAAATATAATAGACAAAAACTGGATAGATCATCTTCAGGACATGGAATTCCTGAAAGAAAGCATAGGACTTAGAGGATACGGACAGCTTGATCCACTTAAGGAGTATCAGAAAGAGGCATTTTCTCTTTTTGAATCACTCCTTGATAGAATAAAGGAAGAGACACTGAACATAGTATTCTCATTAAGACTTCTTAAAGGAAAAGAAGAGATTCCAAGGGAAAGAAAGGTCATATATCTGAGGCATGGAGATGATCAGCCAGTATCAACTATAAGAAAGGCAAAAAAGATTGGAAGAAATGATCCATGTCCGTGTGGAAGTGGAAAGAAGTATAAGAAGTGTTGTGGAAGGGGGATTGTGTGATAAAGGGGTTTAAGGAAGCAGCTGTAAGATGCGGAATAAAAAAAGATGGACTTGATCTTGGTCTTATATATTCTGAAAAAGAAGCAACAGTTGCAGCCCTTTTTACAAAAAACAGGGTAAAAGCAGCACCTGTAATTGTTTCAAAAATACACCTTGAAAAGACAAAAGGTCGTGCAAGGGCAATAATTGTAAATTCTGGGAATGCAAATGCGTGCACAGGGGAAGAAGGAATCAGAGATGCATTATCCGTCAGTGAAGCTGTAGCAGAGGCTCTTGGTATAAAAAAAGAAGAGGTCCTTGTTGCATCAACTGGAATAATTGGAAAAAGACTTGAACTGAAGAAGATAAAAGAAGCTATACCAGATCTTGTAAAAAGGCTTTCTTATGATGGAATAGAAGAGTTTTCTAAGGCAATCCTTACAACAGACAAATTTCCAAAGGTATCATCTTTTGAAGGAGATGGTTTCAGGATAGTTGGTATTGCAAAAGGTGCAGGAATGATCATGCCAGATCTTGCAACAATGCTCTGCTTTATCCTTACGGACATAAAAGCAGAAAGAGAAACCCTTAAAGAAGTTCTTAAAAAAGCTGTAGATCAATCATTCAATAAAATAACAGTAGACGGTGATATGAGCACAAATGATACAGTTTTTCTTCTTGCAAATGGAATTTCAGAAAAAGGAATTTCAGAAGAATTTGAATTTGGACTAAAAAAGATATGCACTGAACTTTCAGAGATGATTGTAGATGATGGTGAAGGTTCAACTAAGAAGGTAAAGATAATCGTAAAAGGTGCTGCAAAAAGATCTGATGCAAAAGAAGGTGCAAGGTCTGTTGCAAATTCCCTTCTCGTAAAAACAGCCCTTTTTGGAGAAGATCCAAACTGGGGAAGGATAATGGCAGCAATTGGAAAAGCAGTTTCTGTTGTAGATCAGAATAAAGTAGACATATGGATAGATGACATAAAGGTTGTTGAGAATGGAAAAGGAAAGGGAAATGAGGATGTCGCAAAAGAGAGGATGAAAAAAAGAAGCTTTTCACTTACAGTAGATCTAAAAAAAGGACCATATGAAGACTGGATCCTTACATGTGATCTTAGCTATGATTATGTAAAGATCAATGCAGAATACAGAACATAAGGGGAGGAAAAGATGTTTTTTGTTATTATGGCAGGAGGATCTGGAACCAGATTTTGGCCACTTAGCAGAAAAAAAAGACCAAAGCAGTTTCTTTCAATCTTTGGAAAAGATCCTCTTATATTAGAGACATACAGGAGGATATCTCAGATTGCTGATGACAGAGACATATGTATAATCCTTGGAAAAGAGCATGTTGATGAAGCAAAAAGGATTTTTGAAGGAAAAAGGATACATATTATAGCAGAGCCATTTGGAAGAAATACAGCTCCGTGTATTGCACTTGGAGCACTTTATGCAAAATGGCTAAAAAAAGATGGTGCAATAGCATTTCTTCCAGCAGATCACTTTATTGGAGATACGAGATCATTTCTTGATTCTCTTCTTATTGCAGGAAAGATAGGATCTGATTTTGGAAAGATAGTAACTCTTGGAATTGTTCCAAACAGACCAGAGACAGGATATGGTTACATAAAAAGGTCAGAGGATTATGTAGAGGTTGATGGAAAAAGGGTATTCAGGGTAGAAAGGTTTGAAGAAAAGCCAGATATTGA
>Ga0190367_1000827_pt1 | contig 20212 bp, 17 predicted proteins | sample 4872181011_MG_FD_171838 | JGI IMG/M metagenome (GOLD analysis project Ga0190367, IMG submission 171838) | Hydrothermal vent microbial mat bacterial communities from Southern Trench, Guaymas Basin, Mexico - 4872-18-10-11_MG | ecosystem: Environmental > Aquatic > Marine > Hydrothermal vents >...
TAAAAAAAAAATAAAAAAAATAAAAAAAAAAAAAAAGAAAATAATTTGTTAAACTATTAACAAAAAAGTTAACAAAAAATATGCAGTTATCATATGTTCGCATATATTATCTTACTGAGTAATATTACTTGCATTGTTTCTCCTTAATACCTTGCGTAATTACTAAAAACAGTGAGAATAAAACTAATGCCATGGCTGAAGCCTTTAATAAATCGACTTCCTGACCTAAAATATAGTATGCAAGTATAGAAGCCCCAACAGGCTCTCCTAAAGCAATAGAGGTGACAATACTGGTTTTTAAATATTTAAGCAAATAATTCATAACTGTGTGGCCACCTATCATAGGGATTAAAGCTAGTAATATGAAGTAAATATATGTGTTAAAAGAGTGTTGTAAAATATTTTCACCTATAAGAAAACTATATGCTAGAAGGAGTGCGGATGCAGTAGTATATGTAGGAACAACGTACTCTAAAAGACCAACATCTCTTCTCACAATCCTGCCAACAGTAAAATAAACTGCTCCAGCAATGGCACCACCGAGGGAAAGAAGAACACCATAAACACTATAACCCCCTAACACCTTAGGGTGGGTGAAAAGAAGAACACCTATAAAACCCCCGATAAGCCCAATAACCTGCAGTAACCTAATTTTTTCTTTCAACAAAAATCGATCAGCGATCAATGCAAATAAAGGATACGTAACAACAACAGAAGTACTAACAGAAACAGGAACCCAAAACAGCGACTCCATCCAAAGCAGGAAGTGAACACCTAAAGCACACCCTGATATAGTAGATAGAAGCAAAGTTCTCCTATTAGCAAAAACGTGACCTACCTTCCCTTTAAGTAAAATAATAAGCCATAGGATAGTGCTTGAAATAAAAACACGCCAAAAAGCACATGAAACAGAAGAAGCACCTGAAAGTAAAATCAAAATAGATGAAGAAGAAATACTAAAAAACACTGTAGTGAAAGCAGCAAAAACAGTCAAATACCATGATAAACCTCTAAAATAGGATGGCATTTTAATCCTCCGCATACTACAGTAGAAAATGTATTGGAAAAATAAAAAATTAGGCTTCAACGCTAAGTCAGCTTAAAACATGATTAAGCTGGTAGCTATGAAGAACATTTACAAATGCAGCATATGCGGTAATTATGTTGAAGAACAGTTTCACTGCAATGCTAGAGCGCAGCTGCTTATTGACAGTAAACGCAGAGAAATGCTTAGCAAACTCATTTCAGGTATATTAAGACATTTTCCATGGGAAGTAGGATTAACTTTAAGCAGTGAAGGATGGGTAAACATAGACGAATTAGTTAGCGCAATTAAGACTAAGTGGAGGAATAAGCAGTTATATCAGTGGGTTAGTGGAGAACATGTAATTGCATTAGTGACATTGGATCCTAAAGGCAGGTTTGAAGTAAGCGGAACCAGAATCAGAGCACGCTACGGCCATTCAATACCTGTTAAAATACGTTATGAGGAAGATAGAGAGGTTAAGGTTCTTTACCATGGTACATCTAATATAAACCTACATTCGATACTGAAAACAGGTATTAAGCCTGTTAAAAGGCTATGGGTTCACTTAACGATAAGTGCAAATAATGCATGTAATGTGGCTCAGAGACATGGCGGTAAACCCGTAGTATTAACTATAGACGTTGATTGTCTTAGAAGACAAGGGCTTAAAGCGTATAAAGCAACAAACACCATATACTTAGTAAAATATGTTCCCAAAGAATGTATTAGAAAATTTAAAAGCTGTTAAAACAATTTTAATGGTAACTAATAAGCGTTAAAAACTATTATAATCCTAGCAACTTTTAATACAAGTTCCATGTCAACTATGTTTTAGACAAAGTGACAATCTTAATTCCGCAACACTATTCCAAGACAAATAACCACTAAACCTGCTATTACCAGAAGTAAACTGCATATTCTTATTTTAAAATCCGTGCTTAACCATCCTTTCATAATCCACCTTCTAGCTGCTCCAGGATATAAAACGTGGAAAATACCCTTTACAACAAATACCACACCAATAATAATAACTAACCAGTTAAGAGCTTCCACTTTAACACCGAGAATAAGTATAGAGAAGGAGTAGTAAACGCTTAGCCCATATAAGCATTAAACAATGTAGACCAAACACTTAATACGGGGAAACAGCGATGGAAAAATAAGGTCCAATTAAAAAATAGTTTAAGGTTTATTTTTACTCTAATGCTTCCTGAACAGCTAAGTCTACTCTGACCACTCCATATCCGTATAATTTATCGTAACCTTCGGTTCCTAAATCGTCTGCCGTAATGTGAAGAATTCCCCTAACAGTATTACTCTCTGCGTCCTCCATGCTACCTGGCGGTAATAATGGCTTCCCATTGGCTAAACGTGCTGCTTGAATTAAAGCAACAGCGCCACTTACATGGGGTGTTGCCATAGATGTTCCCTCTAAAGTTTCATACGTATCATCAGGGTATGTGCTTAAAACATCTACTCCTGGTGCTGTTAGCTCCGGATTCCTATTACTCCAATCAGGTACTTGGTCTTTAGAATCTATTGCACCTACGGCTATTACTTCATCGTATGCTGCTGGATATACCGGTGCTTCGGCTCCTTCATTTCCAGCGGCTGCAACCAATGTGACACCGTAATTGTAAGCAGCAACTATTATTTCATGTAGTTCTTCAGGAGGAGACTCTCCGCCTAAGCTCATAGATATTACTTCTACAGAATCATCTTCTGGGTCTCCAGCTACTTCACCGTCTCCATCGATGTCTATTATTCCATCAGGGCCTTTTATAGCCAGGTCGATTGCTATTATTAGGTTGCTCCATGTCCCATATCCTGCATCGGTAAGGGCTTTTATAGCGTAAATTTCTACGTCAGGAGCTACACCAACAACCCCTATTTCATTATCTTCAGCTGCTATGGTTCCAGTAACGTGGGTTCCATGACCATTCCTATCTTCACATTTACCATAGAATATTCTCCCAAAACGTACAGTAATACACCATTTAATGTTCTTATCTAAGTCGGGATGGTCTTTGTCAACACCGGTGTCTATTACTGCAACCTCTATTTCAGAATCTCCATCACCATTAACGTCAACCCAGCCCGTACTTGTACTCCAAGCTTCAGTAGCGTTTATTCTATCGATACCCCAAGGAATTACTTGAGAAGGTTGTTCCTTAGAAGGCTTACCTTTACCGGAAGGAGGAGCTAAAGTATAAACAAAACCATCTAAGCTAACATGTTTCACGCCATGTGCCTTCTTAAACTCTTCAACAGCATGTGAAGGTAGCTTAGCTACGATAACCGGAGCTAGTTCAGCAGTATAAACAATCTTACCACCTAACTTATCGACAACAGTTTTATCGAAAACATCGCGGTCGACTGTAGCAATAACAGTAACCTCAAACACAGGCTTAGCAGCAATACTGACAATGGGAAATATTAAAACTAACAATGTCAACATTGCGATAAACAATAGTTTACTGCGCATTCTAACCGAACCCCTGTTAATTTAAACTTTCAAGAAAACCCTAATAAGCATGCTTATCTGCACCATAATAGTATAATAGCTGACTTTACAACCAGGTTATGTTACCTTATTAAAACTTAAATTTAATCTTGACGAACATAGAAACGTTTACTTAAACAAGCTATTAGGGATTCTTATATTACTCCTTATATATTCAGTATTACTTAGAAAAATGGAGGGAGATATTCTAACATGTCCATTAATGTTTTGAAAAATAGGATTCTAAAGAAAATAGATGAGTTAAAAGACTTCAGCATAGACATATTAAAACATATGGTTTCCATACCCACAGTTGTTCCGCCCGGAGAAAAATACAAGGATTTTGTTGATTACGCTAAGGAACTGCTAAAGGAAATAGGTTTAGAAGTAAATGTAGTTCAAGTACCTAGAAGCTATTTAGAAAAACATATTCCAGAAATGAAAGACTATCCTAGATACATAGTTGTTGGAAGGCTTAAAAGAGGTGAAGGCCCTATTCTACACTTCAACGGACATTACGATGTAGTACCTCCTGGAACGGGATGGAAAACGGATCCGTTTAAACCCGTTATTATCGATAATAAGCTTTATGGTCGTGGAGCTTCAGACATGAAAGGAGGCATAGTATCAATAATAACTGCTGTAAAAGCATTGGTAGAAACTGGAGCTAACATAAGCGGCACTATAGAAGTCTCAATGACGCCTGATGAGGAAATAGGGGGTATATGTGGAGTAAACTATATGCTGGAATCCGGTATTGTAAAACCAAACTACTGTATTGTAGCTGAACCTTCAGGCTATAATAGAATATGGATTGGACATAAGGGAACATTATGGGGAGAAATAGTAGTTCACGGTAAAATAGCCCATGCAAGCACTCCCTGGTTAGGCATAAATGCTTTCGAAAAAATGGTTAAACTAGCAAACAAAATGATAGCCACCCTTAAACCTAAAGTAGAGAGCAAAGTTACAAAATATGAAACAGATGTTCCAGAAGGCAAGAAAGCCACCATAGTTTTAGGAAGTATAGTTAAAGGAGGAGTTAAAATAAACGTAGTTCCAGATAAGATGTCATTCCAGTTTGATAGAAGAGTTCTCCCCGAAGAAGACTTTGACAAAGTAGTTAAAGAAATAGAGGACGTTATTAAAGAAGCTACGAAAGAGGACCCTGAACTTAAAGCTGAGCTTAAAACACTGTTTAAAGCAAAACCAGCCGCTATTTCTCCTGAAGCAAAAATCACGGTGGTTTTAAAGGAGGTTGTGAAGGAAATTATAGGTGAAGAACCTAGACTAACACTATCTACAGGATTCTTAGATACAAGGTTCTTCGTAGAGAAAGGTGTTGAAGCATTAACCTATGGCCCTGGCAGCATATCACAGGCTCATGTAGCTAACGAGTTTATAGTAATAGATAAAATGATGTTAACTAGTAAAGTGTATGCCCTAACAGTTCTTAAACTTTTAAGTTAATGTTAAATTTTTAATATTTTTTATCTTGCAGCAATATAATTTAGAACATGGCTTATGTAAAGCTTAAATATTGTCGCCATAAAGTCTTAACTTGAAACTACTCTCTGATTGATTTCTCTGAGGTGTATTATTTGGCTGAAAGAGAAGCTGAACTGAGAAGAGAAAGATATGCTTTATACCTGGCGCTAATAGCACCCGTAATAATGATACTAAGTGCGCCAGCAATTAACACAACTAAGCCCTACATTGCCGGTATGCCGTTCATGTTCTTCTGGCATGTCCTATGGCTTATCATAGGCCCCATATTTCTAACGATAGCATACCTTATCAGAGTAGGTAAAATAAAGGTGTAGAGGCATGGAAGTAGCTCCAGGCACTTTTGCGTTAGGAATTATTTTCGGCTGGATAGTGATATCTACTGTAGTTGCTATCTTAGCTGGTGTTTTAAAGAAATTCAGTCTTGAAGAATGGTTCGTTGCTAGCAGAGGTTTATCATTTGTTGTAATATATTTTGCACTAGCTGCTGAAATCTACAGTGGCTTCACATTCCTAGGCCTAGCCGGATGGGCTTACAAGTTCGGCGCGCCAGTACTTTATGCTTTAGCATACTTCGTAACAGCATATTCCACGGGTTTCATGCTAACACCATATTACAACAGAATAGCTAGAAAGCTGGGTTTAGTAACTCAGCCAGATTACTTCGTTGCAAGATATGAGAGCAAGTTATTAGGCGTTTTAGTAGCTATTATCGGTGTTGTTTTCTTCATACCATATATTCAGCTGCAAATAGGTGCTACAGGTATAATAATTGAATTAGCAAGCTATGGTGCCATAGAAAGGACAACAGCTATGATCATAGCTTTCATTCTCGTAGCTATATTCATATTCATCGGCGGAATTAGAGGTGTTGCATGGACAAACGTGCTGCAAGGAATACTAATGTGGTGTATAGCTATAGCGCTGCTTTCAGTACCCTTCATAACATTTGGCGGATTAGATCAAATGTTTAAGAGACTAGAAGTAGTTAGCCCACAGCACTTAACATTGCCGGGTGCTGCCGGAGTTCATGGCATACCATGGTACATGTCTACACTGCTACTATGTACTTTAGGTTTCTGGATGTTCCCACACCTAGTTATGAGAGCGTATGCTGCTAAAGACGAAAGAGCTATTATGAGATCATGTGCTTGGATGTCATGGTATTCTATACTGGGCTTCCCAATAGTAATTATCGGCCTATTTGCCGTTCTAATGTACCCTGAACTTGTTAACCCAGACTGGGCTGTTATGTGGACTGCTAGAGACCTATTCCCAGTCTGGGCTGTAGGCCTCGTCGGTGCAGGAGGTGCTGCCGCAGCAATATCTACAGGTGCTGGTTTAATTCAAGCATCTGCAGGTATTATTGCTAGAAACATTATTCAGAGAGGCGTTTGGCCTAAAGCAACAGATATTCAAACAGCATGGATTGCCAGGTTCTTAGTATTCCTCATTACAATAGTTGCGCTACTACTACAGCTATATGCTCCAGCACTGCTAGTAGCATTACTGCTAATGTCCTATAGCGGTATGGTTCAGTTCTTCCCAGGAGTAGTATTAGGCCTTAAAACAAAATGGGTTACTAAACCAGGAGTTACTGCAGGATTAATTGCAGGAGTATTAGTAGTTATCTTAACAACATTTGTCTGGAAGAACCCATTACAAATACACTCAGGAATATGGGGTCTAATGGTAAACTTCATTGTAACAGTACTTGTAAGTAAAATGACAAAACCACCATCCGAAGCTACGGTGAAAGCTTTCATAGAGGAAGTTGCTGTAAGAACCTAAAATTTAAATTCACTTTTTCTCTTCAACTCGGTTCTAGCCAAGCTCCATGTAGAGCTTAATTAAAGAGTATGCTGGCTCATAGGTTTGCATTGTTCTTTCTCTTCCCCTTAGCTTCATATAGCCTTTAATTATTCTAAGGAACATATCTGGTTTCTCAGGGCTTATAATGTATTTTTCACCATTCACTTTCTCTATTAAAAGACATTTTTTAATGTCCGTTAAGTATAGGTTAACATAGCCTAACTTTATCATTTTAAACTGTCCGAAGAAACCGTAAAAACCACTTGAACCCCAGAGCTTAATATCTGTTGCTGTCGACTGTTTCTCATAACTAATTATGTCTACATTCTTCATTTCACTATAAGGTATAAATATGTCATTCAATATTCTCCTAATAACTAGTCCTCTATGTGTTAAAACATACATTTTAGGAGCATACATGTAAGGTACTACAATTATACATACAGCTATACCGAGAATCCCAGCTAAAACTTCTGAAGAAAATCTGCCTTCAAAATAGAAATGTATACTAGCAAGAACAAGCATTGCTACTAGAAGAAAAACTATACTCGTCAATATTTTTACGGATAAACCCATTGAAGCTTTCGAAACATATATTTCATGCCCGAAACTCATTAGCTACCGTTACCCGGTAACCTATACTTTCAAGAAATTTACAGTAGCGGAAACTATTAACTTTATAATCTTAACAAGAGAGGGCTCTTTAAACATAAATCTTAACTATCTTATTAATTGCTTATTTTCTGGAAACACAGATATATTACATGGCTGAGAGGTGGTTTACACGGCATCAGTTAATGAATTTCTTAAAGAAACAATCTCACTAACAAGAGAGCTTGTTAAAATAAAAACAGTTAACCCTCCAGGCGACGAACTTCCCGCAGCCGAATTTCTTGCATCATGGATGGAAAAACATGGTTACGAAGTACATATTCAGAAAATAGAAAAGAATAGAGGGAATGTAGTAGGTATTATTAAAGGCACAGGTGAAAGACAACCTCTAATACTTAACGGCCATTTAGACGTAGTTCCAGCGGGAAGAATTGAAGACTGGACCTATGGCCCATTCAGCGCTGAAATTGTTGAAAACAAAATCTATGGAAGAGGATCAGCAGATATGAAAGGAGCAGTAGCAGCCATGGTTGTTGCAGGATACATGCTAGCTAAAGAAAACGTGAAATTAAAAGGAGACCTAATAGTTTCAGCTGTTGCCGGCGAAGAAGTTAACAGTATTGGTGCTAAGCATTTCGCAGAAACTAAATGGTTTAAAAACAGTATGGGTATAGTTATTGGAGAACCAACAGCAATGGACCTTGTAGTAGCCCATAAAGGAGCACTATGGGTTAAAATAAAAACATACGGTAAAGCAGCACATGGATCATTACCTCACCTAGGAGTAAACGCAATAATCCACATGACTGAAGTAATAAGAAAACTAACCGAATACAGGTTCAAATATGAACCAGTAAAGCTTCTAACACCTCCAACAATGAATATTGGAACGATAAAAGGAGGAATAAAAACAAACGTAGTACCAGACTACTGCGAAATAACAGTAGATATGAGAACTTTACCAACACAGAAACATGAAGAAATAATAGACGATTTCAAAAACATTCTCAAAGAACTTAAAGAAAAAATACCTAGTTTTAAAGCAGAAATTGCGGTAGTAAACAATAGAAGACCATTACTAACAGATCCAAGTTCTCCCTTAGTTTTAGAAGCTAAGAAAGCATATAAAGAAACCTTAGGTTTCGAACCTGAGGCTAAGGGGGTAACATATTATACTGATGCTTCAGAGTTCCTACTTCATCCAGGATGCCCACCAATAATAATCATAGGCCCTGGAAGAATAGAATTAGCCCATAGACCTAACGAATACATTGAAATAGACATGTTATCTAAAGCGTTAAAATATTATTATGCATTAGCCAAGCTAACTCTAACATAGTTAAATTAAAAAATTAATAATTTTTCTTTTACACACTCATGAATTATGTTTTCAAACTCGGTGTTCTTTATTTGAAAAACATAGATATTTGTAATTTTTACATAGTTAAATAATATGTAAAACTTTGCTGCTTCGGTGGCTAATATTGAGTAGCCATGAATATGTAGCGAGAATCGTTAGGCTACCACGTTACATGTGGAATTGGCTTGAAGAAATGGCTGAAAAAAGAAATGAAAGCGTAGACGATGTATTAGCATGGACAATAGAGCTTTTAATAAAATTTCATAAACGGTGGTCTCTTAAAAAACAAACCGTTTGGACCATGGAAGAACGGATTTTAAGAGAATACGAGAAAACCTTAAGAAGCAAGGGCTGGTCTAGGAGAACAATAAGCAGCCATATAAGCATAGCTAAAAGGTTTATAAATTGGTGTGGAAGAAACAATATAAGACCATCTATAGAATCGATAAACAAATTCATAAACAGTTCAAACCTGAAAAAATCTACGAAAGCTCTTTACAAATACTCTTTAAAGCAGCTATTAAAAACACTGCTAGTAGCAAAAATAGTTTAGCATAAATGATTTGAAGAGTAGAAACGGTGAAATTAAAAACATAGTAGGTTCAGTATAGTCGTGAAAAACACTTAGCTTAGAAACGCAGTATTTCAACATGTTAATTATAGCTAGTAAACTATTTCATCCCTATAAGCTTATGTTTAAACCACTTATCTTTAACCATATATCGGTGTCCTTTAAAGGTAAGTATTAGTAAAGAACAATATGGTTTGGGGCCTGCTGCAATACGCAGTACATACTTTACTACTTAGCCACATTAACATTCTCAATTCTAGGAACAAGTGTTTTACATGAGACAAGGAAGGTTTATAGGGAAGGGAAAACATTACCGCTAGGTCTCTCTATCGGATGGTGAATAATGGATTGCGGATGGACTGCTTTAGTAATTTTGTCTTCGCTACATAGGCTTTGCCCATTGCCATTTGAAGAAACTACTGCATTAACATGTGGCTTGGCTTTACTCGCCATTGGAGTAGCTACGATATCGGCTGGCGCTATGGAATTCCGTTCACTACGTAAAATATCCGGTATGGAAGTATCGAAGCTCATAACTACAGGTATTTACCGTTAGAGTAGAAACCCGCAGTTCCTAGGCTTATATTTATCACTTCTAGGCATAGCATTGCTTGGACGTTCAGGATACGCTCTTCTATTAACAATAGTGGCTATTATTTGGTGCTACTATTACATTGTAAAAGTGGAAGAACCATATCTCAAACTCGTATTTGGGAAAGAATATCTAACATATAAGTTTAAAACGCCAAGATACATTGGAATATCGAAGAATAAAAAGAAAACAGCCAAGTAAGTGTTTTTGAAAAACAATATATTCTTAAGTATTAGAGGGTACGCATACCCGCTCCATGCTATCTTTACAGAGTAGAAATTGAAGAGAAAATTCGGAGAAGAGTACTTAAAATACATTGTTAAACCTTGAAACATGGTGAAAGAAACACATCTATAATGTTTTTTACTTAGAACATTTATTAACATCCTATAGTATAAGGTTATAAAATATTGGTGGATAGTGGTTACTGGGAGGTGTAAATAATAGGCTTAAGAAGAGGATTTGGTAGAGGAATGGGACCCATAGGGTACTGTATTTGCCTAAGATGTGGCTATAAAATACCTAAGCAGCCCGGTATTAGATGCATGGAAATACGCTGTCCCAAATGCGGAGCAGCAATGGTTAGAGAAGGATCATATCATCATCAGCTATACTTAGAAAAATTAAGAAAAAAGAAAGGCACATAACGTTAACAAGTATAAAACATAGGTTATGGAATCAGCCATAATAAAACACATGTAAGATAAGTTTTGTGCAAATGCACAGAAACATTGTTAGGCTACAGTATCGCTGATAAAGTAGCGGCAGCAGCTATTTTTCAATAAAGAATGTTTGGAAACTTGGCTGCAACAAAAAGTCCCAATAACAGCATTGTGAGGCAAATTTTCTCTTTTAAGGTTTATTGTACTAGCATCAAAGAGGTAAGTTTTAGAGCACAATCTTTATATTTTAACCAAATTATCTACATAAATCTAAGATGTCAAACATAGGGAATCTAGGAGTAATAGTCGCTATAGCAGTTAACACCATATTTACACTATACCTAGTGCCTATTCTTTTAGCTCTTTTTATCCCCCATAAGTACAGTGCAAGTGCTAAGGTAAGCAATGCCCCCAAGTTCTTCAGCTTTGCTGTTGTAATTCCACTTTACAAGGAAAAGTACAGTAACTTAGAGGCAACAGTAAATTCTATTATAGCTCAAAAATACCCTAAAAACAAAGTTAAAGTTTACTTTGTCCTTGAAAAAGAAGATAAAGAAACATATGAAGCTGTTAAACGCGGTGCAGAAGTTCTTAAAGAAAACAATATTTCATTTTTGATTCTTGTAAGAAACGATAAGCGGAGACTAGGGAAAGCCGATGCGCTCAACTACGCTTTAAAACATGTTAATGAAGATATTTTCCTGGTTTTCGACGCTGACAACATTGTTCCAAACATTTATTTGGAAGATCTTAATGCAGTATTTCACAAAGGATATGATGCAACATTTGCCAAAGTTTATAGGCACAACAATAGTTTCCACGGTAAACTTCTAAGCCTAGACACAGTACTATGGTATGATATTATTCTTTACTCTTTAAAGAAAATAGCTAAAGGATATGTTCCACTAAGCGGTGAAGGATTAGCGGTAAAAACAGAGGTTCTTAAGAAAATTAACGGGTTCCCTAGGGTTCTAACTGAAGATGCTATGCTAGCTTTGCTTCTAGCAAAACATAATTTCAAAATATTATACAACGGCATAAGCATTCATGAGAAGGCACCGCGAACCCTTATTTCACATTTAAAACAGAGGATAAGGTGGTTTCAAGGATACTATCAGTGTTTGAAAGAGCTTTTCAAAAACATTTTAAAAACAAACTTAAAAGTGTTTTTAGGCCTACTTTTAGCCTACATGGCACCTATTGCAGCATTGGCGACAATGATTTCACACAGTATTTTAATAACATACTGGGTTTCCCGTATTCTAAACATACAAACCGTTGTTGAAATAATACTAAGTATTTATGGAGGACTTATTTTCTACTGGAGCCTTGGCCTACTTGTTCTTGGCAATCTTTTCCTAATACTAATGTTCCTCTACATGCTAAGCGATACACCTAAAGAAACCTATGCCCCCTACGTTTTCATAATGCCTCTCTACTGGTATTTAAACGGCATTTTAGCATTAGTCGCATTTTTCCTCCCTCGAACATGGAGGAAAACTGAAAGATGAAATATGTGGAAAGAACTTTAAAACCTGTAAGACATGTTTTAAGGATTCTACTATTAGGCGAAGAAACATCATTTACTGAATGGGCTATTTTCTCCCTACTATTCGGAATATATTTAGGATATAGTTTAGCAATCGTAGGAACCTATGGAACAACCGTAGTTCTTGAATGGACACGTTTCTCCCATGACAATACAGCCCATCTTTACATTCCAAGAACAATTATTGACAATGGTGAGCAATCTAAACTGGCAAACCTAGGTGTAGTGTGGCTCCCCCTATACCATTTAGTTATAGCTACATTTACATTAGTAAATATTCTATACTATACGGGGCTTGCAGGATCATTAGTAAACATTTTCTTTACAGCATCGACAGCAGTTCTACTTTACAGAATAGTTAGAGGAAAACTGGGAATCATAGCTTCCATAGTTTATGGACTAAACATGTACACCGTATTACATGCTTCAAGCAGCTACATGGTGCCTATAGGCCAGTTTTTAACCCTAGCATCAATATATTATTTTGAAAAATATTTAGAAACTAATCTTAAAAGAGAAACAGTTAAATCAATAATTTACGGTATTTTAGCAACAATTTCCAGATATGAAGCATGGATCCCCATATTTTTAATGTTCATAATTTTTTCTTTAAGAGAAAGTTTTAAAACAAAATATTCTACAGCTCTCGCCTACAGTAATCTTTACCTTTGGGGTTTCGCTGGCTGGTTACTATACAACATGGTAATTTTTAACAACCCACTACAGTTCATACATCATCCTAGCGTAGGTGCTTCAGGATATTACTTAATGGTTTTAAGGAAAATAATGTTCCCTCTAGAAATAAACTGTTTAAACATAGCTTCAACAACGCTAACTTTAGCTGGGCCTGTAATCTTGCTTACAATACTTGTAATCTTCCCTATTTTAGAGTCTAGGAAAAACATTTTACCCCTTACCATTTATGCTTCACCGCTCATATTCTTGCTTGCAGAAGGCCCTGAGCTTCTTATAAAAGACCATCCGCTATACTTTTACTTCCTCCTACCTTTCATCCTCACATTATCGTTTAAACCGTTAAACGTTTTCGTAAAGTATTTGAAAAAGAAAAACATGGGGAAAGCTTTAGCAGCAACATACATAGTCGTTTTAGCTATTTTAGCTTTCCAAACACTATATGAGCTAAACAAACATGCTTCAGTTTTCCAAGAAATAAACAGCACATACCACGATTACCTAGAATACCATAAATACGCTGAAACCTTAGCAAACTACCTGTCCCAAACGGGAGGCTACATACTGTACTCTTCACTCATAGGGTCCTACAGGTTCTCCGTAGTAGCAGCCATATCTCCCCGAATAATTTTCGACGAATACGACCTACCCCTCTACCTAAACGTTTCCAAAAACCCATGGAACTACAATGTTACAATAGTTATCTTACCATCACCAACACTATACTGGAGCATTAGAGAAAGCGCTACAGCACTAATAGGGGAAGAAAACTACATGACATTATTCTATGAAAACAGTAAATGGAGAACACTATTCCTAAAACACTACTACAAATACACAAGCTACAACAACTTAGAAATATATTTAAGAAAAACATAGCTCAAAGAATGAAATCACGTTTTCCATATAAATAAGCTTTTTCAATGCTATTCCCTATTTTAACAGATCTTATTATATATCATGCAAAACATGTTACACTAATGTTTTAGCTTGTGTATCAATTTTGTTAGCATTAATGCCAGGAATATTGTTAGTCCAATGGTATTTGCTTGAATATTATTTGGTGTTAAAATAGCTAGAGACGATATAAAATACAATGTTCTTTCAACAATGCTAACATTTCCCTTAAAATATCCCTCTATCGCTATAGCTAACGCTATTACACCTACTACGCCTCTCGCAAAACTTGAAACTATTTGAAAAGGTGTTCCCATAAGTAATAATGATTGATCAAAAATGTAAATAAATGGTACTATAAAACCTGCTAGCCCAAGTCTCCAAGCTATAAAACCTGTTCTCATGGGGTCTGAACCTGAGATTCCGCTTGCAGCATAAGCTGCTATAGCTACTGGGGGCGTTATGAAAGATAAAACAGCAAAGTAAAGGACGAAAAGATGAGCTGCAAAAATATTTACGCCCATATGTATTAGTGCTGGTCCAGCAAGAGTTACTGTTATAATGTATGCTGCTGTTGTTGGGACACCCATTCCTAATACTATGCAAACAATCATCGTGAGTAGAGCTCCTAAAAGAGGTATACCATGTGATAGCAAGGGAATTAGCCTAGCTAATCTAACACCTAAACCTGTTAATGTAATTACACCAATAATTATTCCTGCCGAGGCACATGCCAAAGTTACAGGAGCAGCATATGTCGCTCCCTTAATTAAGCCTCTGAGAATTTCTCTATAAGGAAACCTTTTCTCTCTAACAAGCATATTTATGGAGCCTATAATTATTAATGATAGTATAGTGTATGTTGCTACTAAAGCCGGTGAAGCTTGAACAACAAAAAGATAGTATATTAGAACCGCTACCGGTATTAGCAGATGAATATTGCTTAAGACTATTTTACTTACTTTAAGCTCCTCACCTACTTCAGCAGGTTTTATACCCATCTTTAATGCTTCTAAGTGAATCATAGTGCCTAGAGATAGGTAATACAATATTGCAGGTAAAGCTGCAGCAACAGCTACCTTCCAGTAGGGTACTTCTAAAAACTCCGCCATAACGAAAGCAGCAGCCCCCATAACTGGGGGCATAAACTGTCCTCCCGTAGAAGCAACAGCCTCGACAGCTGCTGCATAATCTGATTTATAACCTACTTTCTTCATTAAAGGTATAGTGAATGTTCCTGTAGTTACAACATTGCTTACTGCAGATCCTGAAACAGTCCCCATAAGTGCACTTGCTATAACAGCAACTTTAGCTGGGCCTCCCCTACTTTTACCTGCAACAGCATATGCTAGATCTATAAAGAACCTTGCTGCGCCAAGCTCCTCAAGTAGTGCTCCAAAAATTATGAACAATATTACAAATGAGGCTGCAACACCTATAGGTATTGAAAATAAGCCTTCTAGCGTCCATACTTGGTACTCTATGAATCTCTCTAAATCATAGCCCTTATGATATAAAAATGGAAGATAAGAACCTATGAAAATATAGATTATGAACACGAGCGCAACTATGGTTAAAGGCAAACCTACGCTTCTCCTTGATAACTCCAAAACAAAAGCTATTAATACGGTGCCTGCAACAATTTCCCAAACGTTTACACCAAACATTCCTCTTTCAAGAATTCTTTCAGGAGTTAAACTTATGAGGAAAAATACTCCTAAAATGAAGAGTCCGGCTAAAATAATGTATTCAAATTTACTGAATTTTTTAACTTTTTTAGAATATGGATATATTATTAAAGAAATTATTAAGGCTCCAAATAGGTGAAGAAACCTATGTAATTGAGGATATGGTGGACTATGGATTCCTGTATAAATATGGTAAAGAGCAAGCAGTAGGGCTGTAGCCGTAGAAAGTATTGCCAAGGGTTTAGGTAGTTCTCTTCTTTTACAAGCTATTTCTAAAATACCTTTACTTTTCAAAGTTTACACCTCTTCTATAAATCATAAACATGATGTAAGGTATCTTAACCACTTCAAGTTTAACTGCTTCGCCTTTCTTTCCAAACCATTGTAAGTAGTATTCGTAGCTCTCATCATCGACTGTAACTGTTAATTTTTGAGGAGCTAAATACGCTATCTGATATGTTATACTTTTAAACCTTACATTGTCCTTAATGTACAGTACTATTCTACCATATTCGATTCTTGAAGTGCTATTATACCTTAACTCTCTATAATCATATGTGTCTGATGAATAAACAACCTTTACAGGTTTAAACATATTGTCCTCTACTTCGAAAATTTCAACTACATGATCTTTATCATATGAGTGAAGAAATTCTACTGAAATAGAAGCACCATTAGATACTATGTTTAAAAAATACTTTTCACCTGAATACACGTTATCTAAAATCAGCACATCAACTAAAGTAAAGCAGGGTACTATGAGAAGAAGGATTAAAAGTATGGGAAAAAAGAAAAAATATTTTTTCTTTCTCAAAAGCTATACTCTCCTAGCTCTTCATTTCAGGAGGTATTAGTTCATCAGGTATTTCGAAACCTAGCTCTTTATAGTACCTTACAGCTCCCGGATGTAGCGGTATATTAACTCCCCAAAGCGCTTTCTCTAATACAACCCATTTTTCAACGGCGGCATGAACTTCCTTCCATTCATCTCTATGCTCCCATATAACTTTAAGCAGCTTGTAAATGTCCTCTTCAGACATCCTGGTTGTTGCTAGCATTAATACTCTAAAAGCTGGGAAATATACTGGATGATCTATTCCTTCAAAAGTCCCCGGAGGTATTTCAGCCATAAAGTAGAATGGATATTTCTTATAGAATTCAGCATCAGTTATAGATACCATGTCTACTTTTCCTTTCATCTTAGTTAGTAATTCAATTACTGGAGCGGACTTTGGTGGATGGGAAAATATTATTCCATCAACTTTTCCATCTATAAGTGCTTGAACAAGTTCGGGTGCACCACCATAAATTACTTCAGCCATGTCCTCATATGTCAAACCGTAGAATTCTAGTATTCTTCTAGCTCCTAATTCGCCACCGCTTCCAGGCCTATCTACTCCAAGCCTTTTACCTTTAAAGTCAGCTATTGATCCTATACCGCTTTCCTTATTAACTATTATATAGAAATATCCAAGCACTGTACCAAACAATGCACGTAATTCCGAATGCGGATTACCCTCATAATCTCCGACACCATGGTATGCCATGTAGGCTGTTTCTGCATGTGAAATACCCCAGTCAACCTTACCCTCATGTAGTAATCTTATGTTCTCCACAGAGGCTGCGCTTGCTTCAGCTGAAGCCATGAATTCAGGCAGATACTTATTTATCACTTCAGCCATAGCTACGCCCATAGGGTATAATGAACCCGCTGTTCCAGCTGTAGCTATTGTTAGTCTCTTCTTTTCAGGAGGCTTTAGAGCAATAGCTGCTACTACTATGCCCACAATTATTATTGCCAATAAAACTATTAAAACAGGTTTTTTAACCAAGAGGAGTTCTCACCTCCTGAACCTCTAAAATGTTTGCTCCAAGAGATTTGAATACTTCATAGAATGTAGGGAAAGACTTCTTGTAGTATTCAGCATCACTGATAACTGTAACTCCATCAGCTATCATTCCAGCTAAGGCGGTTGCCATGATTATTCTATGGTCCATATGTCCATCAATCCATGCGCCATGCAGTTTACTTGGATAAATCACCATTTCATCTTCTTTAAGCTCTATTTTAGCGCCCATTTTCTCTAGCTCTTTCTTAATCACCGCTGGCCTATCAGTTTCTTTAAACCTTGATGGAGCAATGTTTTTCAGCACAGTTTTACCTTTAGCAAAAGTTCCTAAAACAGCAAGATAAGGTATAGCATCAGGTAAGTGTTTGCAATCTACCTCTATTCCTTCAAGCTTACCTATGCTTCTTATGGTAATTCCATCTAATCCATAGTTTTTAATAGTAATATCCGCACCCATTTCCTTAAGAATATTTACAACAACCTTGTCTCCTTGAACATCCCTAATATCTAAACCGTGGAGAGTTATTTCAGCATCCTCCACGAGCGCCCCAGCCGCTAAAACAAAACAAGCAGATTCCCAATCTCCAGGAACAGTAAATCTATAGGGTCTATATCTTTGACCTCCACTAATGTAAAATCTTTCATAGTCTTCATGCTCGATTCTACCTCCAACCCGTCTAACCCACTGTAAGGTCATTTCAATGTAGGGGCGTTCGTGGAGGCTAGGTACGTAAATTTCAGTATCTTTCTCTGCTAATGGCATAGTTATTAGAAGCGGTGTTAGCCATTGGGAATTTATCCCTGGAATCATTGTTTTACCTCCCTTAACAACTCCTCTAATAACAACAGGTGGTTTACCGTCTCCTCTAACGGAAAACGCTGCTTTAGCTCCTAAATCTTTCAAAGCATTAAGTAGTGGTTGCCCATATCTTCCAGGCTTATACCTTATCTGTTCATCACCTGTAACTACGACGTAGCTGTCTAGGAGAGCGGAAACAGCATATGTTATGAAAAGCCCTGTACCAGAGTTTCCAACATCAAGGACATCATAAGGTACTTTTAAATTGCCGCCTGTCCCTTCGAAAACCCACTTATCTCTTCCAATACGTACTTTAGCTCCTAGATGCGTAACAACTTTAGCCATAGAATATGCATCAGCACATGCATCATGTATAGTAGCTTCTGAAACACCATCAGCTAGTAGGCCGAAAAAATTAGCTCTAACACTATGCGATTTAGATGCAGGTATTTTAACCTCTCCTAGAAGCCGCTCAGTCTTCCTTACTATAAGCCACACTAAAACTTGCCCCAAATAGTAAATTTGGAGAAATCAACCTAACCCCTTTGCGTCGAACATTTTAGACTAACACTTTTTAAGATATGATAAAAACATTAATTCTTAGAAAACCATATTAGTACCGGGTTTTCCCCTCATGGTTAGAATGTTTAAAGTTCTTGGAATAGTTTATCCGGGCTGGAGATGTAGATTAACTAGAAAACATCCTAAAGCTGAAATAAACGTTTGGGCTGTTTACAGTATAAAGAGAAACCTAACATTTACAATTCAGGAAGTAAAAGGTATAAGTAAAGAAAAACTTGCATCATTTCTTAGGAAACAGAGAAAAGTCCTAGACTTCTACATAGTACCCTACAGCACCTTACACATTAAACACATAGTAGCTGTTTGGGATAAGCAAAAATATATTACAATGAAGCTTCTCAGCTTAAGATGCTTTCCTCTAAAACCAATTAACATTAAAAACGGCATTGCAAAATGGATTATAGCATGTGAAAGTGTAAAAGGGCTATTCTCAGTAATAGACGCTATTACGAAACATAAAGGATACAAACTAGTTTACGTCAGAACAGCCAAAGACGTAGTTGCGGAAACATCATACTTAACAAACAAGCAGCTTTTAGCACTTAAAGAAGCACTAAATAAAGGATACTATACATACCCGAGAAAAATAAGTCTAAGAAGATTAGCAGAAAATCTAAAAATATCAACCTCTACTTTAGCAAAAACGTTAAGGTTGGCAGAGAGAAAAATACTAGAAAACACAATAATGTAGCTGCATATCTAAATCAATAGTTAAAATAGCGTATTCCCTACCTCTCTACATAGTGCTTTAAAGTTTCAACAACCACTTTAAGGATCAAACACTGCACCATCTTATCTTTATCTTTAACTGAGTTAAGGATAAATAATGTTTAAACTATTTTTATGATTTAGGAGTAAGCGGCTATGTCTGCCCCATCGAAAGCTTTTGAAATAGGATATTTCGTCTATATTCCCGGCAGATATGTTGTCTGCTTACATATTTCACTAGATTCGAAGGGCTTAAAGAAGCCCGGAATATTAGCATCTATATTTAACGTGTTTGCTGAATTCGAAATACCCGTGGTTTCAGTTAAAATGCCCGCGCCTAAGCCTGGGGAAAACGCTGAACTATCAGTTTTCGCCGATTTAACAGGGCGTAGAGATGTTCTTAGAAAAATAGTAGACAAGATTAGGTCTTTAGAGTTTGTTGAAAAAGTAGAACCAATAAAGCCTTTGTTTAAAGGTTTTGCAGTAGATACAACATATACTCGCCTAACTCTAGCTGGAGGAAGGGTTATTGTTTTCAGAGAACCTACCTATGAAGGCCTAATTAAAGGGTTTAGGAAAAGATTCGGCGCAATAGCTAAAGAACTCCTATACTACATAGGTTTCGAAGCTGGACGCAAAATGTACAACGTCTACAGTAGAATGGTTGAAGAAGCTGGAGGAGGATTAAACGAACTACTAGCTTTCTGGAGAGAAGTATTTAGACACACAGGCTTCGGAGCCATAGAACATGTTGAAATCAGCTACCTAACAAAAACAGCCATAATCAAAGTTCAAGACTCA
>Ga0190367_1000828_pt1 | contig 20195 bp, 14 predicted proteins | sample 4872181011_MG_FD_171838 | JGI IMG/M metagenome (GOLD analysis project Ga0190367, IMG submission 171838) | Hydrothermal vent microbial mat bacterial communities from Southern Trench, Guaymas Basin, Mexico - 4872-18-10-11_MG | ecosystem: Environmental > Aquatic > Marine > Hydrothermal vents >...
TGTTCAAGGAGGGGAACTCGAAAGAATAATTGTAGTAGATTTACAAAAGAATGAAACATTAAAACTATGGGATTACTTACTGACTTTTAAACTGAGCAAAAATATACTGACAATTACAGTTTCCAATCAAGAAAAAGATTATCTTTCTACTTTTCTTATACCGGCTCGGGTACTTCAAGATAAACCCTTACTTTTTTTCAATCCAAAAAATAGGCAGAAAATAATTTATTTCAAGGGTTTTTCCAAAAATCGATCTGAAGAAAGATACATAATTGAATTAAAAGAAGAACCTCTTCTGCTAAGAAAAATAGAGTTAGAAAAGCAGTTAAAGATTAAAGAAAAAGAGGCCGAGCTTTTTCGTTTACAAAGAAATGATTCACAAAAAATTTTAGCGTTAAAAAATGAAATACTAGCTTTAAAAAGAACTGTCCAACAGAAACTGAAAATTTATGAAAGAAAAATACGTGAAACTCAGCAAAAGGTTGTAGATAATATAGCCAACCTGCTAGGGAAGCATAGGAATTTTACTAGTTTTACTAAAGTTTTTAACGGAATTGCGATTTCTTTGCCTAAAAAAGTAGTGAAAGACATAGAGAAGTTACCTTATGTTAAAAAAGTTTGGAAAGACGAAAGAGTGAAAGTATTACTTACAGACTCGGTTCCTCTAATAAACGCTACCGAGCTATGGGATTTAGGTTTTACGGGTAAAGGTATAAAAATTGCGATTGTAGATACAGGAGTAGACTATACTCATCCAGATTTAGGAGGATGCTTCGGCGCAGGATGTAAGGTAATAGGTGGCTGGGATATAGTAAATAACGATTCCGATCCTATGGACGATCATGGCCATGGCACTCATTGCGCAGGCATAGCGGCAGCTAATGGAAGTCTAAAAGGAGTTGCCCCTGGCGTAAGTTTATTAGCTTATAAAGTCTTAACTTCTGAAGGTTCGGGATACGAATCCTGGGTGATAGAAGGGATAGAAAGGGCTGTCGAAGATGGCGCTGATATAATTTCGTTAAGTTTAGGTGGTCCTGGAAATCCTGACGATCCATTAAGTACGGCTGTCGACAACGCTGTTGCTGCCGGAGTGGTTGTTACAGTAGCTGCAGGAAATTATGGAACTTATGAGAGTATTAGCTCACCTGGAACTTCAAGAAAAGCTATAACTGTAGGTGCAACTGACAAATCCGATTCAATAGCTTGGTTTAGTTCAAGAGGTCCAGTAATTTGGAAAGATGAAGTTCTTTTAAAACCAGAAGTGGTTGCTCCGGGCGTTGATATTAACTCAACTATACTAAACGGAAAATATGATGCATGGAGTGGCACCTCAATGGCTACTCCTCATGTAGCAGGTGCAGCCGCTTTATTGTTAGAAGCACATCCTGATTGGAAACCGGAAATAATTAGATCGGTTTTGATGTCTACTTCTAAAGATTTGGGATATGATGTTTGGACCCAAGGAGCTGGAAGAATAGATGTTATAAAAGCGTATAATGCATCTATCGCTACCTATCCGCAAGCCATAAATTTTGGTTTTATAAATCAAACCATTATAAGCGCAGAACTTACTATTCAAAACCTTAAAGATTATACTATAAGCATAAATCTAACAGCAGAAAAAGTTATAGGTTACCGATATTTAGGCGGAAATCCAGAAACTTATGATGCAGCATCTCTTAATGAGACCTCTCTAGAAATACCTCCTGGAGAAAACGCAACAGTTCTCCTAACCGTTAATACTTCGGGTTTGGAAGGATACTTTTTCGGTTACATAAGCGTTACGGATGGAATCTACTTATACAGAATTCCTTTCACTTTCGTCAAACTTTCCTGGCTTACAGTTATAGTTAAGGATAAAATTAAACTTACTCCAATATCCATAGGAATTCATAACGATGATATGACTTTCCGAGAATGGAAAGAGCAAGGTATAGACTTTTCTGGCAATAATTATACTTTCTCTGTTCTAAGCGGAAATTATACTATTTATGTTCGAGGAGATAATGAAAATCATACCCTAACTTATATATTGATCAAGCAAATAGAAGTTCAGCCTGGCAGCAAAGTTACAGCAATTTTAAATCTGAGCGATGCAAGACCATTCACAATTCATGCTGAAAGTTTAGATGGAAGGCAGATAAAACTCTTTGAATTAACTTGGGGATTCATTTCTAATTACTCGGAAAAAATAATTAATGAGTTTTACCAACCTACGGATTCTGATGGTATTAACGAATCGACTATTATTTACTTAAAACCCCATGTTTCAGAATATAGCGAGGTTATAGTATATCATGATAATTCAACGAATAGAAATATTAGGTTAGACTTAGGGCTTAATTATTCAGTAAAATCTTACTATAGCGGCATTGTAGAAATTTTTAACGTACCAGGCTATAATTCAACAGCAGGCGATTATTTTCTAGTGAATTACAGTCGTTGGATGACATATCCGGCAAGGTTTACATACTTAGGCTGGGGCTTTCTCGGGAATAGAACGATTTACTTATCTAGCAAACCCGATAACAAGGTTGATACAGATGTCGTAATTCGTTACTACGGAGTTCCTAGCAGGGATGAGTTTGGTTGGAAAGATGAATTTGAGAATTTGGACGAAAAGGAATTCGAGGAAGTGATTCATAAAATATTTAGAGAATATTACATCGCTGAAGAACAGTACGCAATGGGCTGGATATTGCATAATATTAATGAGAGTGCTCAAACAATCTTAGACTATTCAGTTAATGAGCTGGGTAATTATACTTATTCGTTCAATTATCCTGCCCAAGAGTCTTATGCTTTTATTAACTTTTTCTTATGGACTCACCCTTGTCCTCGCGGTGGTGAGTGGTTCTGTATCGAGATAGTTCCTGGTTATATTCTTAGCGTTCCTCTAAACAGAACCTATTACGCTAAAGGTGAAAATCCTTTACCAGCTAGATTTGAAACAAATTGGTCTATAACAAACTCGATGAATATAAATTATTTAACCCATTCTGATCCAGACTTTCAATTTTTGCTCGATGTTATACACGAAGAACGTTCTAGCTCGATTACTCCAAAAGCTGGTGATAAACTCTACGTTACCTTTGGGGCAGCGCCTTTTGAACCGACAAGCGTTAAAGTTGATATGAATACAATAAAATTAGCCGGTCATTTGTTGAAAGGATACTTGGGTAACTCGTGGTTATCGAGAGCGACCGATGCCTTAGAAGAAGTGGGTTTAACGCTTGTTCCAACTTACGAGATATGGTTAAACGGAAATTTAAATGAGACGGGCAAACTCGTCAAAAATGGTACAATTGTTCTAATCCCAGGCATCGGTTCCTTTAGGGAGTGGTGGGATTACAGAGCATTAGATTACCATATACCAGCGGATGGAACTTATTTAGTTAATCTAACCATTCCATCAAACTATCCTGTTTGGAACCTTACTCAAATAAAAGCAAAATTTACCGTTCCTTCCGCAGACGTGCAACCTCCAAGACTTGTTAAGATAGAAGCAAAACCCTATTTTGAGTATAATAAAAATTACACTATTGAAATTAATGTTAGCGATAATTCTACTATTGATGCAGTCAATGCATGGTATCGTATTAGTGCAAATTGGATATCTATACAACTTACTAATAAAACCCCGATCAGAAATACAGCATTGTTCGAAGGGGTCATAAATATAACGGATTACAAAGCAAGCAAGCTTGATTTAAAGATCTATATAAGTGATTCAAGCGGAAATCATATTAACTATACAATTTCACCGATTGCAATTCCAGCTAAACAACCTGTGATAACAATTTCGACTCCGCAAGAAGTAGTGAAAGGAGAGGAGTCATATATTAAAGGGAATCTTACAGCTCATAATCTTAGGTTTGAAGTTTTCCTCAATGATACTTTCCTGGATGCTTATAAAAGTGAATCTCGTGAGTATACTTCTAAACATGATTATCCTCGTGGCTGGTATAATGTAAGTTTTAAAATACCATGTACTCTTAGTTACGGGGATGTTAATCTATCTCTAAAATTTTATGGAACAGGAATTTACCTTCCAGCAAAGAACAGGACTACTATTAAAATAATTGAGCCTACTTTTTATGTTAAAAAGGTAGTCCCAATCCATTCTGAAGTTTTGATAAATGCAACTCTTGCAGGAGCTTTGCTTACAATCAACAAAAGTGATTTGAATTGGAGTTGGAGTAAGGTAATGGAAGAAAAAGAATTTTATTTTATCCCAAGAAATTATGGAAACTATACGATTACTCTTCAATTTACTACACCTTGCGAAGAAGTGAATGTTACACGAATTTTATTTGCTAACGTAACAAAACCACCAAAATTTGAATCTATAACCATAAAACCAGATTATCCTACTTTGAGAGATGACATAACCATTGTTATAAGCACTCAAAGCGAAGCTAATCATTTTGTCAAAGGTAACATAAGTAATGAAACATGGCAAAAACCTCTAGATTTAATATGGAAAGGCAAGACGTATTATGATAAATTAACAGGAGAGCCTTATAATTTGACCTCATGTAAGGAATGCTGGGATGCTAGTTTTAATCTTAGCCCAGGGATGTATAATTTAAGCTTAATCTTAGAAGACAAAGCTCATCAAAAGGCTTATTGGTCAAAGAATGTCTTTGTATACCCTTTAGCAAATATAACCTTTGTAAGTAAAGATCATAAAGGAGAATCTGCTAATAGAAATATTAGCATAGCCGTCGGATTTTTAGATGAAACCTATAAGACATTTCAAATTAACGGGAGTAAAGAAATCACCTTACCTAATTTTACTTATTTTGAACCAGAGCGTAATATTAGCTTACATATTTGGTTAACCTACCCGGAAGGGACTTCTGTCGTTTTTGTAAACTCAACTTTAGATAAAGAGATGGGAACTATTTCAGAATATTATGAAGGTAGATTATTTTCAGGGGGGAAGATTTTATATGCATTCTACGCATTTAAACCTAGTTGGGAATATGAAAGCTCTCTTTTAATGGCTCAGTTTAACTTGACGGATTTAATGGATTACTCAAAATTAATTGAAAGCGAAGATTTTGAAGGGCTGGAAGGAGGAGAGTTGCCAGTAGGTTGGTCAACTGGAGGCGATGCGGGAAAATGGGGCGTTACAGATAGAGAAGCCTTTTCCGGTAATTTCAGCGTTAATGCATACCTCACTGAGCTAGGTCTTTCTTGGTTGAGTAAAACGATAAACCTAAACGAGCGTGCAATGATATCGTTTTGGTACCTTAAACTTCCTGGTTCTGGCGATTTTATCTTTTACATAAATCAGACTCCTTATCTTAAAATTTCTTCTGAAGATGGAACGAATTGGACGAGGTTTGGAGCAATACTGGAACCAGGTACTTACATTTTAAACTGGACTTGGCAGATGGAACCTCTTTTCGAAGGAACAAAACCTGGCTCTGTATACATTGACAATTTTTCTATAAGAAGTTGGTCTTTTAAGGTGTGGAGTTGCGAGGATTGGGATTTTGCAGTAAAAAATTGTAAAGTTCCATTTAAACAAGCAGAAATAATGGAAGAGAAAATAATTGGTGATTTCATTTTAATAAAAGCAAAAAGTAATACAGAAGCATTTGCTTTTGGTATTAATCAATACTGTGGTGATGGCTATTGCAATCCTGATATCGGAGAGACATGCGAAACTTGTCCAGCAGACTGTGGTCCATGCCCGATTCCATCACAACCTTCATATTACTCATCGCAGCAAATTATTTGCAATTATAAGATCGGACTGATAGTTCCTAAATTGGTTGAATTTGAAGAAGGAGGGAAAAGCTTTGAAATAGTAGTTAAAAATGCTGGTAACTGCAGTTTAGAAAATATTAAAATTTTGTACTTTCTCTATCCTGAATGTAGGAATTGTGAAGTTTTGGTAAGTCCTAGAGAAAAATCTCTGCTAGGAGTAGGAGAAGAAATTAAAAGTTTAGTTACGCTTTCCAATTTTACAGAAGGAGAGTACATTTTAAACTTTTTAGTAACTTCTAGTAAAACTAGCGCTGAAAATTCTACCAAAATTTTAGTACGAGTTAAAAGAGAGGGGATAGAAGCAAAAAAGCTTATAGATCAAGTCGAAGAATTCATAAAAAAGCATAAAATTGCGGACGAGGAATGCTTAAGGTTGCTCGAGGAAGCTAAAAAAGCTTATAACGGGGGCGACTATGAAAAAGCTATTAAACTAGCAAAACAAGCTCTAAAGCTAGCCGAAGACATCGTAGAGAAAGCAGAAGAAGTACAAAAAGTTGAAGTAAAGAAGTTTCCGGTTATTCTAATCTCGATTGTTTTAGTGTTATCCATACTAGCTTTCATTCTGCTAAAATACTATAAAACGTTATCTAAAAGAAAGACACCCGAGTATTTTACAAAAGTTAAATTAATTTCTTCTTCGCCCTTGACCCATAAAGGCAAAAAAGTTATGCTGGAAGGAAAGCTAAGTTTGATAAGGAAAGGCGAAAAGGGGAGAATATGGTACTGGTTTGAAGACGAAACAGGAAGAATTCCCGTATTTACCTATGAAATCTTAAAAGAAGGTAATGGCAGGATTTTTGGTGAAGTTGGAGAGGTTGGTGGTATTGCTTTTATAAAATTAGAAAAATTCGAAAGATTTTCCTAACAGGTTATTGTTTCAAAAAGTAAATTAAGCATTTTAAAGTTTAGCTTTTTCCTAAAATTATGAGTGAAGTGATCTTATTCAAATACCTTGCCAGAAATCCTCTTTGCCTTCGGTTATATTTACATACTCCTCTTGATTTGCACAGGCTAACTGAAGAGATTAAAGATGAGTGGATTAAAGATAATTTTCCTAGATTAGAGATATTTAGGCTTCCAGTTGAACCAAAAGAACCCGAATTACTTTTGGTTTATGATACTATGCACAAATTCGAGGTTGTGATTGAAAAAATGAATAACGCTACGGTAATAAGGAATGTAATAGGTGCAGATTATTTTGGTATTTCTGCCCAACGTTGTTTATTTTTGTTGCTAAACCTTCCAGAAATTAGCTCTGCTATTGAAGAGTATGGTTATTCATGGCATATCATGAGAAGGCTTAAAACGGCAGTAGCTGGAAGTTTGAAGGTTCTTTATGAAAGGGAAAAAGAAGTAAGAAAATTATTTTCTGATATAGTCGATTTATATTTTCCACCTTCAACTAGAGAAATTCCAGAAATTCCTGCTACAGAAGAAGCAGAGAGAGAAGGAATTTGGAGTTTTAGAAAAATCATTAACGACAGCGATTTGTTACTCGTTTTAAAAGCACCCCAATATAAAGATGGCATAGGAATAAATACAGCAAGCGACATAACTTGGGCCACAAGCCATGGAAAATTGGTAGTTCTAGAAGAATACAATTACCCACCTGATGTAAGAGCACTTGCCGATATGGTTTTAAAATTAAAAGATTTAAGATCGAAGCTTTTGCATTATGTACTTCCTTATGAAGAATGGGAAAGGGCACTTGTTAGATACGATGTAAGAGAGCTAAAATCTTTATTAGAAACTAGTTTAAAGGAAGGTCACTAAACCATTCCATTCGTAAGGTTTATATAACAATGGTTCTGTCTTTTTAGCTTTTTCGATAGCTTTTAGCATAATATCCGCTTTTATTAGCTCCCTTTCAATCTTACTTTCAACAAGTTCTGTAGCATATCTTCCTTCTTCGCAAACAATAGTCAAGAAAAACAGAAGTCCTAGGTAGTGAGATCTATCAGGCCCACAATCTTGTATTTTAATTTCTTCTCTTCCTATCTCAACTTTTAAAAAATTTCGAGCTATATCCATCTATTTTTAAATCTTTGCCATTAAGATACCCTTTCGCATAAAGAAGTTTTTATCTCCTCCATGATAAGGAGCTAAAAATTTTCCAACTTCCATCCTTACGGGATAGCCGTTCAATTCTGCTTCTACAAACATATAAGTCTCACCTGAGACTCCGGGTTCGTAACCGATCTCGTTTTTGAAGAGCTCATCTTCGATAAATCCAAAAATACTTCTTTTTATCTTTAACTTACGGAGAGAATCTTTTGTTAAAGGAAGTATTTCTAATGCATGAAACAGCATATCATTGGAAACTCCACCACCAGGGTGCCTTCCTAGCCATTCTTTTCTTTTCCAAAAATCAGACTCTTCCAAATTTTTCTTCCTTCTATATTCCAAAACTGCTGAATAAATACTTTCCCACTCTATATCTTCTAAATTTTTGTAAAAGAGATTTCTGAAAGTAGTCCAAGCTGGTTTATAATGATAGTGGTCATCCAAAAAACATACAACACCTTCGTTTAGCGTTTTTTCCCAAATCTTTTTTCCATATTCTTGTTCTTCTGAATAAGGTGGTTGGGGCATGTGTAGCCAATTAAGTAATTCTCTAAACTTTTTTCCAAATATGGAGTATGAGTATTTGGCGGTGCATAATTTATGAGAATATTTGCTTGGTTAAAAAGCTCCTCTAGCTTGAGGAACTTAAGCCCCCTTTCTTTAACTCTTTCTTTCCTTATATCATAGGCTCCTACAATCTCTACTTCTAGCCTAGGTAGTTCAATTCTTTTATCCAACTCTTCAAATCTTTCTATATACCAAAAACCCAAACCAGTTATACCTATGTTAAGAATGCTTCCAAAGCACTTTTTAAAACATTCCCCAAGCCCTGTAACACCTATCTTCAGTTTTTTCATTAATATTGCTAATCTAATTAAAGCATTTATGAATATCGCTTTAATATAAATGCTTGCCCCGAAAGTTATTTATTGGGCGGGGGTCGCCTAGCCTGGTCGATGGCGCCAGCCTGAGGCGCTGGTGGGGTAGTCCCTTCGTGGGTTCAAATCCCACCCCCCGCATTCATCTTTTAAAGAAACATTGTTGAAGAAAATTAGAACAATGTAAAAAATTTAAAAGTAGACTAGTGGAATTCCTTTCTTCCTACGGCTATAAATACTATTGCAAGTACGTTTAGGCTTAGAATTGCTGCAATCAAAGCAAATGTCCATCTGATTCTTTTTATTGCAAATATACCACCTGCAATATCTATTATACCTATTGTTAGCATTAGGATGGCTAACACCAAACTAACAGTGTTTTCTAACGTTCCGAATGGAGCTTTTGCTTTTACTAGTGCAGCCAGTAGAAATAAAACTCCTAGGATAATGTAACCTACTGCTCCGAGGAGCATGAATATGCCAGCTAGCAAACCAAAAACTCCCTTTTCCTTTTCTGCCATTGTTATCAAATCTAAAATTAAACTTGCAGTTAAAATACCTTTACTTTCTCGACTTTTTAAAGATAAACTTTTAGCTAAAATTATGGAATGCTCTTGCAAAGTTTGCAGATATAGAGAAAATGTAAAAAAGAGGCTAGGAGAACTTTATGATAAAATTCAATTTTACATACCAAACCCAACTAATTTGTCGAAAAGCGAAGTCGAAGGTGAGGACGTAATGGCTATAAGGGATATGCAGGTTAATATTGGAATTTATTTGCTTGAGGGAAATTTAGAAAAAGCTTCGGAAGAATTAGAAAGACTTAAAGGGCTATATCCAAGATGCAAATCGATAATAGATAGATTCGGAGGAATGGAAGGAATCGAAGCAATATATTCTAATTTAGAAAAAATTTCAGAAGCTTTTAGGAAAGCACTAGAAGAGCTAGAATGAAATTAATTCACGTAACCTTACTAGCTTTAGCTCCTCTATCAGAAGCGAGAGGTGCTATAGTTTATGGAATTAAAGCAGGAATACCTCTTTTTATCCTTTTACCTCTCTCCATTTCTTTAAACGCAATTTCAGCTTCTCTAACTCTTTTTCTTTTAAAATTTCTGGCGAGAGAAATCAAGAATTACAAAAATAAAACAGCAAGGTTTTTAGTAAAACTTCTTAATAAAATAGAAAAAATTTCTGCTAAAAAGCGTCGATTAGTAGAAAAATTCGGGGCAATAGGTTTGGTTTTTGTTTCTTCTCTATTCGGGGCTTATTCAGCTTCCATAATTGCATTCTTGCTTAATCTAGAATTCAAAAAATCTTGTATGTTAATAATTTTAGGCATATTAATCGCATCCTTCCTTTCTTTATTCCTTTCCCTAAATATTTTTAACCAATACTTTAACCAACTTAAATTATGAAAGCCTTATTCGAGAGAAGCTGCCCTAATTGTGGAGCCTCTATTTCGGACGATAGGCTAAATTTAGGTTTGCCTTGTTCTAAATGTTTTCCTTTTGAGGAAAAGAAAAGTGCAGAGGAAATAGCAGAATACCTAAAGGAAAAAGGAAATTTGCAGGGTTATTCTTACATTTATAAGCTTGAGCAAGGATTAGAAGAGTTTAAAGAGCTTTTTGTAAGGATTATAGGAAGCGAGATGTGGAATGCACAAGAAGTTTGGGCTAAAAGATTGTTAAGCGGAGAAAGTTTTGCAATAATAGCTCCCACTGGTTTAGGAAAGACCGTTTTTGGATTAATAGCAAGTTTATACTTTGCCAAAAAAGGTTTAAAGAGTTATTTAATTTTTCCAACGAGTTTATTAGCCAAGCAAGCCCATGATAAATTGATTCAATTTTCTAAAAAGTTGGATTTCGAAGTTTTGATAGTAGGTTATTATACTGGAGTTGGGAGAAGGAAGAAAGTTAAAGAAGCTATTAAAAAAGAAGATTACGATGTTTTAGTTACGACTGAAAGATTTTTAGTAACTAATTTTGATTTAGTTAAGGACAAGAAATTTGAGTTTATATTCGTAGACGATGTCGATTCCTTTCTGAGAAGCTCAAAAAACGTTGATAAAGTCTTAATGTTGCTAGGAATTCCTGAAGATTATATCAAAAAGACTTTTGAATTAATAGGAAAAAAGGACGAACAACTAGAAATTATAAGGAAAGAAGTTAAAAAATTAAGAGAAGAGGGAAAGATAGGAAATCTTATAGTTTCAAGCGCAACCATAAGAGCTAGAAGGACTAAGAGAATTAAACTTTTTAGACATTTGCTTGGATTTGAAATAGGTTTTTCAGCAGAATTTTTGAGGAATATAGAAGACATAGAAGTTAAAGCTAGAGATCAAAAGGATGTTTTAGAAAAAGTTTATGAAATTGTTAAAAAGTGTGGTTTTGGTTGCTTCGTTTTTGTACCTTCAGCTTTAGGGAGAGAATTTGGAAGAAAGGTTATGGAATTTTTGGAAAATAAGGGAATAAGGTGCTATCTTTACGAAAAAATGCAAAAAGATATCCTAGACAAGTTTATTAGTGATGAGTATCAAATTCTGATAGGTGTAGCAAGTTATAGAAGTCCTTTGGCGAGAGGTGTTGATTTACCAGAAAAAGTTAGGTATGTAATTTTTGCTGGGGTTCCGAGAAGAGAAATTTTATTATCGCCAGATACAGTAAACCCCGTAAGACTTTTAATCCTAACTCAAAACTTTGCTGATTTGGTTGAGGACGAAAGAAAAAGAATTGATTTGCTTAAGCAAGCTGATTTACTCAAAAAAATAAGGTGGTTGCAGAAAGAAGAAATGGAAGAAATAGAAAGAGCTATAAAAGAAGGTTTAGAAAAAGTTAGCGAAAATTTAAGCTTTCCGTTCGCTGTTATAAAGAGAACTCAAGAAATTTTGAAAGAATTGATAACGCCCGAGTTTCTTAAAAAGATAAAAGAAAGTAAGGAACTCAGTTTAGTAGAGAGGGAAGGGCAGCTCTATCTTGTAATTCCAGATCCAATCGGTTATATACAAGCTAGCGGAAGGGCTTCTAGACTGTACGCAAAGGGAATTAGTAAAGGTGCTAGCTTTTTGATAGTAGACGAAGAAAAGGCTTTTGTTGCTTTAAAAAGGAGGGTAAGATGGTTCATAGAAGAAATGGAATGGAAGGATATTAGCGAAGTTGATTTAGAAAGATTGTTTGAGGAAATAGATAGGGATAGAAAGGCTATAAGGGATATAAGGGAAGGTAAAATTACAGAAAAAGAAAAAGAAGAATTGATTAGGATAACTTTGTTGATTGTAGAATCTCCAACTAAAGCTAGAATTATTGCAAGGTTGTTTGGAAGACCTGGAAGAAGGAGATATGATAATATAGATGTTTTTGAAAGCGTAATAGGGAAGCACATAATCAATGTTGTAGCAACCAAAGGTCATGTTTTCGATTTGGTAACTGATAAATTTTACCATGGAGTCAAGGTTAACGAAAAGATAATACCTGTTTATGGTCCTTTAAGGAGATGCAGAAATTGTGGAGAACAATTTGTTTCTTTTGATACTTGCCCAAAATGTGGCTCCGCCAATATAGATAAAAAAGAAAAGATACTCGAAATATTGAGAAGGCTTGCAGTTCAGTCTAATTTAGTACTAATAGGAACGGACCCTGACAGAGAGGGTGAAAAAATAGCTTGGGATATTTATCTTTACATAAAACCTTACAATCCTAACATTAGGAGAATAGAGTTTCACGAGGTTACTAGAAGAGGTATTCTAACAGGAATTTCAAATTTAAGAGATATAGACGAAAATCTAGTAAAAGCTCAAATTGCGAGGAGAATAGAGGATAGATGGGTAGGTTTTGAGTTAAGCCAGAGGTTGTGGGATGCTTTTTATAAGGGATTATCAGCAGGAAGAGTTCAAAGTCCTGTTCTAGGATGGATAGTCGAAAGGACGAAGAACTTAAGAAAGAGACAAACGATTTTTAGAGTAAAATTAGAAAATAATGTTTGGTTCAGTTTTTCTACTCAAGAGGTAACTAAAAAGAAAGAAGTAGAGGAATTTGCTGAGAAAATAAAAGAAGTAGATTGGAAAGTAGAAGTTGAAGAAAGCGAGAGAGAAATTGTACCAAGGCCACCTTTCTCTACTGATACGATGATTAAAGAAGCTAATAGAGTTCTTAAATTTTCTGCAACAAAGACGATGCAAATTGCACAAGAACTTTTTGAATTAGGATTATGTCTAACAGGCGATACATTAGTTATGCTTAAAGATGGTAGAATAGAAGAAATAAGGAATCTAAACAAAATAGGGGAAAGGGTTATTGGAATCACTAATCTGAGAGAAAATAACGGTATAATTACAAAATTCTGGAAGATTAAATGGAAGGGCCCTATTTACAAGATTAAACTTGAGAATGGTAACGAAATAAGAGCAACTCCGGATCATCCATTTTTTATACTAAGGAATGGCAAATTTGGGTGGGTTTCTTCTAAAAACCTTAAGGAAGAAGATTATCTAGCTTTGATTCATAATTTTAAGGGAATTGAAAGAAGATCATTTAGCTTGCTAGAGTTACTTGAGAAACTTGGTATAACAAACGTAATCTTAGAGTTCGAGAAAAGCTTTTTCTCAAACAATTTAAAAAATTTAGTTGCAAGAAAAGTCAAGACATCAACCAAATATAAGTACCTTAAAAACCATGCCCTACCTCTTTATTACTTAAAGAAATTCGGTATTGATTTAAAAGATGCAGAAAAGCATGTCAAATCAATTTATAGGCAAGTTGCAAGAACCAAGAAGATTCCTTATTTCAAACTGGATGAGAATTTTTGGTATCTTGCTGGTTTTGTATTGGGTGATGGTAGTCTTAGGGGAAGCAAGGTTTCAATAGCTCAGAAACCAGCATTAAAAGCAGAAAAACTTATAAACTCGACCTTGCCATTTGTGCATGTTTTCGTTACGCATAACCAAGCAACTTTTTCAAATTCGCTAATAGCAGAAATATTTAGAAGACTTGGATTAAGAAGAGGAAGGTTGAAGGGGTTGATCTTTTCGCTTCCAGAAAAATTTGTTAATAGCTTTATAGCTGGCTTTTTCGATTCAGATGGTTGTGTTTCTTTGCTTTATGACAAAAATACAGGAAAACATAACCTTAGAATTTGTTTGAGTTCTAAGAGGAAAGCAGTTTTGCAAAAAATAGCATTTTATTTGGCATCCTTAGGTATATTGACTTATCTAAGAAAGGATAAAAGAACGGGCGTCTACGAGTTAATCGTTTCCAACAGGAGCTTAGAGAAGTTTATAACAAGAATAGGAAAGTATCTTAGATTCAAAAAAAGAAAGTTAACCGAATACTATTCAATTTATAAGAAAGAGCATAAGAGAAGGGGTGATTATGATTTGCTCCCCTTTGCTTCTATCTTAAGAAAAATAGGGTTTAAGCGGGGGAAAAAGGCCTTTATTTTGAAAAGGCTTGGAATAGATGTTTGGAATTGGTTAAAAAAGCAAACTGAGAGAATACCAAGAGATAAGTTAGTTAAATGTATCGAATGCCTAAGGGAAGGTGAGGAAAGAGAAATCTTAAAAGCTCTAGTAGAAGCTCCTCTTACATGGGTTAAAATAGAGAAAATCGAGAAGACAGATTTTAATGGCTACGTGTATGATATAACAGTATCTACCGAAAACTTTTTTGCTAACGGAATACTTTCTCACAATTGCACTTACCATCGCACTGACGCCACTACAGTTTCAAGTTTCGGAATAAACTTAGCTAAAGAGTATATTAGCGAGAAATTTGGCGAGCAATTTTTCGTTGGAAGGAGTTGGAAATTAAAAGAGGGTGCTCATGAGTGTATAAGGCCAACCAGAGCAATAGACGCAAACACTTTAGCGATGCTTGTAAATAGAAAAATTTATAGATTTCCAAGAAAGTTAACAAGAGACCATTACATGCTTTATAATCTGATCTTCAAAAGATTTATAGCAAGTCAAATGAAACCTTGTAAAGTTAAAGTTCAAAAAGTAAAAATTTCTTCAGAACTTGCTTCTGCAGAAGTAGAGAGGATAGTTGAGATAATAGAAGAAGGTTTTAACAAAATTTCACCTTTAAGAATAGAAGAAAGGTTGCAACCAGGGATTCTAAAAGCTGTTGAAGTTAGGTATAGGAGGGTTCCTTTAAAACCACCTTATACTCAAGGTGAAATAATAGCAGAGATGAAAGAAAAAGGCATAGGAAGGCCTAGTACTTATGCGAAAATAATTGAAACTTTATTAGAGGAAAAATATGTTAAAGATTTAAAAGGTAGAATAATAGCTACTCGTCTAGGTTTTAAAGTTTATCAATATTTGAAACAAAAATATGGGCATTTTGTTTCTGAAGATTTGACTAGGGAAATGGAAGAGAATTTGGATAAAATTGAGGAAGGTAAGCTAGACTATCAGCAATTTTTAAGGACAATTTATGAGCAAGTAAAAAAACTTCCATGATAGTTAAAGCTTTTTCTGTAAAGAAGAAAAGAGGATGCTATCAATTAATACTTTATTGCTTCACTCCAAGAGGAAAAGAAAGAATAGTTAGGCTAACCTTTCCTTCTGCTCTTATGCTTGAATTTATTAGTAAAATAAAGAAGTTTGTAGGAACTAAAACAAAAGAAGAAATCGACTATGTCGGTTGACTTAGCTCCATATTCTGTGAAAAATTGGTAGTCTCCTTCTTTCTGGCTATTCTCGAAGTTCTGTTTATTATATCCCTCGACTCTTCCTCCATTCCCCTTAAAATTGAAAGAGGAATTATGTGAATTGAACCGATTAGATAAGAACTATTAGCAACCTTGTAACAAAAGGTGGATACTTATTATTCAAAGTTAGACTTAAAATTATTAAATTATTTTTGTATAACGGCGTTATACAAGTATTTAAATTACTATTTAGTGGTAAAAAATATGAAAGCATGGATAGTCCAAGAGGGAGAGGATAGAAGAAATATTCAAGAGCTAGATGGTGAGCTTGTTTTCGTTGATTGGGAAAGATTGAGTTATGAAGATTTTCTCGAGTTAATGAAAAAATTAAGAGCTGAAGGTTACAGTCAAAGACTAATATTTACCCATGGCATTTCTGGAGTGTCATATTGGAAGTGGTACTGGAAAGATGGCTCAGGTTTTTGGTTAAACCGAGGTGGTATAAAATACATTAGTAAAGGACTTATCTATGTTTTTAGAGATGGAACTGTTAGCGATGTAGATGCTAGAAGAGCCGTTAGCCATATGAAACAATATCTTGAGGAAGAATGGCCAGATCTTGACGATTTTTTTACCATTATATATTACGGCCCTGAAAAGAGTATGCTGGAAGAATTACACCAAGCGTTAGTACCTTATCGTGGAAGTCTTGCCATAGACTTTGATAAACTTGGTTCAATTGTTACGGAAGAATCTTACAGAAAAGAAGTTCCACATGTGGATGTCTTGATTAGCAGGAGAAGAATAAGCGACGAGACTGCAATATGGGGAGCTTCTTCTTTTCTCTACGGTCTTTGTATAATAAGAAATACTGGGGAAATTCCAGTTAGGCATGAATTTACACATTGCCCGTTAGGATATCATATTCACCACGATACTGCACTAATAAAAGCTTATGGCACTTACAGCGGAGACTATAATGCTGAATGTCTAATGTGGTGGGCAGGAAATTCGCCAAGACCATGTCCAAAGTGCAGAGACGGTATTGAAGCTTTCTGGGAAGGCTTAAAAGAGCGTGGTCTAGTTAAAATTTAAGGAATTTCTATCTATACCCTTCTACTTCATAGGATTTTCCGAGTTTTTCTAGTAAGTAAGGAATGTGAAGACATCCTACCATGATAAGACAAGGTTTCTCTTCAATAACTTCAGCGATTCTTTTAAACATCTTTTCTTCCCTTCCAAGTAAAAGAGACCCTGAAGGCGTGAAGGATATTTCACTCCCTGCTTCGTCCTCTAGCCAGCAGGCATAATCCATAAAAGTAGCTAAGTAAACGCATCTTAACTTTAAAGCTCTTTGTTTTATTCTTTCTAATCCAATTCTTCTTTCCATTCTGCTTTCCGCAAGCAATGCCTCTCTTATGCGTTGCAGAAGTGTTAGATCATTGGCAAGATAAGTTTCTAACAGAGCTTTAAAATTTAAATCAAAATGTAAGCTGAGCAAATTTTTGTCGACTAAAAATCTTAGAACTTTTAGTTTAGCATTTAAACTTCGACTTAAATCAGAATAGAGAATTTTCATTAGTCCTTCTGGATCTTCGAGGTAGCCAACAGGCTTTTTTGCATTTTTAATTACTTCGTCTTCGAAAGAAAGAAGAGAAAATTTTCTTTGGGTATAAGCTACATCAAGGGCTGGAAGCAGGAACACAGGATTAAGACGCTGTAGCACTTCCCACCACACCTCACCTAATTCTTCTTTAACCCATTTCTTAAACTTCCTTCTGCTTCTCCATCCAAAACCGTGCTCTTTAAGAAATTTCTGGAGTCTTTTATCTGGATATAAAAATCTTGTAAAATCTGGACATGAAGTTTCTATGAAAATTTTGGACACTTCTTCCGCTATTTCCATCAACTTTGGTTTGATGTATCTGAAAATAGACGATGGAATTCCGTGTATTGTACCGAGTAGGTAAGAGTCACGAATCTCATAACAAAATGGTGGATAATCTTCTCTTCTATAGGAAGATTTTGTGAATGTTTCTGTCTTCTCACGTACCATTGTGCGCTACCTAAAGTAGTTTGAAAGCTACGCTTATATAATTGAGCTATAACACTGTTATAGATAGTTTAGTAAAGCCCTAACAATTTTATTCTATGGAGCCTGAATGGGTTAAAAGAGTTAAAGAAAACCTTAAAAAAGTTGATATAAAACCAGTTTTTGCAGACGAAGTTTTAGTAATGGGGATGGTAAAAGTAAGAAGGGAAGGAGAAAAGGTTAGCAAGGAAGGAATTATAAGGTTAATTTTCACGGACGTAACGACAGCAAAACCGATATCTGTTTTAGTAATAACTTTATCCACAGCAAAAGGTTTAGTAAAAGCCTTACAAAATCAAATTAATAAAATAGAGGAAAATCTAGGAAAAACTACAACTACTACAGACCTTACTTACATAGGTTAATATTGACAGTTAGATCGTGAATCTACTCTAACTTCTTTCTCTCGTATTTCTCTAAGAATTTTATTAAAGCATTCGCTCGAGCGAAGATATTTCAAATCTGTAACGCGGGTATAACATTTTAATAGGCTAGATGGATGGGTTATAATTATTATGAATTTTAACCATGTTTTTATTTGGCTTCGGATATTTAACCTTAAAGGAGAAAATTTTACAACCTTATTTTAAGGACTCGATTAACTAATTTCTTAACTTCTTCATGAACTTCTTCTATAGATCTTGAAGCGTCAATTACATAAACATTTGGAAATTCCTTAGCAAGCTTAAGATAATTTTTCCTTACTTTTCTTAGCTCTTCTTTTTTCTCGAATAGCTCAGCACCGAATCTCGAAAGCTTTATTCTTTTTAAGGAAACTTCAACAGACAAGTCAAGAAGTATAGTTAGATCTGGCTGAAGGAATTTTGAATTTATAAATTTTAGCCATTCTTTTTCTAAAGAGATCATGCCATAAGCAATTGTTGAGAGTAAATATCTATCGCAAATAACAATTTTTCCTTTTTTTAAGGCAGGCAAAATTTCTTTTTCTAAATGATGTGCTCTATCTGCTGCAAAAAGCAATTGCAAGCTTAAAAGAGAAGTTTTCCATTCGTTTTTCAGACAAGCTCTTATAAGACCTCCTATTAATCCATTAGTCGGTTCTTTCGTCAAAACAACTTTATAGCCAGCTTTCTTCAGAGCTTTTTCTAACAGGTTAGCTTGTGTAGTTAAGCCAGCTCCGTCTATTCCCTCAAAAACTATAAATTTCCCTCTTTTCATAAACTTCTTTATTTTTTAAGAAAGAAAAATGTTGAGAATAAAATAAAGGAAGAAAAAGTTATAAGGTGAAAGTAGGAAAGCGAAGCTATAAAGCCTCCTGCTAAGGTTCCAAGCCATGTAGAAATTGAGATGCAAAAAGAATAGATACCCCAATACCTTCCATGCAACTTTTTGCTTGCACCTTTTATGTATAACGCGTTTAGCATGCTTGTAAATGGATAGTAAAGAACTGAAATTAGAATCCATGATAAACAGAAAATAAATAAAGTTATTGAATTTTTTTTGAAAGAGGGGTAAAGAATATAAAAAAGTAAAGAATGACAAAAGTAATGGAAAGTAAGTTATCTTGACTTTTATTTTAAATAAAGAGAAGAGAAAAGCACTTGCAGTTCCCAATGCATACAAAAGGTAAATAAACCACAAGTTTAGACCCAAAACTTCTTTCATAAATATTATGATAGCAGGAACGTAAAGTAGCCCAAAATGAAAACTTTGAAGAGAAGACGCTATTAAGTATCTTAATCTTTTCCATTTAAGCTTAATCTTTTTAACTTTTCTTTTAAGTTTCATTTTTACAGATGGTAGCTTGAGTATAAACAACAAAGATGTTACCATCATAATTGCAGCCAAGAAAAATAAATAAGTTTTCGTAAAAAGAGCAAAAGGATTGCCGAAATTATAGCACCAAAAGTTCTACCTAAAGCCCTGCTTAAAGAAAATTGGTATAAAGCATGAAAATCTGAAAAACCTAGCTTAGTATAAATAGCTTTTAAAGCTACTCTTAAGGGAGATACTATTCTTCTTAGAAAGATTAACAGAATTATTAAGGCTTTTGAAGAAACGAAAGGTAAGAAAGAAAGAATTACAGCATCGCAAAAAGTATCTAAAACTAGAATTTTCTTTATGTCGACCCTATCGCAAATCTTCCCTATCACATATCTCAAAAATGCTGACAAGACTTCTATAGAAAATAGTATTACGTTTAAAAACAGTATGCTACGGATTATTTCGTAAACATAAGTTGGTATTAAAACTTCTAGAATGCGAGAAGTTGAGCATCGTAAAAACCTTAAGCTGAGTAGTTTAGCTTTCTGTTTAACCATTATAGATTATTTTGATTGAAAAGCTAAAACTTTTCTGAAATAAAGTTCTAATAAATTTGTGGAGGAATTACTTAAATCCTTAGGAATAGCAATAGCTTTAGGAGCGCTAATAGGTTTAGAAAGGGAAATTACCCAGAGGGAGGAAGAAAGGATTATAATGGGTGTTAGGACTTTTATTCTAATGTCTATAGCAGGCTTTCTTTCGGCATTCCTTTCTTCTTTCGTATCCAAATCCTTTATCTTGCTAGGTTTTGGAATGGCTTTAGCTTTAGGTATAGCAGGATATTTTGTAAAAGTTTCTAGGATGCAAAGAATTGGTCTAACAACAAATCTAGCTTTTATAATAACCTTCTTAATAGGCGTTTTAGCTTATTTTGATTCTTACCCATTTTTAAAAACAGTCTCAATAGGTTTAGTAGTTGCTTTAATACTTGCAATAAAAGAATATAC
>Ga0190367_1000829_pt1 | contig 20170 bp, 20 predicted proteins | sample 4872181011_MG_FD_171838 | JGI IMG/M metagenome (GOLD analysis project Ga0190367, IMG submission 171838) | Hydrothermal vent microbial mat bacterial communities from Southern Trench, Guaymas Basin, Mexico - 4872-18-10-11_MG | ecosystem: Environmental > Aquatic > Marine > Hydrothermal vents >...
ATACGTAATTCCGAAGCTGGAGGGATTCTTTCTGCATAGTGAAGATAAACTCAGACAATTTGTAGGAATCTATATCATGGCTCATTATCGAAACAACCCCGATGACGTTGGAATGATGATGGATGCACCGCACCATGAAGTGAGGTTTCTTGAGACTTCTTCCGGAAAAGTTGTAACATCGGTAGAATTGGCCATAGAGGGAGGAATTCCCATAGAAATAGGTAAAAATCTTGCTAATGGAGAGTGGGTTGCTGGTAACATAATTCCCGATCGATACATAAAGCACTACAGAGTACTTGAATTCGGTTTGCTGAAAGGCTGGAGAATTGTTAGAATAGCAACTCATCCTCAAGTTCAGGGCAGAGGTCTGGGATCCAAGGTGCTCGATTTCATATGCGAGGAAGCTAAGAAAAGGGGTTACGATTGGGTAGGAGCTGGTTTTGGCGTGAACTATGAACTGCTAAGATTTTGGATCAAAAATGGCTTTATGCCCATACACATAAGCCCTGAGAGAAACCCCATAAGCGGGGAGTATACGGTGATAGTGGTCAAGCCGCTTACGAGAAGAGCCCAAAAGTTCATTAAGTTTGCCAATAAGGAGTTTCGGATTAAGCTCCTTAATTCACTCAATGAACCTTATCACGATCTCAATCCCCGTGTGGCCCTTTTACTCCTAAAGGATTGGGGGCTCGAAATTAAAGAGATTAGTTTGAACCTAACAGATGTTCAAAAAGCTCGCCTTATGAGCTATTCCTGGGATCTTATGACAATTGAAAACTGTTTTGACGCTGTTCAAATGATTACGAAATACTACTTTTCCCGCAAAGCAGACAAAAGACCCTCGCTAGAGGAAACTGACGAAGAAGTGCTTATAGTTAAGGTGCTTCAAGCAAAGAGCTGGAGAGTGGCTTGTGAACAATTAAAAATGAATCCTCCTGTCTTAATGTCTAAAGTCCGTGAAATAATAAGGAGGCTCTGCGAATACTATCTGGATGCAAGTGAGCAGAAATTAAAAAGCTATTTTATTCATGTGAAGTAACGTAATTATCCAATTTTCGAGGACTACTAAGCTCGGATAGTTGCACAATATCTCTTATGGAAAAGGCTTGGTTTACCTGCGTTACATCTATTTTATAGGTGGTACAACTTTTAGTTAACCGGAGTTTCTCAAGAGGGATGAATCTCCATCGTTTGTCAGGAATTTTTAGCGCTATAAAGGCATATACTCTAGTTTCTTTGCTACTTCCTCTGATTCTTTTAACGAAGTCCTTTAGCCTTTCTATCTTTAACCTATTTAAATAGAGTATTTTCCTAGCGGCAATTTTAATTTCAAAAACAAAAATAACCCCGTTGCGTATAGCTAAAAGGTCTGGGTAAAATAGTCTCCTAGCACCACTACCGGAAGCCGGGCCTCTAATACATGCAAAGCCCAATTTCCAGAGAGCCAGCGCCAAACTTCTCTCAGCTCTGAAACCTCTAACTCGGGCCTTATTGGGCATTTCAAGCTACCTCAGGGGCTTACGAGAAACGCTGGTTTTAGAGCACCAGTGGGACATTGCACTATACACGCTCCACAGGCTGTGCATTTCTTGTCGTGTACTTCAATTGTAGACCCCTTACGCCTTAACGCATTGTAGGGACAAATAGTAATGCATTTTTCACAAAGTGTGCAAAGTTCCTCGTCTACGATTACAGTATTGTACTTAGCTGAAAAGATGTATTCCTTTTTTCTAAGCTCCTCTAGTAACTGACCGATGAAGGGATACCCTTGTGCAATAATAGGGTAAAATAATTGCACGTAAATTTTCTCTTCCTTCTGACTACTCTTAAGGATGGCTACTGCTTCCAGAATATCGGGGATATTCCTCGAATTGGGTGATATGCCTAATGAAAGTTTAGAGCCTTTAGTAGAGAACAGCTTACGAAATGTTAAAATTAGAGAGGGGGGTGTGGGCCTGAATACTTTTGTAACTCTTCCCTCGTGCTCTATGATTGTGGAATCGGAAAATATCACGCATATATCTGTCTTAAGGCTTGTTTTACGAAGCATTCCTGATACGGTAAGCGCGTCTATGTCTCCCTTTATAAACAGTTTCTCCACAACTCCCTCTTTCTTCATTCTAAGCGCAGTATCCAGGGTTTCGTGAAGTACTTGAACGGCTTTAGGTGAATAGTTAAACATTTTAGTGTAGGCGTATCTTTGAAGTGAAACATCGATCTCGATACCTGCTATACACTTTTCCTCCGACAATCTCTCAACATATTCTTTGAGCGTCAGTGCATCAGAAACAACCATCGTAGGAATTATGCTAGCATCTCCTAGATTTTCCCTTAGCATATGTAAGTAGTATACAAGTTCCTCAAGTTCATAGGGTATTGCCGATAGAGAGTATATTAGAGCATCTTTTTCGAAGTAGTGTATGGGCTTTCCAACGCTTATGGCCTTACTTAATCTAGTGTCTAGAAAATATCCTGCAAAGAGTATTTTAGGGGAGAAATAGCGTTTAAGTTTCGCTAAAAGGGTTTCGTTGAAGGGTCCTAGTTCGCCTGAAAGAGTTATTTCCACGCCCATCTCACCAGTGCGATTACTTAAATGAGTCACGTAGAAATATTATGAACGCTGAGACATAAACCTTAACTTAGGTGGGCGGGTCATAACATTAATTTTTTAAGCTTCCAGTATAATTTCAAGGAGATGATGAACGAGCGGGTCCAAGCGATGAGCTAAGCAATGATTTAGGGTGCCAAAGCTGATGGGTGATATCATGGGAAGGAAGAAGCCGGTGATCGCGTACATACTAGCAGTAGTAAAAACGGGCAAGGAATATGATGTCTTCGAAGGGATAAAGAATATAGATGGTGTAAAGGAGGTTGTAATAACTTACGGGCTCTGGGATATGATAATAAAAATCGAAGTGGATAATCTGAGCAAACTTGATAGAGTTGTTACTCAAGTGAGGAACCTTTCAGGAATTGAAAGGACAACGACATTAATAGGTGTCTAACTTGTCGGACTCCTATAGTCTTCCGCGAGTTCTAGGAAGAGCGTTGTGTAATTCATTTAAAAATATAGCTAGAGTGATTGTTAGACCTGTTTCTACGGTAAGAAATCTAGGGGAAGAGCCCGACTACCTAGCTCCTCTATTACTGATCTTCCTCGTCCTCCTGGTATACAGCTTTAATGTATTCGTAATCTCACTGAATGTCAAGTACGATGTTAAGGGTACGCTTACAAGCGCATGGACGCATGAAGTGGAGCCGATACTCGCTATGTTAATGGCGGGTAGGCTTCTCAATTTAATTTTCGGATGGTTTACCTACTTCTTCCTGCTCTTCATAGTTTCTAGGTTCTTAGGAAGCGATAAGGAATTGTACCCTCTCTTTACGCTCAGCGGGCTAATTCTCCACATATTTCTTATACAACTAACCCTGAATGCTATAATACTTCTGGCTCTTCTGGGCTCCGCTAAGCCACTCTACATAAAGGGACTCTACGATGGATCTTTAGCCTTAACAGCTGGGCTCGCATACAATCAGTGGACAGGCTCAGTACCCCTGTTTGCAAGCATTAAGAAGCTTGTCGAGTGGTTTTCGTTCTTTTGGGGAGCCACTTACACATTCACAGTGCTGAAGGAAGAACGAGAATTAAGCTCAATTAGAGCTCTTCTGGGCACAGTCATAATATATCCTATAAATGCATTCATAGCATTGTTCTTCGCTACAGCTTTATAGTGAAGAGTAGTGTGTCTTTCATCTATTGAGGTATTTTCCTACAAGTACTTTGTGAATCAGGGTATGAAAAAAGCTTCTTTGAAACGAGCTAAAATATATATAGCCGGAGCTTGAGATAATTGCGGAGGAGGTAAAAATGTCCAGGCCCGAGTATGTCGTAGAGACTCGAGACCTGCACAAGTATTACTTCTTAAAAGGAGAGGTGGTAAAAGCGCTACGCGGGATAAACTTACAGGTAGAGTATGGAGAATACCTATGTATCATGGGACCTTCAGGGTCTGGTAAGACTACCCTATTTAACATGATAGGAGGACTCGATAAACCGACAAAGGGCATGGTTTTACTCGATGGTCGCGATATCTCAAGACTTACGTCCACGCAGATGGCATGGGTTCGTTGCCATAAAATAGGTTATATCTTCCAGACGTTCAACCTAATCCCCGTATTGACAGCCCTTGACAACGTAGCTCTTCCCATGATTTTCGCTGGTGTTCCAAGGGAGGAGAGGATTAAGCGTGCTACTGAGCTTTTAGAAAGAGTCGGATTAGGCGACCGACTGCATCACAGACCTGATGAGCTTAGCGGTGGGCAACAACAAAGAGTAGCTATTGCAAGAGCACTAGCAAACGATCCAGCAATAGTGTTGGCAGACGAGCCTACAGGAAACCTGGACTTAAACACAGGCTTAAAGATAGTACACTTGCTAAGGGATCTCAACAAGGAAAGGAATGTCACTATAATAACAGCAACGCACGACCTAAAGATGATCGATGTGAGCGATAAGATAGCGTGGATACGTGACGGGATTATAGAGAGAGTAGAGAAGAGAGTAGGAGTAGAGCTAGGAGAAGAGGAATTCGAGCTATAGCCAAATAGCTAGGTAACAATCCTTGCTAGGGAATTTTAATCTGATCATTTCTACTTATAGGAATAGGGAAAACGATTGTATTTCAGAGGTCTGGTTCACGCTCAAGGACCTGGGAATAGGGAAGATTAACGTATCTAAAACAGGGCTTCCCGGGCTGATTGTTGCGAGGATCGATAAAAATCCTATTGAAGTAGTTGAGAAGATAAGAGAGCTTGCGGAAACCAATCCTTGGAATTTTCACTTCATTCTAAAAATAGTACCAATAGAGACCGTCATAGAGACTAATTTAGATAAAATAAAATCAGTAGCTTTGAAATTTGCTGAAGAAAAAATAGGTCCAGAGGAAACCTATAAGATAGATCCTGTCATAAGGTTAAGCACTTTACGTAGGAGCGAAGTAATTGAGGCTATTGCTCCCTATATTAAAAACAAGGTTAATCTTGAGAATCCTGATAAGATACTAAGAATCGAGATTATAGGCTCTCTAACGGGCATCAGCGTGCTCAAACCCCAGCACATCCTTTCTATAGTTAAGATAAGGAGAGAAAAGCGAGTTCATTAATAGGGCAGCGAAACTGTTAATAAGAGCCTTAAGTTACAGGAATTCTAATTTTACGCGAGCCATTCTCATTAGTATGCACTTTAAAATAGATTCATTTTTAGTTTCCGATAAGGTTGCTTTTAGTTCTTCTTCCTTAATGCTATAAAACGCTCTTATTTTTTCGAGGGATGTTCTAGGAAATGCCTCCTCGATACTGTGGAAAAAGTCCTTGAGGCTTTCCTCTTCGAGGAGGAACTTTAAAGCCTTTTTACCTAGTTTCGAGAATACTACTAACACTGTTTCTGAATCGCCTTCCGAGAGTCCTACATTCATAGCTTTCCTGATCTCTTTCTGCCCGGAGATGAATAACAGAAAGGCTATGGAAACTTTTTTAATCTTCTTGTGCTCTTCGACTAGCTCCTTTGCCATTAAAAAAGCTGAAAGAAGCTGAATTGGAGAATAAATGACTTGGGGCTTGAGGAAAATAAAGTAATGTCCTTTATTTTCAAAACTATTACAAATTTTAATTAAGGTCTCGAGCTCCCTTTTCCTTAAAGGGTCTTTAAATTTAACTATGAAAATATACGGTCGATATTCACATGGCATTCTATCACTTAACGAGCAGATTTTCGAATACGCTTATTAGCTCTTCAAGTTTCAGGGGGATCTCCTTTTCCATTAATATGGTCGCTATGGATAAGATTAAGGATAGAAGGCTTCGCGGTGAAATATAGCCCATGTTACCGAACCGAATAATTTTACCCTTCCACTCTTCCAATCCTCCAGCGGCGTATATGCCATAATCATTCTTGAGCCTGCTTAGGATTTCCTCAGGTGATAGTCTTTCAGGAGGCTTAACGCTAATTACTGTATTTGATCGATACTCAGGGGGCATTATGGGCTTAAAGTTAAGGGCTGAGAGAGCGCTGTATAGGAAACTTGCTCTTCTTCTATGCATTTCAATCCAAGCCCTGTATCCCACGACGTCTAGAATTATTTCTAAGGCCTTTCTTAGGGCATGCAAGACGTTTATAGCGGGTGTAAAAGGTGTTTCTTTTCTTTTCTCGTAATACTCCTTATACCTTATGAAGTCGAAGTAAAAGGTGCGTCTCGGAGTTTTTAGTACTTTCTCCCATGCGCGTTCACTTAGGGAAACTGCTGCCAATCCAGGTGGGCTCATGAGACATTTCTGAGACCCCGTGATAACTACATCTAAATCCCATTCATCCGTTAGAAGTACATCTCCCCCTAAAATTGACACGGCGTCCACGATCGTTAATATACCATACTCCTTTGCCTTCCTAGAGATGTCCTTTAGGAACCTTATGGTTATTCCGGGGGAAGTGTCATTATATACTATGAGAATGGCTGTGGCATCGACGTTGTCCTCTATTAATCTAAAAATATCCTCTTTATTTGGAAGGCTCTTGCTTAAAACTACAGGTCTTGCACCTATTCTTTTTGCAGTTTCGGCAGCTCTTTTACTGAACACTCCGTAAACTGGTATCAGTATTTTCTCGTCTACGTCGAGAACGTTCAGTAGCGCAGCTTCCACTCCACCCGTACCCGATGCTGTAAGCACTGCAATATCGTTTTTTGTCTTGAAGACTTGCTGTAAGCGAAGTACGGTATCCTCAAAAAGTTCTCTAAAATCCTTGGATCTATGGCTAATCATAGGTTTGTTCATTTCCCTGAGAATCGCCTTCGGTAGAGTGACGGGGCCAGGGGTAAAGAGTAAGGGTTCTTCTATCATTAAAAGACCCATTTCTACAGTGGATCGGAAATATTTGTCTTTTTCCTTTGGGAGCGTGTCTCCTGCTAACTTTACGTACTTACTATTAATGTTATTGACTTGAACGAAAATAACGGCTTCAAGCTCGCAGTCCTTACAGAAAAGTTTTTAAGAGTAATACGTGCTGAAAAAGAGTACTTGAGGGATTAACAGTGGTTGAATTTTGTCCTAAGTGTGAGGCATTACTCATTCCTATCAAGGATAAAGGTAAGACCTATTTAGTCTGCAGACTTTGCGGATATCGCAAAGAAATTAGATCCAGCGAGGGGTATAAATCGGTTCTGAAGGTTAGCGAAGAGAAGAGGTCCAAGATAACGGTCATGGAAGAGACTAGAGAGATTTCGAGGGAGGATAGGGAGAGAGCTAAAGAACTTATGCAGGAGTATTATGAAGTTTTTCTCGAAACTATGGAAACTGAAGAACAACAAGAAGTATCCGATTAACCCATACTGCCGAGAATTTCTAAGGACTTTATAATAGTGTCAGAACATTCCTAAAGAGGGAAGTGCTATGAGGCTAGCTGTAGTGGACTATGAGCTCTGTAAACCGAAACACTGCAATATTCAATGTGTAAGATTCTGTCCTATCGTGCGTGCAGGTGGAGAAGCTATAAAAATAGATGAGGAGACGGGTAAGCCCTTAATATCAGAGGTAGTATGTGTAGGTTGCGGCATATGCATTAAAAAGTGTCCCTTTAAGGCTATATCTATAGTAAACTTGCCTGAAGAGTTAGAAAAACATGCAGTGCATAGGTACGGTCCCAACGCCTTTAAGCTGTTTGGACTGCCCGTTGTCAAGCGGGGAAAAGTTCTTGGACTAATAGGTCCCAACGGTGTTGGGAAGTCTACTATATTGAAAATACTGGCCGGGAAAATAAAACCTAATTTAGGTAGAGTTACTAATCCTCCTGAATGGGACGAAATAATAGGCTTTTTCAGGGGCTCAGAGCTACAATTGTACTTTAAGGATCTAGCTGAGGGAAGGATTAGGACTATCTATAAGCCTCAAGAAGTAGGCGGAATACCGATTTATCTTAAGGGTAGCGTGGAGTCCATATTAAGTCGGGTAGACGAGAAGGGAGCCTTAAAGGAAGTGGTAAAAGAGCTCGGTATGCAGGATTTCATCGACCGCTCCATTTCTAAGCTCAGCGGAGGAGAGCTACAAAAGCTAGCTATAGCAATAACGTTGCTACGTGACGTAGATGTATACCTATTTGATGAGCCTTCAAGTTTCTTGGATGTTAAAGAGAGGTTAAGAATGGCAAGAGTCATTAGGGAGTTAGCGCAGAGAGGAAAAACTGTTGTAGTAGTGGAGCATGACCTAGCGGTTCTCGATTACGTATCAGATTATGTGTGCATTCTGTACGGTGAACCCTCGGTCTATGGTATAGTTTCCCTGCCACGGAGTGCAAGAAGCGGTATAAACGCATACTTAAGAGGCTTCCTAAGAGAGGAGAACATGCTAATAAGATGTGAGCCCATAATATTCCATCTTAACCCGACTCCGCTAAAATGGCGACCTGAAAGCGTACTGGTCTCATGGTCACGTTTAACGAAGGAGCTTGATGGTTTCAGACTGGAGGTAGAATCCGGAGAAATTCATAGAGGGGAGGTTATAGGGATATTGGGCCCCAATGCTATAGGAAAAACTACTTTTGTAAAGATACTTGCAGGAATCTTGAAGCCTGATAGTGGATGCATAGAGGTTAGGAAAAAGGTATCTGTTAGTTACAAGCCTCAATTCATTTCACAAGTTCAATATGAGGGGACCTTAAGAGAGTATCTTGAAGACAAGATAGGTGTAAGTCCTGAGGAGTCGTATATTAAGAGCGAGTACATTAAACCCTTGGGTCTCGATAAGCTTCTCGATAGACCTTTAAGTACATTTTCTGGCGGCGAGCTGCAGCGCGCAGCCATAGTCTCAGCACTTTTGCAGGAAGCTGACATTTACCTGCTTGATGAGCCTATGGCCTATCTTGATGTTGAGCAGAGGTTTACAATAGCGCGGATCATACGCCGTATAACCTCAGAACACAATGTCGCTACGTTTATCGTAGAACACGATGTAATAGTTCAAGACTACGTCTCTGATACTCTAATGGTTTTTACAGGGAAACCGGGATTGGAGGGCCATGCGTATGCGCCTGAGGATCTAAGAACGGGCATGAACCGTTTTCTCAGCGAAGTCGACATAACCTTTAGGCGAGATCCGGATACTGGTCGACCACGCATAAACAAGCCGGGCTCGTGGCTTGATAGGTATCAGAAAGAGGTCCTACACGAGTATTATTATATACCTTCTCCAGGGGAAGAGGGGGAAGAGGAATAGTATTTTAGTTAAGCTACTGGCTACTAACACTTACTTAGGCTTCGCAATTGGTTGTACATTTCCTTAAAATCCATACCTGGAATCTTCTTGCCTATCGACTCCAATACTGCTAGAGCGAAAAGTTTCTCTGGAAGGGCTCCCTCAAACTCCACGGAATCATTTATTATAACTTTAGGTACGGCAAGAACACTGTACCTATTCGCCTCTTCAGGAAATTCTAGGGCTTCTATTACGTCACCCGTGATATCCTCATTAATTATGGCGAATTTATGTGCAGCTCTTGCAGCTAAGGGACAGTAGGGGCACGTGGGTGTAACAAACACCTTTATCTGAGCGGGTCTATCCACTTGTTTAATGATGTCTAAAACCTCTTCTTCAACATTCACCTTTCCTCGAGAAACGTCTAAAATATCCTCTATGAGGGCTCCGAATTCATAGCCTGCAGGAATACCGAAGTATCTTATTCCATATGATTTTTGTTCACTGTGAATTAGAAGAGCTGGAAACATGTTTATAGAGTATTCTTTAACTAGGGGTGCGCTTGAAGGATACTTCTCAACGACTATTTTCCCAAGCGGCGCTAACTCTGAAATTATTTTCAGAATCTCTTCTTCCTCCTTACAGTAAAGGCACTCTTCTAAGTTTTCAGGTACAAAAAATTTTAAATAAACCTTGCTTTTAAGCCCTCTTAAAATATTTTTCACTTCTCTTCTTGTGTCCTCATTTAATGTTATACCCAAGCTATTCTCCCTTACACCTTTCGAAAACATGTACTTTTAAATATTGTGGTTGTAGGTTTATTAGAGGAGAAACCTGTAAACCTCTCAACAATGAGTGCCTTGATTAATTGGTGCTTAAGGACATACAAGTGAAAAGATATTAATTATTTACTGAATGTTTTTAGAAATAATAGCGGTAAAGATAAATAAAAATTAAAAGAAAATAGGCGTTAAATCGCCCTACCCTACCATTACTTTACTGCTACTTTAATCTGCACTCGCAAATCTATTTTCTAGTTTCTTCAATACCTGTGGAAGCGTTGTGTACTCCATTTCTTCCATGCCTAACCTATGAGGCATGAAAGGTCCATGTCTTCTCATGTAATCTGCAATGTATTGAGCGGTCTCTCTTGTGTAATCAAAGGCGGGATCATCGAATAGGTCGTTGGGTCCTTCAAGAATTCCATCATGTAGCTGGAAGCCTAGCGCTACCACTCTTGGAGGACCGTCGAAGCGCGTGCATTTAGAGTACTTAAGGGGAACCGGCATTAAGGGCCCGTTATGAGATCCTCTCATCCAACCCGCCACTAAGTGGGGGAATGCAAACGCTTCGAGTATTTCTCCAACTGCTGGTAAGCCGTGCTGTGCTCGCACTATTAGTACTGGATCATCCTTACCCACATATTTACCCGCAATCAGACTAAGCCTGGTAACGCTTGCGACTGCTGCTATCAGGCTATCGCTCTTTCTCCAAACCCTCCTTATGACGTACCTTCCAGGTGTTCCTATTAATGCTAACAGATCGTAAGCCTCTTCAGGTGTATTCAATACGACTACTTTGTGTTCTATGACGTCCATAACTTCAAACTTGAATCCGTCGTGCATTTTGGGGTCTATTACTAGCCCTGCAGTATTGAATGGATCGGCAAAGATCCTGTAGAGAGGAAGGTTCCAAGCTCCGGGCTCCGTCTTATCTGCGGCAAATACTATTACAGGTTCAGAGGGCCTTTCTTCGATCTCCATTTCAGCTACTCCGGGACCCATGCCTCTGATGTTCCCACTGAATGCCTCCGAGAGTAAGTCTTGTCCAGCTCCGTAAAGTTTCAATACCTTACTTACCTTATTAGTGACCTCGACAAAGATGTCCCATGCCAGTTTATGTATTTCAGGACAGGCTTCACCGTATTTATGAGTCATTAAAAGTTGAAGATCATCGCCAGCGTTGAAAACATAGTAATCTATCAGCAGGCCTGTCTCTTTAGCTTCTTTTAGTTTTTGTCTCGCTAGTTCTTTTTGCTTAGGATGAACTGTGCTATGTCCTACCCAACCTCCTACGTCGGCCTTTATCAGGCTTATCGTAACTTTCAGGGTTACCACCAAGAGAGTCTCTTTTTTCTCGACACTTAAATAGTTTCTCCTTATTTATACTACCATATGGTAGTATAAATCCTCAAAATGAAAAAGTTTAAGGCAAAGAATAATCTTTTAGAGGAAAAGACGTTTATTTAGGAATGTTATTTATTCTATGATACTACTGGTGAGAAGTATTGGAAGGTCTATTAGAAAGCTTTAGAGTCTTAGGGTTTAGTGAGAGAGAGGCGAAAGTACTTTCCTGTCTCTTGAAGACAGAAGACGCGTCAATTAGTGAGATTGAAGACGCGTCAGGTATTAAAAGACCCCATCTTTACGAGATCCTCGAGAATCTATTCCATAGAGGTTTTGTTATCAAAAAGTATTCAAGACCTGCAAGGTACGGCATTATTAGAGACATAGATACGTTCAAGAAGCTTGCAGAAGAGAGATTTGATGAAATAAGCAAGGCTCTGAATAGAATTCTCTTTTACCTACATAGCCCGCGAGTACTCGGTGGCACGATATTTGTGAAAAACTCCGCGTTTTTAAGAAAAGCTTTCATAAATGAACTTCTTGGTTGCACTATTAGCGCTAAGATCTTTACGAGCGACTTTAAGATTGTAGGCTACGAAGTTATGGAAATAATAGAGAGAATGGCACAGAAGGTTGACATTAAGGTGGCTACCTCCGATCTTAACTTTATAAGAAAATTTATCGTGATACCTCCCTACATAAGGTACGTTGATGTAGCCTTTCCGCTAACAATCGGAATATTTGATGACAGTTCGCTCGTCGTAGCCTTTTCTCTTAAGAACCAGATAGAGTACGGCGTAATATCTAATGAGGAGCCTATCCTACAAGAGTATCAGAGAATATTCAAACACATATGGACCGACGACTATCTAAGAACGTTCTATAAGCTAAGAGTTACGACCCCAAAGGAGTACTAGGGAGTACTGTTAACTTTCAAAGAGGCACAATATATCCTCGCTTAGAAGACGTGTTTAAAGTGCTACTTGCCTGAATAAGAGAGCGTGTAATATGTTATGTTACCTTCCTTATCTATGAGCGCTAATACTATGTTTTTCCTCATCCGAAACCCTTTTTTAATCAGCTCTCTGAGTTTCGCAAATGTAAGAGGCTTTCCTTCCAAGACCCCATAGAATATATACTCGGAGGGAGAATCTCTCCTTCTTTCTGATACTAGGAACTCTATTTCTCTATCGGATAGTTTCTTGACAGCATAATTTCTCTTCAAAAGGTCATTTACTAGAATAAACTTCGGCCATACGTATTCGTCGATTTTGGAGAGCTCCTTCAGAGCTTCATTAAAATCTAATATCTTTCCTTCTTTGTGGATTACCGCACGTCCTGAATATACGAGATAGAGCGCTTCAAAAGCACGTAACTTTATCTTTTGAGGACTTTCTGGAGTACCTATTCCCAACTTGAGTATTTTATTCGCTTCCTTGCGACATTTTCTATTCACTTCTATTTCAAGCTCTGATTGGCGGAGATTTATGATTAACATTCTAATGCACCTTAAAGGGGGCTTTTTTAAGAGGGTAGATGTATTCGCGTGGGGCGTGTTTAAAGCACTCAAGGTATGGTCGCAGAACTTTGGGTATTTCAACGATATCATTCTCTAACTGATAATTTTCAAGGATGGCAGTTATGGCTCGTGTAGTCGCTATTGCTGTAGAGTTCAGCGTATGTACATAGCCCTTAGCAGGGTATCCTCTTTTCTCAGCGTATCTAATATTTAGTCTATAAGACTGATAGTCAGTACAATTGCTGCAAGAGACCATTTCTCTGAATCTTCCTTGACCCGGCATCCAAGCCTCAAGATCATACTTTTTTGCTGCAACCGCTCCAAGATCTCCTGCACAGACATTAACTGTTCTAAAGGGTATTTCAAGCCGTCTCCAGAGATCCATAGCATTTTCAAGAAGTTCTTCATGGAGTTGCCATGAAGTTTCAGGTAGTGAGAAGACAAACTGTTCAACTTTATTAAACTGGTGAACTCTGAATATCCCTTTAGTGTCCTTTCCATGAGCTCCAGCTTCCTTCCTAAAGCAAGGACTAACCCCTACCAACCTGAGTGGTAACTCCTTTTCCTCTAATACTTCATTCATGAACATGGCAGCTAAGGGGTGTTCTGCCGTTGCTATAAGATACAGCTCTTCCTCCTCTATTTTATAGATTGAATCTCTAAAGTCCTCTAGACTTATGACACCTGAATACGCTTTTCTGTTCATCATATAGGGTGGTAAAACGAGCATATATCCTTTCCTAGTCAATTGATCTATAGCATAAAGTACTAGCGCTATGTCAAGCCATACCAAGTCCTGATAAAGGTAAAAGAACCTTGAACCAGCAACCTTTGCAGCTCTTTCAGTGTCTACAAGTCCTAAACTATAGCCTAGCTCGTAGTGACTTAGTGGCTTCTCCTCAACTACTTCGTATTCTATCTTAAAATCTCCTATTTGGCTTTTGAAAAGTTCTAGAAACCCTTCCCAGACCTTAGGTTTTCCATAGAAGTATACGGGGACATTTTCTTCCTCGCTTGCTCCTGGTGGTACGTTTTCGTGAATTACATTGGGTATCGAAAGTAAGTATTTATCCCGGAGTTCAGCGATCGTTCGAGCTTCCTTTTCAAGCTCTCCTAGCATGCTTGAGAGCTTCCTAGCTTCTTCAATAAGCTTTTTCCTCCTTTCGGGATCTTTTGTTCGAGCTATTTCCCTGGTTATCGTATTTCTCTTATGGCGAAGCTCGTCGAGTTCACGCATTATCTTACGCCATTTTTTATCGTACTCTACGGCCTTATTCACTATTGAAATGTCTTCGCCACGCATTTTTTGAGACCACTTTATCCTCTCAGGATCATTTCTCAGGTAGTAAAGCATGCTCCACATGGTCGTCGTCGAAATCTTATTAGCACACAGTTATTAAGATTTACTTTAGTCCCTTCCGAGCATAGGAGAGGCAAGGTGGAGGTCATGAAAGTGGTTGTAACCGGCATCAGCGGTAGCGGGAGAATGATCTACCTAGATAGAAGTCAGGTATTTTCGAAACTGTTTCTCATCGAAGAACTTTTAAAGCCGTAATAGTAGAAGTTGAGGGTAATAAACATGAAGATAAGCTTCCCCTTGATCGTAATAAATTTTAAAACCTATAGTCAGGCTTCAGGCAGGAAGGGCTTAGAGCTGGCGAAAACCGCGGAGAAAGTCTGGAAGGAAACTGGTATATGCGTGGCAGTGGCTCCCCAACTAACTGATCTTATGTTCATAGCTCAGCAAGTGGAAGTTCCAGTATTCTCGCAGCACGTAGATGACGTGAGCCCTGGAGCGCATACAGGCCATGTAACACTAGAAGCGATAAAGGATGCAGGTGCTATTGGAACATTACTCAATCACTCGGAGAGGCGACTACGTATAGATGTTATAGATAGTATCGTTAAACGGGCTAAGGAACTGAATTTGCTAACACTAGTATGTGCAAATACAGCTGAAGTTAGTGCAGCCGTTGCTGCTCTGTACCCTGACATGATTGCAATAGAGCCTCCCGAGCTTATAGGAACGGGTATTCCTGTTTCAAGGGCTAAGCCTGAAATCGTAACAAAAACTGTGGATCTGGTCAAAAAGGTAAATCCTGAGGCGAAAATTCTCACAGGGGCGGGTATTAGTAGCGGTGAGGACGTCGAAGCTGCCATAAAGCTGGGAACTGTAGGGGTTCTCGTTGCCTCTGGAGTAGTAAAGGCTAGAGACTGGTACTCGGCCATCATGGACCTTGTCAGACCGTTGTCGAAATAAAGCTATAGAATTCTTAACGGGCCCGCCGGGACTTGAACCCGGGACCTGCGGCTCCGCAGGCCGCCGCTCTATCCTAGCTGAGCTACGGGCCCTGCTAAAGGACTAATCAAAAGGAAAGGTATTTAAGTTTAATTCTTTTTCGTGGTAAAAAGTAGCATGTATCTATTAGGAGTGTAACATTACAATTTAGGTCTCGAGGCGAGTAATAGAGATGCAGGAACGAAGGACTAAATGGTCTACAAACTTCAGCGAATGGTTTAGAGATGTGATATTTCAAGCAGGTGTGTATGATTATAGATACCCCGTGAAAGGCGCCGGCGTATGGCCTCCTCTTGGCATGAGACTCAGAAATAACGTCATTAATCTTATGAAAAGGCTTCTTGACGAGACAGGGCATGAAGAGGTTCTATTTCCTACACTCATACCCGAGGAACTTATAGGCAAAGAGGCGGAACATATAGCAAAGTTTGAGGAGGAAATTTTCTGGGTTACTCGCGGAGGAAAGGAATCTCTGTCGCATAGACTAGCATTAAGGCCCACCTCAGAGACGGCTATTATGGAGATGTTTAAGCTCTGGATACATTCCCACACAGACCTTCCGATAAAAATCTACCAGGTAGTGAGCGTCTTCAGATGTGAAACAAAGGCAACGGCACCCATGATAAGATTAAGAGAGATATCGATGTTCAAGGAGGCGCATACTGCGCATAGAAACCGAGAGGAAGCCGAGGAACAGGTGAAAGAGGCCATTAATATATATAAGGAGTTTTTCGAGCGTCTCGCGATACCCTTCATAATATCCATAAGACCTGAATGGGATAAGTTTGCTGGCGCCGTGTATACTATAGCATTTGATACCTTAATGCCGGATGGAAAGACTCTACAAATAGGTACAGTGCACTATTTGGGAACTAACTTTTCAAAGGCCTTTGACGTAACGTATCTTACGCCTCAAGGAACTCATGAATACGTTCACACAACTAGTTACGGGATCTCAGAAAGAGTGATAGCGGCATTAATAGCAGTTCACGGGGACGATCATGGTCTTGTACTTCCTCCCTTCATCGCGCCGATCCAAATAGTCATAGTACCCATAATGTACGGCGAGGATGTGGAAGTATTGAATTATTCCAAGGAAGTATTCGAAGAGTTACGGAAGAAAGGGTATAGAGTGGTCTTAGACGACAGGCGTGACATAACTCCCGGCGAAAAATACTATTATTGGGAGCTTAGAGGTGTACCTTTGCGAATAGAGATTGGACCGAGAGATTTAAAACAGAAGGAGGTTACGCTAGTACGCAGGGATACGTTCAAGAGGGTTAGTGTTAGTAAAGAATCGTATCTAAAAGTTCTTGAAGAGACGCTCAACAAGATTCACTGCACCGTAAGGGAAAGAGCGTACGCCTGGTTTAATATAAAGTTTCATAAGGCTAGGAACCTGAAAGAGGTCTGGGAGATACTTGAGGAGAGGAAGGGGGTCGTAGAAGTTCCATGGTGCGGTAATGATGAATGCGGACTAAAGTTGGAGGAAGAGGTTAAAGGAAACGTTCTTGGGTACGACATCAATGAAGACAAGTCAGCTGTTAAAGGAGAGAAATGCATTATATGTGGTAAAGACGCCGAACACTGGATTAGGGTGGCAAGACGCTACTAGTGATTGAATAGTACTTTGATAACCGAATATCCGGAATATCATGAAGCTGTTAAGCAGCTATTAGTCTATACTAACGACCTTTCTCGTGTACTTATTTAACATCTTTAAATCGAATACAGGAGGATAATGCTCGGGAACATGTCTATAGTTTATTTCGTGAGCTATATTAGTAAGCATAATCTTTCTGACCTCCTTAAGGTCCCTTGTCTGAGCTAACGTCCAACACAACTTCACGAAAGCGGTTTCTGGAAGCATGTCTTCTGCTGGTATTACTCCAGCCTTCAGTAACTCCACTCCTCTTCGATAAACGTTCAAGTTTACTCTACCCCATAAGCACTGAGAGGATATTACGATAGCTATTCCCTCCTCTACTCCTCTTCTAATGGATGGTAGCAGTTCCTCCCTTACGTGACCCAATCCCGTGGCTTCTATAACTATTCCATGATAGCCTTTGTCTATTAGAAAATCAATAATCTGAGGATCCATGCCAGGGTAAAACTTTATCAGCGCAACTTTTTCATCAAATTGGTTACGAACCTTTAAATCTTCAATTGAGCGGCAGGGGAAGTAATCATCTGAGAGAATGTATATTTTCCTATTCATGAAAACGGCTAAGGGGAAATCATTTATGCTTCTGAAGGCGTCCCTCCTACTTGTATGCATTTTCCTTACCTTAGTCCCCCTGTGTAGTAGTACAAAGCTATCACCAGTCTCACCATGCATAGCTACAACGACTTCTCCGAAGGGGGCGTAAGCCGCCGTAGCCACAGCGCCTAGGAGGTTAAGAGCTGTATCGGAAGATGGTCTATCAGAGGATCTTTGAGCTCCCACTAAGACGACTGGTCCAGGGATGTTTCGAAGGGCGAAACTTAAGGCAGCGGCGGTATAGCTCATGGTATCAGTGCCGTGAGCGATTACGATACCCCTATAACCTGAATGATATTTACTCGCTATTCTTTCCGCTATTCTACTCCAAAGTCTAGGGGTCATGTCCTCACTGAAAATCTTTAGCATCTCCTCCGCATCAAGTAATGCTAAGTCGAAGATTTCTGGGAGAAAGTCGTAGAGGTCTTCTATCTTAAATGAAGGATACACGGCACCAGTCCGATAGTCGACTCTTGAAGCAATAGTGCCGCCTGTACCCAGAAGCGATACTTTGGGATACTCTTTGGCAAATTTTATCTTCGTGGGGGGCCTTTTGGTTTCGGGACGTTTCTCAACTAATCTTAAGCTTTGTATCTGCCCTATATCGACTCCTATATTGTAGCCATTATCGAGCTTCAATATGAGGACATTAGGGTCCCCATAAAGCGGACGCGGGAGAAGTATGCCCTCAAGCTTAAGCCCTCGCCACAATACCTCTATTCTATCATAGATGTCTATTCCATACTTTTCGAGAACCCTTATTACAAAGCTACTATAGCCTTCCTTCTCCATGTCTTTCCCTCGATATTTCAGAAAATAATCTATAAATAAGCTATTCAAGAGAATAGAATTCTCGGCTATCGGAATCTCATTTGAGGTACTATAATCCTTCTCTTATAGTTACGTCTATTTCTTCTACGAGGTGATACGTTCTTCTTAGGCTTTGGAGGTATTCGTGGAGTTGCCTCCCTAACTTTTCCAGCCTTTGTTAGTGATCCGTGCGAGGGCAAGTCTTAACACCCCGCTATACTCACCATTCTCATAGTTATTAATCTTTTGCCGTCAAGTATTAGGGGTCAGGCGGGCTCTTTTGCTCATTTACGGGCCTTCCTCGAATGGTTCGAGGAGCCAGCCAGTTTAGGAGCTTCTCAATATCCTCTTCGCTTTTACAGTAGATCTCAAACTTAATGGGTCCAAGAGGGCTTTCCTTTTCAGGGACGCTACAGAACGACACTATGCCAGCATAAGCCGCTTGTTTATGTAGATAAAACGTTATTTTGGTTCCCGCAATTCCCCGTTTCAGATATTCTCGGGCAGAGTCCAGTATTAACTGCTTTCTGAGAAGATAGTGAAGTTTTTTCAAGGAATAAGGCTTATTGGACTCAGTTACTAAGATGAGACCATTACTGTGAGTTCTAACGACGAGTGAGACTGGAATGAACACGTTTTTCAGGGCTCGTTTCACTTTCTCAGGAGATTCTGTATGTCTAATTTCGGCTGAAACTCGTATCTTCAAAACTTTCTTCCCTCTCGATTTTAATGAGAACATCCTCTATTTCTTTCTTCAGTGCTTCCAGGTCTTTGTTCTCGTTTATAATCATGTAGTCAGCCAGTGCTATAACGTCACCCAAGCCTAGGCTTAATTCCTCAAAATCCCTTCTACAAAACTCTTCCCAATTTTTGGGGTCATCCCCTCGCCCGCGTGCGATGAGTCTATGATACCTTGTGCGAGGAGATGCGTGGATTGCCAAAATTTTGATACTAGAGTTACGTGTAACCCTATGTATGATATTTTCTTGAAAGCACTTCACTTCCGATAGACTTCTAACACCATCTATGATTATTTTCAGGCCACCTTCTTTCTCTTCAAAGAGCACGGAGATTTTAGTGACTAGGCGCTCGGCTATAACTGCATCTCCGTACCTCTCTCTTAAATCCCTAGCTATCATAGAGAGGACTTCTCTGGTGGGTTTTAAACCCCTCTTCTGAGCCTCTCCTCTTACAACGTCGCCCATAACAAGTCTGATGTATCCAATTCTCTCTGCTACCTCACCTACTATCGATTTTCCTGCCCCAGGTAAGCCTGCCACTACTATAACTAGTAGCTTTTTCTTCATTAGCCTCCTCGTGTCGCGGTCATCTTCCAAATCTTAACCTCTCCAGAATGGTAAAGTAATCAGCGTCAACTTTAAAGCCTTTGGGGTCGAAGTGCGTTAGGGAAGCTTTGTATCCATGTCCCTCAAACATTTTAACGACTGTGGCAGTAGATGGCTCAGAAACCTTAAACGTTTTACTGATTTCACTGACTGTGTAGTGATAGGGAATATGCGTCAGCTCACTAAGTATCTTTAAAAGGAGTTTCTTTTCTTTCCTCTTCTGTGGATATCTCCTATTACTCAGTTCTTCTAGCATTGCTTTTACTAACTCCTTTTTTACGTATGTAGCGCACCAAAGGGGGCCAAGTGCTACAAGCTCCCTACCGCAGAGCGGGCATTTCAATCTGTTCCTAACCAATGGGTAGGATTTAGTGGCACTTCTATACTGACAGAATTTACAGTACAAGATGTATCCCATCCTACTAAGAGAACTTTCAGCAGATCTCGTTCTCTTAATAATCTTCACAAATATCCTGATGTAGTAATCTAGGAAAAATGCGAGAAGGGGCTCAATGCCGTAATCATATTTTGCTGCCTCTCTACAAACGTATCCTAGTAGGATCCTTAGAG
>Ga0190367_1000830_pt1 | contig 20152 bp, 20 predicted proteins | sample 4872181011_MG_FD_171838 | JGI IMG/M metagenome (GOLD analysis project Ga0190367, IMG submission 171838) | Hydrothermal vent microbial mat bacterial communities from Southern Trench, Guaymas Basin, Mexico - 4872-18-10-11_MG | ecosystem: Environmental > Aquatic > Marine > Hydrothermal vents >...
CTACAAAGATTAAAGAAAAATCAAGGGTTTTTAATAATTCAAAATTTCTATGCATAAAAGCAGAGGTGCAAATAAAGATATTAAATTTACCTTTCTCCAATAGTTCTTTTTCCTTAGTTGATCCAGTATAAGCTAAAATAATCTTATGTTTTAAATTGGGATCCTTTAATTTTTCTAAATAACTATTAAGTCTTTCTTCTACCTGTTTTACTAAAACCTTAGTAGGAACTATAATTAGAACCTTTTTTGATGTAAGAAGGCTGGTTATTAAACCAAAAGTAGTTTTTCCTGTACCAGTAGGAGCAACAATGGCAAAGGATTCTCCTAAAAAAAATCTTTTAGCCCAGCCTATTTGTAAAGAAGAAGGATTAGTGTTTAAAATTTCATAAAATACCTTTTTAAATTGTTTTACTTTTTTTTCTACTTCACAGAAGACTTTTAAATTTTTTAAAGATTGTCTTGAATGTAAGACTTCGCAAATATCTAAAATATTAAAAGAAGAGGAAAAATTTTCTTCAGGTAAACAGTTTTCACAAGGTAATCCCTTTGCTAATCTTTCATCAGATATTATTCCATAACAATTTGGGCAACCATTAGCTACATAAAAAAGCATAAACTTTTTAAAACCTCCTAAAAGATAATTATTTAAACAATAAAAGGAAAAATTAAAAAAGCAAGAAGATTTCAAATTTTTTTCTTGACAAAGAAAGTAAAATTTTTTAATTTTTAAAATAATGAAATTTAAAGAAGATATTTATACTAAGCTCAAAATTCTTTCTAAATCTGCAGAATTTGATAATGTTTGCACAGGAAGTGGGAAGAAAAGAGAAACAAAAGCCTACACTAAAGGTTTAAATGGAATTTCTTATGTTTGGCTTTCTAATGGTAAGTGTTTACCTCTTTTAAAAATTCTTTATACTAATCATTGCATCAATAATTGTAAATACTGCTATAATAGAAGAAAAAACGATATAAGAAGAACAGCTTTTACTCCTGAAGAAATAGCTAATTTAACTTTAGAACTATATAAAAAGGGCTATATCAAAGGTCTTTTTTTAAGTTCTGGGATATACCGCTCTCCTGATGATACTATGGAACTTATGATAAGAGCAGTTGAGCTTTTAAGAAAAGTTTATAATTTTAAAGCCTATATTCATCTTAAAATACTTCCTGGAACATCAAAGGAACTTATTAAAAAAGCTATTTTTCTTGCCAATAGAGTAAGCTGTAATATTGAATTACCTACTCAAGAAAGTTTAAAAAAACTTGCTCCAGAGAAAGAACAAAAAATACTTATAGAAACCTTAGCTAAAATAAGAACTTTAAAAGATGAATTTGAAAAGAAGACCTCATCTTCTACCCAACTTATTATCGGTGCGACTCCTGATACAGATAAAACAATTTTAAAGCTTTCTCAAAGCTTATATAAAAAAGGTTTAGTAAAAAGGGTTTATTACTCAGCTTATATTCCTATAAACAATGATAAAGATTTACCATTTTTTGAAAAACCACCTTATTTAAGAGAATATAGGCTCTATCAAGCAGATTTTCTTTTAAGATTTTATGGTTTTAGTTTAGAAGAACTTTTTATAAATAATGAAACATTGGATCTAAAAATGGATCCCAAATTAAAATGGGCACTTTCCCATCCAGAATTTTTTCCTATCGATATAACCAAAGCCGATTATTGGGAACTTTTAAGAATTCCAGGAATAGGTCCTCTTTCTGCAAAAAAGATTATAGAAATAAGGAAATATAATGTTCTTAATGAAGATACTTTAAAAAAATTAAAAATCCCTTTAAAAAAAGCTAAATATTTTATTGCTGTAAAAGGGAAACCTCTTTATAAATCTTTTAAAGAATTTACTTTTATATTTTCATCTTTGGAAAAATCTTTTAGAGTTTTTCAATTGAGTTTATTCTAAAAATAAATGTCTGATTATTTTGATAAAATTGCTCAAAGATATGATAAATGGTATGAAACTAAAGTAGGAAGATATGTAGATACTACTGAAAAGGAAATAATTTTTTCTTTACTCGAAACTTCAAAAGGAAAAGCTCTTGATTTAGGATGCGGAACAGGTAATTATACTTTAGAACTTAAAAAGAAAGGATTTGATGTTGTAGGATTGGATATAAGTAAAGAAATGCTTAGAGTAGCTCAAAAGAAAATACCTGAAATTGCTTTTATTAGAGGAGATGCTTATAAACTTCCTTTTAAAAATAATACTTTTGATCTTGTTTTAAGTATTACTATGTTTGAATTTATTAAAAACCCTGAAAAAATAATAAAAGAAATTTATAGAGTTTTAAAACCAGGTGGAGAAATTATCATAGGAACTATGAATGCTAAAAGTCTTTGGTTTTTATTTAAAAGAATTAAGTCCTTTTTTATAGAAACAGCTTATAAATATGCCAGATTTTATACTGTTTCAGAACTTGAAAAATTACTTAAAAATGAACACTTTAAAAAAATAGAAACAAAAGGAGTGATTTATTTTCCTTCTTTTTTTCCATTTTTAGAATTTGCTAAAAAATTTGATAAAAGATTTTGCCATAGATTAAAAAATTGGGCAGCTTTTATTGTTGTAAAAGGAATAAAATAAATCAGTAAAAACTAAAAATTATGATGAAAAATATTATTTATTTAGATTATAATGCTACCACTCCCTGTTTACCTGAGGTAATAGAAGTTTTTAACCTTTATTCTTTAGAATATTTTGGTAATCCAAGTTCTGCTCATGTTTTTGGGAAATTTGTTAAAGAGAAATTAGAAATCTTTCGTAAAAAAGTAGCAGAATTAATAAATGCAGAACCTGAGGAAATAATTTTTACCTCTGGTGGAACAGAAGCTAATCATTTAGCTCTTTTTGGAATTGCTTTAAAAAAAGAAAAAGGACATATTTTAATTAGTGCCTTTGAACATCCTTCAGTTTTAAAACCTGCAGTTAAGCTTTTAGAACTTGGCTTTGAAATAGATTTTATTCCTGTGAATTCCCAAGGTTATGTAGAACCAGAAGAAGTAAAAAAAAGATTAAAACCAAATACTTTTTTGGTTTCTGTTATGTTCGCAAACAATGAAATAGGCACTATTCAGCCTATAAAAGAAATAGCTGAGCTCTGCAAAGAAAAGGAAGTATATTTTCATACTGATGCCTGTCAAGCAGTTGGAAAAATAGTTGTTGATGTAAAAAAAATTGGGTGTGATCTTTTAAGTATAGCAGGACATAAAATGTATGCACCAAAGGGAATAGGAGTTTTATATATTAGAAAAGGAATTAAAATAAATCCTTTATTTTTAGGAGGAGGACAAGAGAAAGGACTTAGAGCCGGAACTGAACCTATAGGATTAATAGCAGCTCTTGCTAAAGCTTCTGAAATAGCTTCAAAAGATGTATCTGCTGAAGCAGAAAGACTTTCTTTTTTAAGAGAAAAATTTTTCGAAGGATTAAAAAATATTTATCCTAATATTTATAGATATGGAATCCCTGAAAAAACCTTACCAAATACTTTAACAGTCTCTTTTGTAGGAAAAAATGGTGCTAAAATACTTTCTGAACTTTCTCAAATATGTGCTTCTACTGGTTCTGCCTGCCATGATAGAAAGGGTTCTCATACACTTTTTGCTTTAAAAGTTTCCCAAGAAATAGCAGATGGAACTATTAGATTTTCCTTAGGAAGGTATACAAACTTGGAAGACATAGAAAAAGCCTTGGAGATTTTTTCGAAATATTTCAAAAACAATGTTTAAAAATATTGGTCAAATATTTTTAATTAAACCAAATAATTTAAATATAGAAGAAATTTCTTTTTATAAAGAATTGAACTTTATAAATTTTATATTTTTTGAAAAACATTTTGAAGAAGATTTTTATTATTATTTGTCCATTTTAAAAGAAAAATTTAATCCAAGGTTTTTAGCTGTAGACCAGGAAGGAGGAAGAGTTTGTAGAATAAAAGGAGATTTTATTTCACCCTTAGAGATATCAAAAAAGTATTTAAAAGAAGGAGAAAGAGTAGTTAAAGAATGGGCTAAAAAAATAGCTCTTTCATTAAAAAAATATTATCTTAATCTTAATCTTGCCCCTTCTGTTGATCTTGCTGATGAATCTGCCGAAGAATTTTTAAAAGGAAGAACCTTTGGAAAGAATCCAACTTTAGTAAAAGAACTTGCCCACCTTTTTATAGTTGAGCATAAAAGAGAAGGGATTTTTACTTGTATTAAACATTTTCCAGGATTAAAAGATGTAAAAACCGATCCTCATGAAGAACTTCCATCTAAAGAAAAAATAAATAAAGAAAGTTTTATTCCATATGAATATCTTTTGAAAAAAAATGAAACTAAATTTGTTATGACAACGCATTTAACAGTAAATGAGCTTGATTCAAAGCCTGCTACATTTTCTTCTAAAATTTTAAATATTTTAAGGAAAAAATTGAATTATAAAGGAGCAATTTTAACTGATGATTTAAATATGAAAGCTTTAAGAAAATGGGAACTTCAAGAGAGAATAATTTTAAGCTTAGTAAGTGGACATAATCTTTTAATTTATTGTGGTAATTGGAATGATTTAGTTTTAGCTTTAGAAGATATTAAAAGCGAAATAGAAAAGAGTTCAGTTTTAAAAGAAAGAATTAGAGAAAGTTTATTTATTCTTAATAAAATTTCTTAATAAATTAATAAAATTGAGGGAGAAACGAAATGAAAAAAGAAATTTCTCATAAAAAAATTGTATTTTTAGTTAAAGAAAATTACATAAAAGCTTGTAGGGAACTTCCAGTAAAAGTGGTAGAAGCTTTAAAAAAAGCCTTAGATAAAGAAGAAAATTTTTTAGCTAAAGTAGTATTAGAAGTTTTGCTAAATAATATAGAAATAGCAAAAAAAGAGGGATTGCCTCTTTGTCAGGATACAGGTATTCCTGTAGTCTGGATAAAGATAGGAGAGAAGATAAGGGTTAATAATTTAGAAGAAGCTATTAATGAAGGACTATATTTAGCTTATAAAGAAGGTTTTTTGAGAGCTTCAGTTTGTGATCCTATTAGTAGAAAAAATACACAGACTAATACTCCTGCTATTATTCATTATGAGATTGTTCCTGAAGATATTTTTGAAATTTATCTTATGCCTAAGGGATGTGGAAGTGAAAATATGAGCGCACTTTGTATGCTCTCTCCCTCAGCAGGGATAGAAGGAGTTAAAAAATTTGTAATAGAGACAATAAAAAAAGCAGGACCTAATCCTTGTCCTCCTGTTATTGTAGGAATTGGAATAGGAGGAGATTTTGAAAAATCTGCTTTGATCTCAAAAAAAGCACTTTTTAGAGATTTAGGAACTACCCATCCTAATCCTGAGATAGCAAAATTAGAAAAAGAGCTTTTTGAAGAGATAAATAATTTAGGAATCGGACCCCTTGGATTTGGTGGGAAAACTACTTGTTTAGGTGTTCATATTGAAGTCTATCCATGTCATATAGCAAGTTTACCAGTTGCTGTAAATATCCAATGTCATTCAGCAAGAGTAACTAAAATAAAAATTCTATAAGGAGATTATATGAAAAAAATAAGAAAAATTTTGTTTATTTTTGGATTAAGTGTATTTATTTTTTCTTGTGGAAAAAAAACCTCTCCATTACCTATAAAAGAAAGTATTCCTAAGGATCTCTCTTTTGAGGTTCGTTTAAATCCTAAAGGAGTAAATCTTCTTATTTATCTTCCCACAGAAACCAAAGGAGGTTATCCTCTCACTAAGATTAAAAAGCTAATCATTGAAAAAGTTGAAGTTCCTCTCGATATTCCTAAGGCTAAGAAAAAAAAGAAAATCATTAAACTTTCCCCCAAACTTCATTCAGCAGGAAATTTGTTTGTTTATACTGATTATAAGCTCAAACATCGTCATAGTTATACTTATAGAGTTAAGGTAGTAAAAGATTTCTTTGTTAAAACACCTTTTACAGAACCTATCAAAATTTTTTGGCATAATCCACCAAATTTTCCTCAAAAATTTCAAATTAAATCTCTTGGGAAAGATGCTGTTTTAATTACTTGGAAAAGACCTAAAAAGGATATTTATGGACTTTATTTAAAAGGTGAAGTTTTTTATCAAATAGAAAGAATTTCTAAAGAAGGAGTAAGACTTATAAAAGTAAAAGGAAAGGAAGAATATTTTGATAAAATCAAAGTTGGAGAAAAAGTATGTTATAACGTAAGAGCTATTTTAAATTTTCGAGGAACTTTAATTCCTGGACCTAAAACACCTGATAAATGTGTAGAGTAGTTTCTCCATAAATTCTTTTTTGAATAAGACTAAAATTATTTATTTTTTCAGGAAGGTCTATTCCTGTTCTTTCTTCTGTAATAATTATAGCTTCTTTTTGTAGTAAATTTTTTGATAAATTTTGAAGAGTTTTTAAAGCTAATCCTTTTTCATAAGGAGGGGTTATAAATACTAAATTAAAAAAATTTTGAAATTTTTTGGTAATTTTTTTAAGACCTCCTGGTAGTTTCAATTTAAAAATTTGAGATTTATCTAAAAGATTAAATTTTTCGAGATTTCTTTTAATTATGGAAATACTTACAGGACTTGAATCTATAAAAACAACAAAATCTGCTCCCCGGGAGAAAGCTTCTATACCAAGTGCTCCTGTTCCTGCAAAAAGATCTAAAACTTTTAAACCAGGTAGATTTTGACCTAATATATCAAAAAGAGCTTTTCTTATTCTGGTTCTTAGAGGACGAATAAGATTTAAATCCTTAGGAGGACAATAGAGCTTTCTTCCTTTTAAAAATCCACCAGTAATTTGCAAATTTATAATCCTTATTTTGAAATGATATTAATCCAAGTGTTAGGTATGGAGAAATAATAGGGATTAAGTTCAGGATTATAATATTTTCCTTTATAAAGCTGTTTGGGATTTAACCAATCTTTAGATTCTTTAGTTGCTAAGAAAAAAGCAATTTCTTCTCCATAAGAAGGAACAAAAGCTCTGGCAATTTTAACTATAGGAAAAGCAGATGTTATTAAAGGATAAACAGATTTTATAATGTGAGGAAAATAAATAGGAAGACTTGCCTGTTGAATAAAAACACCTTTTGATTTTAAAACCCTTTGAGCTTCTTTGTAAAATTCAAAAGTGTATAAAGATTTAGCTGGTCCTACAGGATCAGTGCAATCTACAATAATAAGATCAAATTCTTCATCTGAGCATTCTTTAAGCCCTTCTAAACCATCTTTAACTATAAAAGAAACACGCGGGTCTTTATAATCACCTGAAAGTTTAAAAAAGTATTTTTGACAAACTTCAAAAACAAGAGTATCTATCTCAAATTGGATAATTCGTTTAATAGAAGAAATTTTTTGAAGTTCTCTTAAAACACCTCCATCTCCTCCTCCTACTATAAGAACCTCTTCTGGAGGATATTCTAAAAGACTGGCAGGAAGATAAGTTATAGTTTCATGATAGATAAATTCATCCTTTTCAGTAAACTGAACAATACCATCTAAAACAAAAAAATAACCCCAAATAGGATTTTTAAAAACTTGTATTTTTTGTAAATTTTTTTCTTCAAAAACTAATTCAACTTTATAAGCGTGTCCGAAATCCCTATAAATTTTTTCTTTCCACCAAAAGTATCCAGTCAAGTTTCACCCCAATCTTCAGAAATTCCTCTGAGTATTTCAGCTACATATACATTTTTTGGTTGAAGGATCTTTTGTAATTTTTCTAAAATTTTATAAGCTTCGTCTTTATTTTCTGCAATGATATCAATAGCTGAATAGCCATTTTCAGGCCAAGTATGTATGTAAATATGAGCTCTTCCTGAATTAACTTGTGCTGAAACACCAAAAGGTTGAAATTGATAACTTATAACTTTTATATAATTATTATTCTCATTAAATGAATTAATGGCTAATTTTAAAGCCTTTTCTATATTTTTAGCTTTAGCTAAAAGTTCAAAAGGAGAATTCCAAAATTCTACAATTAAATGATAACCCCAGATATTTCGTTTAAATGCACCCTGCTGGGTAGGAGAGATTTCTAATTTTTCTACTTGACAAAGGGGTTCAAGAACTCTCATAGCTCACCTCCCCCCAGGCAAGGTGCCTGGTTTTATTTGATTTTAGAAAAGTAAATTTTAACCAATAAAAAAATCGGGACGGGCGGATTTGAACCGCCGACCCCCCACACCCCAAGCGGGTGCGCTTCCAAGCTGCGCTACGTCCCGATCTGAAAAGACAAAAAAAACTTTTTATTTAAAAAATTTTAAAAAACTTTTTTAAAATGTCAACCCTATAGTTTTTTAGCTATTTTTTCTCAGTTCTTTTGCAACCTCCACCATGTTTTTAAGAGCTGGTACTACTTCTTCCCATTTTCTGGTCTTAAGACCACAGTCTGGATTTATCCATAAAAGTTCCTTAGGAAAAACTTTTAAAGCCCTTTCTATTACTCTTCTTATTTCCTCCTTTGTGGGAATTGCTGGAGAATGAATATCATAAACTCCAATCCCTATCTGCCGATCCCAACCTTTATAATTTTCAAAAGCCTCAAGTATTTCTCCTTTACTTCTTGATGCTTCTATAGAAATCACATCAAAATCCATCTGATAAATATACTCTATTATTTCATTAAATTCAGAATAACACATATGAGTATGAATTTGAGTTTCAGGATTAGCCTTGGAACAAAGTTTAAAAGCCCTTACTGCCCATTCAAAATAGTTTTTCCAATCTCTCTTTTTTATCGGTGCTCCTTCCCTGAAAGCAGGTTCATCTATCTGTATGATTTTTATACCTGCCTTTTCTAAATCTTTTATTTCTTCTAATAAGGCTATTGCTATTTGATAAGCTATCTCATTTTTGGGTATGTCCTCTCTATAATAACTCCAATTTAAAATAGTTACAGGACCTGTAAGCATTCCTTTTACAGGTTTTGATGTAAGACTTTGTGCATATGTTATTTCCTCCAAAGTCATAGGAGAAGTTCTATATACATCTCCATAAATTATTGGAGGTCTATAAACTCTTGTTCCATAAGAAAGAACCCATCCTTGTTTTGTTGTAGCAATACCCTCAAGTTTTTGTGCAAAAAACTCAACCATATCTGTTCTTTCAAACTCTCCATGAACCAATACATCAAGTCCAATCTCTTCTTGAAGTTTTATAACCTCTTCTATTTTTTTCTTTATAAAAGATTTGTATTCTTTTTCAGATATCTCTCTTTTATTAAATTTTGTTCTCATTTTTCTTACATCTTCAGTCTGTGGAAAGGATCCTATGGTTGTAGTTGGAAATAAGGGAAGATTGAGACGTTTTTGTTGTATTTTAAATCTTTCTTGATAAGGAAGATCCCTTTTAAAATCTCTTTCAGAAAGATTCAAAATTTTTCTTCGTATTTCATCATTTTTTCTGAATTCCTTTTTAAAAAGTTTTTCATTTTCTTTTACAACTTTTAGAGCTTCGTCTTTACCCTCAAAAACATCTTTAAGAATCTTTAGTTCTCTAAGTTTTTCTTCAGCAAAAGAAAGTTTTTCCAAAAGTGAAGAAGGTAAATGCTCTTCTCCTTCAAGTGAAATAGGTAGATGATAAAGTGGACAGGAATTGGAAATTATTAATTTCTTACTAACTTGTGAAAGTTTTTCTATTATATTTAATTTTTCTTTTAAATTTGCTTTCCATACCTGTCTTCCATTTATAATTCCAGCTATTAGATATTTATTTTCAGGGAAACCTAATTTTAACAAATTTTCCAGATTTTCTTTATTTGAAATTAAGTCTAATCCCAGACCATTTACAGGAAGTTCAACAAAATTATGATAATTAGATACGCTATCGTAATATGTTAAAATCCATAATTCCCCTAAATTTGTTAAATTTTTATAGATCTCTTTTATTAATTCCCATTCCCAAACATTCAGTTCCATAACAAAAGCTGGTTCTTCTATTAATACTGAGTTAGCTCCGGAGTCAAACAGTTCTTGAAGTATTTTTTGATATAATGGAATCAATTTTTCTAAAAATTTTTCAAATTTTTCTTTTTCTTCTATTTTACAGCGTTTTAATTTGCCATTTACTTTAATCACAATTTTAGAAAGTTTTAAAAAGGTAAATGGCCCAATAATTTTTGGTAAAGTAGTAAATCCTAAATTTTTATGAAAAATAAAATCGTCTAAAGGAAAATTTTTTAAAAGAGAAAAATCGTCATTTTCTATTTCAGGCACAAGATAGTGATAATTGGTATTGAACCATTTTGTTAACTCAAGAGCATTTTTCCCTTTTGCCATTTCAAAGTAAGTAGAAAGTCCTTCATAGGGTTTAAATCTTTTAGGAATAATTCCTAACATTATTGAGGTGTCAAGCATAAAATCATAAAGTGAGAATTCATTACTGGGAAAAAAATCTACATTTTTGCTGTATATTTCAGCTCTTTTTATTTTTAGTTTTTCAATTTCTTTAAAAAAATCCTTTTCCTCAATATTTCCTTTCCAGAAATTTTCAATCAATTTTTTAAATTCACGATTTTTACCAAGTTTCGGGAAACCAAAAGCCATTGTTTGCATAAATACCACCTCCATTTATAAATTTAAAAATTCTAACTTGTTGGCTAAGTCTTTGACTTAGCTCAAATGGCTTTCGTCTCTGGTTACAACTGCAGGGCAGTGGGGAATTTTTACCCCTCTTCCACAACCTCAGCTTGTTAAATTAAATACCATAGTTTAAAATATTGTCAAACCTCGTGAAATTTAAAAAGACCTGATTTTTCAGATTTTGCTATAGTTTTTAACTCTTTCTAAAAATTCCTTACCTAACTCTAAAAAAGCAAGAGAGGCTTTATTATTTTTTTCATAATCAATAACTGGCATACCAAAACTTGGAGCTTCACTAACTCTTACACTTCGAGGAATAGGGGTTTTAAAAATAATCCATCTAAAATAATTTTTTGCTTCTTCTGCTACTTCATGAGAAAGCCTATTTCTAACATCATACATAGTTAAAACCAGACCAAATAGAACTAAATCAGGATTTAAATTTTTCTTAATACTTCTTATAGTTTTTATAAGAAAGGATAAACCCTCTAAAGCATAATATTCGCACTGTAAAGGAATAATTATTCCTTCACAAGCAGTAAGTATATTTACTGTAATAAGGCTTAAAGAAGGAGGAGAATCTATAAATATAAAATCAAAAAAACTTTTTAAAGGAACTCCATTAATAGTGCTTTTTTTAATTAATTCTTTGAGAAGATACTCTCTTTTTGGAAAATCTACTAATTCAACCTCTAAACCTGCAAGATCAATGGATGAAGGTAATACATAAAGATTAGGATAAGGATTTTTAATAAATTTTTCACAGTTTCCCTCTATAAGAGCTTGATAGATACTTTCTTCTTTATTAACTTTTATTCCGAGTCCACTTCCTGCATTAGCTTGGGGGTCAAAATCTATTAAAAGTACCTTATAATCTTTAAGAGTTAAAGCTCTTGCTAAATTTATAGCAATAGTAGTTTTACCAACACCACCTTTTTGATTAATAAAAGCAAAAATTTTCATAGATTATTTTAGAAAGTAATAATATAAATTGTTTAGACAGATTACTAAAAAGAAAATAATGCTTATAAAACCATTAGTGGTAAAAAAAGCTTTGTTAATTTTAGAGAGATCATTTTCTTTAATAAGGCTATGTTCATAAGCTAAAAATAGAGCAATTAATGTAAGTCCAATAAAATATATCCAAGTTGTTTTTGGATAAAGATAACCAGTTAGCAGTAAAGAGAAAAAAGTTATTAAATGTAAGAGTTTAGCAATTTTTAAAGATTTACCTATACCAAATTTAACAGGAATGGATTTTAGTCCTGTTATTTTATCAAATTCAAGATCTTGTAAACTATAGAGAATATCAAATCCTGATACCCAACAAGCCATAGCTATTCCAAGGAAAATTGCAATTAAAGATATTTTTTCATTTAAGGCTACATCTATAGCTATAGGTATTAAGAAATAAACTAATCCTAAAAAGAAATGAGAAAAATAGGTAAATCTTTTTGCAAAAGGATAGATAAAAAGAGATATAATAACTACAGGACTTAGATAAAAGGCTAAATAGTTTATTTTATAGCAGAAGAAAACAAAAAACAAAGCACTTAAAAGAATAATGAGTTTTATTTCTTGATCTTTTACCAAACCTTGAACATGAGGCCAGAAGCGGGTTCTTGGATTTTTTTCATCAAAAGGTTTGTCAATTAAACGATTTAAAGCCATTCCAAGTGTGCGAGCAGAGATAAGAGCAAATAAAATGTATAAAATCTTTTCCCAGCAAGGAAAATTTTTATAAAGAATTAGCAAACTTGCTAAACCAAAAGGTAAAGCAAAAATAGTGTGTTCTAATTTTAACAGTTCTGAATAAAGTTTAAGCTTTTGCATAAGTTTTTTCATAGCTTAGGCAATATTTTGTATTTGTTCTCTTAATTTTTCTATAAGATCTTTTACTTTTACTGTTATTAAAGAAATTTCTGAAGATTGAGCTTTATTAGAAAGAGTATTTATTTCTCTAAACATTTCTTGGCAGAGAAAATCAAGCTTTTTACCACAATGTTCTTCTTCCATAGTAATTTCAAAGTGAGAAATATGTGTTTTTAAGCGATCAAGCTCTTCAGTAAAATCAAGTCTATCTAAAAGGTAAGCTATTTCTTGATAAAATCGATTTTCATCTATTCCTTTAAGATCAAATTCTCTAAAAAGTTTGTTTAATCTATTTTTTACTTTCTCTTTATTTTCTTCTATTACTTTTTCCTTTAATCTTTCAATTTGAAATACCCTCTCTTTAAGCTCTTCTAAATGTGTTTTTAACACTTCTTTTAATAATTTTCCTTCATTTAAACGGGAATTTTTAAGTTCTTCTAAAGCCTTTTTTAAAGCAGGATATACTTCTTCCCACAGTTTATTGAGATCTTCTTCCTTATCCTCCAAAATGAGATAATCTCTAAATCTTAAAAAATCCGAAAAAGTTAATGAATCCTCAAATCCCAATTCAAATTTTAAATGAATTAAAGCAGTTTTTAGCTTTCTTGCAAGTTCTATATCAAGTGATATTTCCTTTTCACTAAAACCAATTCCTGTATATTTAATTTGAAGTTCAATCTTTCCTCTTTTAAATTCTTGAGAAATAAGTTTTCTAATTCGTTCCTCTAAAAAAATATATCTCTTAGGTAGTCTCATAAAGATGTCTAAATATTTAGAATTTACACTTTTAACATAAACTGTGATAGTATAATTTACATTTTGAAAAACTCCTTTTCCAAAACCTGTCATACTTTCCATAAAAACTCCTTAATTTTCTAATTTTTCTTTTAAAAATCTTAAAATTTTTTCTTTTTCCTTGGGGCTAAACCAGTATATGTCAGGTTCCTTTTTAAACCAAGTAAGCTGCCTTTTGGCATAGCGTCTTGTGTCTCTTTGAATAAGTTCTATGGCTTTATCTAAAAGTATTTTTCCTTGTAAATGCTGAATAATATATTTATACCCTATGGCTTTAAAAGGTTTTAATTCAGGAAAGTATCCTTTTTCTAAAAGCTTTTTAACCTCTTCAACCCATCCCTTTTCAATCATTTTCATTACACGAAGATTGATTTTTTCGTAGAGTTCTTTTCTTGGAAGATTTAATCCTATTTTAATAATATTATACCTTTTTTTCCCAAAGAAGGGGTTTTTTTTGTGAAACTCAGAAAAAGGTCTTCCTGAAGTATATATCACTTCTAAAGCTCTTGTAATTCTTACCTTATCCTTAGGTGAAATCTTTTTAGCATATTCTGGATCAAGCTTTTTAAGTTCCTCATAAAGAGAAGAAAGATTTTTTTCTGCCAACTTTCTTATTTTTTCTCTTATTTCTTGTGGAATTTCTATAGGAAAAAGTCCATACTCTAAAGCTCTCAAATATAAACCTGTTCCACCAACCAAAATAGGGATTTTTCCTCTTTCCCATATTTCTTTTATTAAATTATCAGTTATTTTTATAAATTTAGCTGCATTAAATTCTTCATCTAAATTCAATAAATCATATAAATGGTGAGGAACTTTTTTTCTTTCTTCTTCATTAGGTTTAGCAGTTCCTATATTTAACTCTTTATAAAACTGGATGGAATCAAAATTTATTATTTCTCCATTTAAATGTTCTCCTAAAAATACAGCAAGTTCTGATTTACCTACTCCTGTTGGTCCAACTATGGCAATTATTTTTTCTTTCATTAATTATTGTCTTCTTTTAAGCTTTTTCTCTATTTCTTTTAAAGATAATTTGAAATATAGAGGTCTTCCATGAGGACAGGTCTGAAGATTTTCATTTAGAAATTTTTCGATTAAAAAGTGTATTTCATTTTCAAAGATGATATCCCCTTTTTTTCTTGCTAATAAACAGGCATATCTTTTTAAAACCTCAAGTTTTAATTCTTCTATATTGGAAAAAGGTTCTTCCAAAATCTTTTCTAAAATGTCCTTTATATCTTCTTTAAAAATAGATGGAATTCTTTTTAAAATAACCTCATTAGTTTTTAAGATTTCTAACTCAAATCCTAAATTTTTTAAAAGTTCTTTTTTTTCTTCCAACTCTATAAAGGCAGAATCTGAAATTTTAAGCAAAATAGGGATTAATAATTCTTGAGAAATACTTTTTGAAAATTTTTCTTTTAAATCCTCAAAAATTATTCTTTCTGAAAGGGCATGTTGATCAATAATATAAAGTTCTTCATCCTTTTCTATTAGGATGTAAGTTTTTAAAAAGGTTCCTAAATATTTGTAAGAAGGTTTTTTATGAGTTAGAAAAAGAGAAAGAGGTTCTTTTTTTGAAGATACATAAAAAGATTTAGAAGAATAATCTATAGGTAAATCCTCTTTAAGTTGACTGGAAATACTTGTTTTTTCTTTTTGATAGTAAAAAGTCTTTTTGCTAAAGAGCTCTTCTAAAGCCTTATTTAGAGCAAGAAAAAGTGCTTTTTCATCCTTAAATCTTACTTCCCATTTAGCAGGATGGACATTTACATCTATAAGATGATAGGGAACTTTTATAGAAATAACTCCTGCAGGGAATCCAAGATTTCCATAAAAAGGTTTAAGAGCATTTAAAACCATTTTGGTTAATTTTTCATCTTTTATCCACCTTTTATTTACTAAGGTATAAAGATACTTGGTATGAGAAAAGGTTTTAGAAGTATCTGTAAGAACCAAATAGATTGAATAAGGAGGTGATTCCCAAAAAACTTCATTTAAAAGATTTTCTTCTATTCCAACTATATAACTTAACAATTCTTTTTCATTTCCTCCTTCCCAGAAAAAGAGCTTTCTTTCCTCTCCTTTAATTTCTTCCAAACTTTTAACTTCATATTTAATTTCAGGATGACAAAGAGTTAAGCCTTTTATTATTTCCATTATTTTAAAAGTTTCAGTTCTGGGTTTTTTTAAAAATGCTTTTCTTGCTGGAAGATTAGAAAAAAGATCTTTAACTTTTACTAAGGTTCCTTTATTAAGATTAGAAGGTTTAAAAGAAATCTCTTTACCAAATTCTACTTTTATTTCATAAGCTTCAGGATGATCATTGTTCTTACTTACAATGGTTAATTTTGAAACTTGAGAAATACTTGCAAGTGCCTCTCCTCTAAAACCAAAAGTAACAATTTTAAAAATATCAGATAATTTTTTTATTTTACTTGTAGCAAAATGTTTATAGCAAAGTTTTAAATCTTCAGGCTCAATTCCTTCTCCATTATCATAAACTGATATTTCTTTAATTCCTCCTTCTTTTAAAGTTATTTTTATAGAATCTGCTTTGGCATCAAATGCATTTTCTATCAGTTCTTTTACAACAGAAGCAGGTCTTTCTACAATTTCTCCTGCAGCAATTTTAGATCTGATTTCTTCAGGAAGAATTTGTATTTTTGGCATAAAAATTTACATATTTAAAAGATTAATAAGATTTTTACAAGAATCTGCACATTTTTTTAAGGCATCTTTTTCTTCTGGAAGAAGTTTTATTTCTATAATTCTTTCTATTCCGTTTTTTCCAAGGACAACAGGGACTCCTAAAAAAACCCCACTGATTTCATATTCTCCTTCCAAATAAACTGAGCAGGTTAAAACCCTTTTTTCATCCTTTATAATACTTTCTGCCATTTCTATTATTGAAAGACCTGGGGTGAGAAAAGCGCTTCCTGTTTTTAAATAAGAAACTATTTCTCCTCCTCCGAATTTTGTTCTTCTAACTATCTCTTCTATTTTTTCTGAAGATAAAAGTTCAGTAATAGGTATTCCTGCTACATTAGCAAATCTTACCAAAGGAAGCATAAGATCTCCATGAATCCCCATTACTAAAGCTTGCACATCTTTTGGGGAAACTCCTAATGCTTCAGCTATAAAATAACGATATCTTGCAGAATCAAGAACTCCTGCCATTCCTATAATCCTATTTTTAGGAAAACCTGTTACTTTATAAGCTACATAAACCATTGCATCAAGAGGATTAGAAACAACTATTACAACACTTTCTTTTGCATATTCTCTTATTTTTTCTGCACAGGATTTAACAATTTCTTTATTTATATTTAATAGATCCTCCCTTGACATACCAGGTTGTCTGGGTTTACCAGCAGTAATTATTACTACTTTTGAGTCCTTTATAGCTGAAAAATCCTCTGTTCCCCATATTTTGCCAGAATAGCCAAAAAGAGAACTGCTCTGAATTAAATCCAAAGCTTTTCCTTTTGCAAGATCAGGCACTATATCAACTAATACTATTTCCTCAGCTACATTTTTGACCATACCCCAGTTAGCACAACTTGTTCCTACAGCTCCTGCACCAATGATTGATAATTTAGTCATTTTATTCCTCCTCTCCAAACAATTTTAACCATTCTTCAAAAATTTTTACTTTATCTTCTCCATACTTTTTAAGATCTTTTATAATCTGCTCTACGGATTTTTCTTTTATTATTTCATCCGGGTGCTTAGAATAAAATTTGTCTGCGAAAGCAATGATTTTCTCTTCTAATGTAATAGGTATCATATCTCTCGGAGGTAAAGGTAGGTTTTTTTTAATAATTTCTTCTTTAGTTATTCCTACTCCCATATGTCTTTCACAGACTAAGGCATGTTTAGGTAATCCCTCCTTTTCAAGGATCTCACGTCCCAGATATCCATGAGCAATATAAGGATACTTACCATCTGGGTTGAGTTTTGGAATATAAGTAAAAATTATTCCTATATCATGAAGCATAGCAGCTTCATAAATAAAATTTTTGTCAACCTCTGGAAATTTTTTAGCAATTTTTAAAGCCTTTTGAGCTACAGCTTCTGAATGTTTAATTAAAACCTTAAAAAGCTTAGAATTTTCAGGGTAATATTTTTTAATAATTTTTAAAGGATCCATCTTTTATTTTAGTATTTAAATAACTTTTAAAAAGTTTTGAAAACAGATGTTTTAATTCCTTATCTTTTAAATTTTTACAAATTTTTTCAAAGGTTATTCGCATTTTTGGTAAATCTGTGGAAATTTGTTGATATTTGGTTTCTCTTTCCAAGGATGGATTAATAACAAATTTTAAGTTTTTGAAAAGAGGTCTTAAATTTTCAGGAGTAACATTTTCAAGGTTTTCAAGAATTTCTAAAGTTAGAGAGGATATAATTTGAAGATAATAATGGTTAGGAACTTCAATAAATAGTGTGTCATCATTAAAAAAAAGAGGTTTTGTTTTATTTAAAAAGTTTTTAGATATAACTTTTTCCCAGTTTTTTTGAGCTATTTCAAGAGCAATTATATTTTTTTTGATTTTAGGAGGTAAAGATAATTCTTCAAGAATTTCTTTAAAAGAAAACATATGTTTATAATTCTTGGAAAACTTCTTCTAAAGTTTTATAAACTTTTTCTTGCAATTTTTCTAAAAATTCTTCAGTTTCTGCTTCAAATCTTAAAACAAGAACTGGTTGAGTATTTGATGCTCTCACTAAAGCCCAGCCTTCCTTAAATTCAATTCTTGCTCCATCAATATCTACTACATTTAAACCTTCTTCTTTAAATCTTTTTACTAACTTCTCAACTACCTTAAATTTTATTTCATCAGGACATTCTTTTCTTATTTCTGGAGTGGAATACAATTTAGGAATATCTTTTAAATATTCAGAAAGAGGAATATTATTTTGGGATAATATTTCAGCAAGTCTTAAGGAAGCATAAACACTATCATCAAATCCAAACCATTTATCTGCAAAAAAGAGATGTCCGCTCATTTCTCCTGCAAGGATAGCTTTTTCTTCTTTCATTTTATTTTTAATAAGAGAGTGTCCTGTTTTCCACATGATAGGAACTCCTCCAAGCTTAGAAATAGTTTCATATAAAGTTCGGGAGCATTTAACCTCTCCGATTATTTTTGCTCCAGGATATTTCTTTAACAAGTCCTTAGCAAAGATTATTAAAAGTTGATCTCCCCAAATAATATTGCCTTTTTCATCAATAACTCCAATTCTGTCTCCATCTCCATCGTATCCAAAACCTACATCATAACTCTTTTTCAAAACAGTTTCTCTAAGCCATTTTAAATTTTTAGGAACTACTGGATCAGGAAAATGATTAGGAAAGTTTCCATCAACTTCACAAAAAAGACATTCTATTTCACACCCAAGCCTTTTAAAAATTTCAGGGGCGGTTAAACTACAAACTCCGTTTCCAGGATCTATAACAACTTTTAGAGGTTTTTTAAGTTTTATATTTTCACAAATATATTCTATATATTTACTTAAAATTTCTTTTTCTTCCACTTTTCCTTTTCCTTTTTCGAAATCCTGTTTTTCTATAATTTTTCTTAATTCTTGAATTTGGGGACCAAAAAGTGTTTCTTTTCCTATACAAATCTTGAGACCATTAAATTCTGGAGGATTATGAGAACCTGTAATCTGAATACCACCATCAAGATTCTCTAAAGTATAAAGAGAAAAATACATTACAGGGGTAGGACATATACCTATATTTATTATATCAATTCCTGTTGATAAGATACCATCAATAAGGGCTTCTTGTAAAGAAGGAGAGGATAATCTTCCATCTCTTCCACAACTTACTTTTTTTCCTCCTTTCCTTTTTACTATTGTTCCATAAGCTTTTCCAATTTCTTTTACTACTTCTTCTGTAAAATCTACATCTATTTTCCCTCTGATATCATACTCTCTAAAAATATAAGGACTTACTTTCATAATACCTCCTTTAAAAATCCTATTTTTATTATAAACTAAAATTTTATTAATAAAAAGATAAGCTTAAAATTTCAATTGTAGATATAAATAAATTAAAAAATTAAAATAGGAGGTGAAAATATGAGAAATTTGATCAAAATGGTTTTCTTTTTAATTTTTTTTATTTTACTTACTTCTTTTTCATCTTTTGCTAAAAACTCCAAAAAAATTCTCATGATTATTGCTCATCAAAATTTTAGAGATGAAGAGCTTTTAATTCCAAAGAAACTTTTTGAAAATGAAGGTTATGAAGTAATTATAGCTTCAACATCTTTAGAACCAGCTAAAGGAATGCTTGGTGCTGTAGTTACACCTAAAATTTTAATTAATCAAGTAAAAGTAGAAGATTATGATGCTATAGTTTTTGTAGGTGGAGTTGGAGCTCAAGAATATTTTGATCATCCTGTAGCGCATAAAATAGCAAAAGAAGCAGTTTCCAAAGATAAAATTCTTGCAGCAATCTGCCTTGCTCCTCGAATCTTAGCTGAAGCAGGTGTTTTAAAAGGAAAAAAAGCAACTGTTTGGGTTTCAGAGGGTAAGGTATTAGAGGAAAAAGGAGCACATTATACAGGTAAATTGGTTGAAGTTGATGGAAAAATAATCACAGGTTCTGGTCCTCAAGCTGCAGAAGAATTTGCTAAAAATATACTTAAACTTTTAAGATCTCAAAAATAATTTTAAAAAATTAAAAGTTATTTATTTTGGTTTACCATTTTCTTTAGTTCTAAATAGGTTTCCCTTATTTTATAAACATAGTCTAAATACAAAGGCAATTCTGTTAAAGGAATAGCTTGAGGTCCATCACATAAAGCTTTCTCAGGTTCAGGATGAAATTCTACAAGCACAGCATTAGCACCTGCTATAACACCTTGAGCAGTAACATGATAGATAT
>Ga0190367_1000831_pt1 | contig 20150 bp, 18 predicted proteins | sample 4872181011_MG_FD_171838 | JGI IMG/M metagenome (GOLD analysis project Ga0190367, IMG submission 171838) | Hydrothermal vent microbial mat bacterial communities from Southern Trench, Guaymas Basin, Mexico - 4872-18-10-11_MG | ecosystem: Environmental > Aquatic > Marine > Hydrothermal vents >...
TTATCTACACAAATTACCTCAGGAGCTAATTTCAAGGTTCTTGGTGTTGAATTTCAAAGAATACAGCGAAGATGAATTCATCAAGGTTGCAAAGAATGTTCTAGTGATGAGAGAAGGTGTTGATGAGGAATTAGCTGAATACATAGCCAAGAAAGTAGTTAAGTTCTCAAGGAATGTGAGAGATGCTGTCAAATTAGCTAGGTTAAGCAAAACAAAGAAAGATGTCGATAAATGGGTTGGTGTTATGGTGAAATATTCGGGTGGTTGAATTGAAGGTGTATTTAAAAGAAGATTGGGAAAAGAAGATGTTATTACATTATTTTGACCATTTCTGCAGAGGTCCTTTCTTCCTATATTTACTTAAAACTTTACCGAAAATACTTGGAGCTTATTTTATTTAGAAATGGCTCAAACTAAGAACTAAGAAGTAAAGATTTTTAAGAAACTGTCTTATATAGAAGATAAATAAATGTTAAATAAAAAATTCGTTCCAGAACTGCATGATATAGGTAAATTAGTCGATAATAGAGTTAAGGAAGATGTTGAGAAGCAAATTGGGAAATCTTGGAAAGGACATGTTTTTGTTGATTTTAACTTTCAAAGGCTTGGAATTTCGCAGCCAACTTCTCCATCATGGTGGGGTCAATACCATCATGAGATAAAAAGTGACACAGATATTAATAGCTGGAGTGATGTACCATTAAATTTTAGACCCAACCTGTTTCTACTTATACTTGCTGATCACCTTGCTTCTTCGGTTTCAAGGGCAGTAGGAGGTAGAGGGCCAAAATCTTCTCAAAAAGGTATTTATAAGCTATGGAATAAGAATTTTTACAAGAAAATGGAAGATAAAGGAAAGCAATGGGCAGCATTTAGGACTATTGATGATTTAAAAAATATGTTTAATGAAATTGAAAATTGTCAATCTGGAGAAAGATTTCTGAGTAAGTATAGAGAGAACCTTTTACTCACTCCTGAAGATAAATCTGTTCCTAGAAATGTTACCTCTCTTTACACGCATGCTGAACTTGTAGGTAAAATCTACGGAGTTCTTGAGAAGAACGCCAGACTAATCACAGAACCTAATGGTGCAATAGCGATAGAGTATAATGGCGAAAAAGTAAAAACCATAAAGGAAGCCGAAGGAGGCAGAAGAACAACAGGCAATACAGATATTGATAAAGGTAAATGGCAAGCGAGATTAGTAAAATGCTGGATAAAATTTCCACATTCTTTTGTTAGATTACACGATATAAACTTGCTCAGAAAAAGAGAGGAACTTGTAAATTGCATTGTAAGTTATTACAAAGATGAAGTTATATTTGCTACTTCAGATTTTATCACTCTGTTTCTTCCACCAAACCAAGACTTAAAGGAAATACTCAAACCACTTCTGGACTGGGGTTTTTACATAGAAGTAGAGGAAACTTTGGCTGATTTAGGAATATTGAACTCGATACTGGATAGAAAAACTCTGCGAGCAAGAGAATTAAACGAACAACCAAGGTTGAATATTCTTGGTAATAGAGGCACTAAAGTGTACAGAAGGTACCTTATGCCAGAAATTCCAGACGAAATAGAGCCACATATTTGCGATATATGTCAGCAGAGGGAAGGAGTAGAACGAATAAAAGAAACCATAAGAGAATGGATATGTGAGAAATGTCAGGAAATAAGAGATATGGGAGAACCCTTTAGAGAATATGCAACAGTGTGGGAAGAAGAGGGTGTTAAGGTTTGTTGGTTTAAGTTCTCTTTGGATCAGAAAAAATTAGAAGATTGGCTACAAAATGCATTCGAAGAATATGTAGATGAGATTATTAGGAAAAAGAAAAATGAATTGAAAAATATTGAGGAAGAAATTAATAGAAAGATGTCTATTAAAACAAGCAAGGAGAATGAAAGGAAAAAACTTATAGAAGAAGTCAAAAAATTAAGTGACAAAGAAAAAAAGAAAACAATGGGTCAAAAAATAAAGAAAATTAGTGATAAAATTAAAGGTATAGAATCAGATATAGGAAAATTGGAAAATAAGAAAAATAATTTAAGGAATGAAATAAATGAATTAGAGCTTTCTAAGGATGAGTTTAGACCCCTTGCTTTGCAAGTAGATTTCAACAAAGACTATAAAGAAATGCTAAAAGGGTTCTGGAAGGAGTTTAGCAGAGTTGAAGGTATTAAAAAACCTATTGCTGAATATGATGAGCTAGGCGTATTTAAATACTCACCAGAATTAACAAAAATGGTTATTGAGAAGTTCCTAAACCTTTTTGAGCAGTATTTCCCAGATTGCGTCAGTGATAAGAGATCCCCTCTAAGTTTATCCTTGAGCATTGCCAGTATTAAGTATCCGATACGAGAGCACTGGAGATTTTTCGAAGAAAACAGCAAAAACTTTCTGAATGTAAGATATCATAAAATATTCGATGAGAAATACACGAAAGACGAGTTGAAAATTATCATTGAGAAAAGTATCAACGTTGAAACTTCAAGTTCGTTCTTGCATAAACTCGTTCAGTTGGAAAAGAGACTTCAATCTGAAATTCACATTGCCGTCGAGATATTTAACAATAGGAAGAAATATCCTGAAATTTACGAATTGTTCTCAAAAGGGATAAAACCCTCAAAGTTCTTGAATCTTTACAGGCTCCTGAAGGGTGAGGAGCTATGGATAAGTTAAAATTACTTGAGTTACAACTTGAAATTCATTCCATAATCATAGGTGAAAGGTTTAAGGGTGGCACATTTAGGCCTTGTCAGACTACTATTCCATCTTCCACTATTGAAGGAGCATTAAAACACTATTTCGGTGTTGAAGTTCCCGCTGTTGGGTTTTTTGAAGAAAACACCTATGAGTTCGATGAGTTTACGTACTCTGTCAGGGACAAGTTTCTTAATGTCTCAAAGATGCCCATAACTACTGCTTACCTGAAGCCAAAAGGTACACACAGAAAAATCAAAGCAAAAGTGTACATTCCGTATAATAGCGGAGTTAATTTGAAAGATGATCTAAAAGGTGCTGAATTCCAGATTGGTGCTCTCAAAAGCAAGGGATTTGGAAAATCAAAAATTGTTGAAGTGAAGGAGATTGAATCGGAAATAAAACAGGGGATTTTAAAGATTAAAGTGTTTGAAGGAGAGGCTGGAGAATTCGGAATTGAAACAATATCTCCAGTTTATGGGTACCTGTTCAAGCCAGATAAGTTTTCAATCGGAGGTATTTACAAAAAAGCCTTGTTTCCTGGTAGTTTGGTTAAAGCTCCTGAAGTTTTATTGAGAGAGGTGACTTACTATGATGAGTAAGATAGATGAGGTGTTTAGAAGAGTGTTGAATGATAAGGAAATATTTGATAGTCCGTATGATAAAAATACAAGAGCACCAATCCCAAAACTTTTTGAAGGAGCTAGTTGGAAAGAATTGGGAAGGTTATTTAATGAAGGTAGGAAAGACGAATTTATAGAGAAAATTGACAGCAGAATTAGGGAAATAGAGAATCAAGAGCGAAGAGCTCGTGGATGGCGACGTGATAAAATTAATGAGCTAAAGCAACGAGCAGAGTGGTTAAAATCAGCATTTGATAACAAGCCCAACCTCTTAAAAGATTTGTTTGAAAATCTTGAGTGGTACGGGTTGGTAGAGTGCAAATTACCAAGGAGGGAAGATTATGGAAAGGTCATTGAAAGATACGATATTTCAATAGTTGAGCAGTATTTTGTTGACAAAATAAAAAGAGCGTCTTATCCTCAAAATAGAGCATTGGAGAAAATCCTTGAATATGTTAAGGAACTCCATACAGCTGGAATCTCCTCTGAAGAAATAGCATATTTGGTAAGAAAAATCGATTCATTAGCAAAATATTGGGAGGTGATAGAATGAGCGAGAAAATAAATATAAGTATTGGAGGCTTGGAAAAGGACATAGAATTGAAAAAAGAGGGAAAGATAACAATTTTAGAACTTCCAGTAAGGATAGAAGTTGCTGAAGGAAGTTTTCTACATGTAGGTGCTGCACCTTCACCACTTACTGAGAAAAAGGGTGCTGTATTCAAGGTGGATAGAACTCCCGTTATACCGGCAACGAGCTTCAAAGGGGCATTGAGACATCAGCTAGAGTTACTATTCATTGAAAAAATTGACGAATTTGCCCAGCTATTTAATATACCTGTTGATAAGAAAGATTTGTTAAAGCCGTGTATCCCGTCTCCAAGACCAACAAAAGCTGAAGAAGAGTTAATTAAGGTAGGAAAGTATAGGAAGCATTGTGAAATAAAAGTTGATGAGAGACAAATAAGTGTTGGAGATCTTGGTATTTGCCCTGTATGCTACTTCATGGGAACTACAGGACTTATGGGATTTCTTAGATTTAGCAACTTCTATCCTGAGGGTGAAGGTAGTGTAATAGATCAAACAAATATAAGAATTGATAGGAAAACAGGAACCGCAGCCCATGGTGCAAAAGTTGAAGGCGAACAGGTAAAACCAGGAACAGTATTTAAGGGTAGTATAGGCATTGTGATCTCTGAACCGATATTGAAAATACAGGGAATACAGTTCGGTGATGCAAGAAAGATTGGAGATGTAGTAATTGATAGGTGGTTAGAAAATTGGAAAGAAACAGACAAAGAAAACAGAGCAAAAATTCTAATTGAGAAAGTATTACTTCCAGCAATTCAGAACATAAAAGTGTTAGGAGGTCAAAGGAGCAGAGGTGCTGGCAGAGTAAATGTTCAAATTGAGTATGAGACTTAAATACCATCAATAGATGTTATTTTTGTAGTTTCATGTATTCTTTATAGCATAATGAATATTAATGTAAATGCAGATAAGTAAGTCCTTAGGAGTATATATTTTTGAGAAATATGGCATATCCTATCAAAATTTTGCAACTTCAATTTGCTTCTTATCAAAAGAGAGTAAGCAACAAGGAAACTCGTATCCGCTGTCATAGTATCTTGTCATATTCTCGCTAATATTTTCCTTTTTTCTGTTTTTATAGCCCCTTTTCAGATTATTTAAAAATTTGAGGAAATCTTCCTTTTTTCTTCATACATCACATCATTCACTTAATGATATACCAACCATGTCCATAGCTTGCTCTTTTTCCAACATGCGACAACTGACAGAAGGAAAGAACCTTCTTGGCATCAACATTAAGCTTTCCTAGAAATTTCATCTCGCCGCTTATAAAAATTTCGGTCTCGTTTTTATAAACGAATTGAAATTTTTTGAGATTTGCTGAAAAGGTTTCAATTTTTTCAGCTTTTTTAAGCAATTTATCCAAATCTATGTTAGGCAGTTTATGCAAATATTGATAAAAAATTGAGGAATACTTTCTTAGCATAAATTTAAACAAATCGCAAAAGCTCGGCTCCGCAATTAGGCTATTTTGCTTTAATAATCTAAATGGCGTTAGAAATTTTATTTCAAATAACTCAGGCATTTTAACTTTAAGATCTCTTTCATAGATGCATAACTTTGATTCGTAAAGCTCCTGATTCTCATAAATTATTGCCCTTTCATTTCTAAAAGGGTTTTCAACAAAAATCCTTTTTATTCTTAGCTTAGCTCTATTATTTTTCATGCCCAAGCCATTGCTGCACATAGCATTCAGAGCTCTCAGCAAATCATTTTCGAACCTAATAGCATCCCCAAACAAAACTATTGAAAATTTTATTGTATCACCTTTTTCAAAAAATTCTTTACCTTCTAAGGGAGGTTTGATAACATAGGGTTTCGTAAAATGCTTTATTTTACTTAAAACCAAGCCTTTTGTCTTTGCTCTATAGAGATAACCATAAGCACAATTTATATATAAGTTGCATGCATAACAATTATTTCTTCCAGTCAAGCATGAAATTTTCTTCAGTGCATTTCCTAAAGCGCCTCTAATTATATTACCCTTCCATTTTGGCAAAACCGCCCTATTTAAAAACTCCAATTCTACTGTATAGTATTTGCATACTATCACCATTAAGAAATTAGATGCTTTAAAATTTAATTTTCGGTGTGTTGGAAATACTTATTTTGCACGGCAGTCTTTACGAGCCCATTAACCCACTATCCTCTAGCATAAAACGGTATAAAAAATTTTTGCATATTGTATTCCTTGAACTAAGTCTCATATTTGTATTCAATTCTATTCTCTATAAAGCATACTTATATCATTTGCCTTTATCAGAGAATTGGCTTTGATCTAGTGATGTGATCCCCACTACAACAACTTTGCATTTCTTCTCGTTAAGTCAAAAAAATACTTCTTATTTTCTCAATTTTTCAAATAATAATTCAAGTGCTTGTATTTTGCTTATCTTCTCATCAACTTTACTAAAGATAGTTTAGGAGCTTTATCTCCTTATTAACTTTTGACTTTTAGAAATTAGGTTAGCAACCTTGTTTCTTTGGGTTTCCTCTAAAGTTTAAATTAGATTAACGCTAAAAAAGTATTATGCATAAAGCAGAATTCAAAATTAAAGCTATAACACCTATTTTTATGAGAGGTGCGAATCAAAGTCAAGCAGAAATTAGAGCTTCTTCGATCAAGGGTTTAATGAGATGGTGGTTTAGGGCTTTGGCAGGAAGCTACTTCGGGGATGATATCACTGGGCTAAGAAAAGCGGAGGAGTTTGTTTTCGGGAGCACCGGACGGAGAAGCAAAGTTACAGTAGAAATTACTGAAATGGAAATTAAAAGAGGAAACTATCCACTACCTATGGTTTGGAACAAAAGAAAAGGGATTAGAATATACAGAGAAGCAATTGCTCCTAAATCTCATTTTAGGTTGAGATTATCATCACATGATGAGGAGTGTATCAAACTAGCATCTTACTCTCTCTTAGGATTGACTTATTTTGGTGGTATTGGATTTCGAAGCAATAGAGGAGCAGGTTCACTGAAGATTTCTGATTTGGATTCTGATGTCGACTTATTACCAGTTCCAAAGACGAAAAACGAACTAAAAAGATTCGTAAGTAATCTAATTTCTGCAACTAACAAAATTTTGCAAAATCTTTTCTCACATAACAGTTCAATCCACCGAGGTAAATGCGACCCTTACTCTTCTTTTAACTGCTTCTACCTATATCTGTGGAAATCTGAAAGTGATTTGAAGAAAGTATATTATAAAAATGACAATTTAAATTTAAATGAGGATAAACTAAACTTGCTTGACGTTTTCGAAAAGAAATTTAAGGACAAAAATAGTCATTCTTCCAACTACGGTTATCAAGATTTCGTTTTTGGATTACCTCGCGGTCCAAGGAAAGATAGAAGAGCATCTCCACTAAAAGTGGGCGTTTTAGAGTTATCAAGGGTCTATAGCATTAGATTCTCTGTATTCAGGACTGAAGTGTTCAGACCACATACGTCCGCCAATTGGGGACACATTTTCAAGTTTTTGGAAAATATTGGTGCAGAGAAGATTTATCCAATAGGAGGTGAATAAATTGCCTCGCAATGATTTTTGGATAAGCAAAATCAAAGCTTTCTTACATGATCCCCCAGATAAAGCTTTACGCATAGCCAGCCATGAAGATAGAAGAGATAAACTCCTTCAAATGTTCAACTTAAAGTTTGATATTCCTCCTGAATTCGATCGAATTGCTTCTTCAATGGAAAGAGTTGTGCCAAAAACTGATGTCTTAATTGACTTTTCAAGAACAGATAAGACTTTGCACCCGATGTTGAGGCATCCTATAACTGGGGAGGTTAGAAAATTTGAAAAATTATCTCAAGCTACGCTGGGTATTAAGAAAACAAGGATCGAACAGATAATTAAGGAAGTTTTAGATAAAGAAACTAAGATAACAGAAAGGTTGAAATCGGAAGACTCGAAAAAAGCATACTTCAGAGTGTGGAGACTTTTTAAAGACCTTCTTGTGGATGAGGAAATTGCAAACCTGCCAGCAGATACGCGCTGTCCAGATCATACCATATGGGATCATCTCGATGCTTCTTCAGCCATCTACAGCGCGATTAGCGAAGGTAAACCAGCTCTGCTAATATTTAAACTCTCTCCAGTCCAAGATTTTATCAAAAATGCGAGAAAAGAGAGGGATTTATGGGCCGGAAGTCACCTTTTAAGCTTTTTAACCTTTCAAGCAATTAAGGTTGTGATAGAAGAATGTGGACCCGATGCTGTAATATTTCCCCATTTACGAGGTCAGCCATTTTTCGATAAGGAATATGAAGATATTTTTAAGGATATTTTGGAGATCAACGACCTAAAAGAGAAGTTGAAAATAGCAAACATACCAAACAAGTTTTTGGCTATTGTTAGTGCTAAAAGAGTGGTTGAAATTAAAAGGAAAATCTGTAAAGATATCAACAAGGAGCTTGAAAATCTCTTAGAGTTTTCACTTGAAAAAATTTTTGATGGCAAAATAGATAAGGATATGAAGAATTACTACCTAAGATTACTGCAGAACTACTTCAACATTACTATTTGTTCAATTTCAGCAGATTTAAACGTCTTGATGGACATCGTTAAAGGGTTACCAAGTCAAATCAGGAAAAAATACGAGGAGTGGATATCATTACTCGAAAAATCTGGATATAAAACAGGAGCATTTGATTTATACTCTTTAATGTTCGAGCTAATTGAGGAAATCGCTGCAATCGAGTCAAGAAAATTCTTCAAGCTCAAAGGATTAAAAAAGGAAAAGTGCTCACTTTGCGGTAACTTGGAAATCATTGGAAATAGAGATGTATGGAAAGATGTTGATAGATATATTTTCAAGGAGAACGAGAGGTTATGTCCCATTTGCCTTATTAAGAGAATGTACCATGAATGGATCTATAAAAAGTGGGGGATTAAAGTAGAATTTGATTCCGTTTCCGAAATTGCTTTGAGAAGAAAAATCGAAGGTAAAGATGCAACCTTCTATGATGTTATTAAGGATATGAAAGTCGCAAGAGATATAGGTTGTGAAAATCTCGTTAAGACATTCCGCGAAAATATAAGTAAAATTTTGGACAATCTAAACTTACCAATCAATTATGAACTTGCATACAAAGAAAATTTGACGAGTGTTAAGGCAATTTCGAACACGTTAGGGGTTAATGAACAAAGAGTCAGAAAGATACCAAATGTTGAAGGATATCTTAGAAATGCAAGAAGTGCCGTAGCTGAAATTGAGAAATTAATTGGTGAATTTCCAAAGTACTATTCTATTCTACTAATGGACGGTGACAATATGGGTAAAATGCTCGTTGGTGATGATATGAAATCTGTTGAGAATTACCTCCATCCAGAGGTTTTAGGGTATCTGTCATCGGAAGTGAAGGATAAGGTTAAAAGGACAAAAAGATTGATCACACCTGCAACGCACTCAGCAATAAGCAGAGCTTTAATGCACTTTTCAGTCAATATAGTTCCAAAGATAGTCAAAAAGTGTAGAGGAGAAGTAATCTACGCTGGAGGAGATGATATCCTAGCTTTGCTACCTGTAGATTCATCTTTACATTGTGCCTACAAGATTCAGAATATATTTGGCAGAGACTGGGATGGTTGGGAATTACTGCCAGCTAAAACGATGAGTGGTAGTATACTCATTGTTCATTATAAACACCCGTTATACGATGCGTTAGACAGGGTCAGATCACTTGAAAAGAAAGCTAAGGAGCTTGGTAGAAATGCTGTAGCCGTAGGATATTTGGCAAGAAGAGGGAGTTACTATGAAGTTGTAGCAAATTGGGATGTAATCAAAATACTAAACAACATATGTACAGATTCGGATAACGAGAACTACAACATCGTTGAGCTAATTAAAAGATCGAAAAAGGATAGAAAATCACCATACCTATCTGAAAGACTGACGTATAACATTATTCTAGAAATTGACAACTTGCCAGATAATGAAGAAGCAATTAAACAGTTTTTAAAATGGGAATTTCCAAGACATTACTACGACGAAAATGTAAAAAGAAAAAAGATGTTTTTAGAGCATATCCCAAATAGAATTATCGAATGTGCTAAAAACATGAGAGTTAGAATCGAAAAAAGTGAACTAGAACGGTTTATCTCTAAAAAGTTGCAGAGATCCTATGTTAGAAAAATAAATGAAGTAATACTAGGTCTTATTGAGAATTGTAAATTATCACCTAAAACGCTGCAAAAAGGTCTAAAATCAGATAAAAAAGAAATTAAAGGACTTGAAGAAATTTTGGAAATAACAGACAGCAAATTTTATGAGAAACTATATGGTTTGATCTTGAAAAAGCAGATAAAAGATTTGTTCATTCTTCTGAAGATTTTGGTCGATTGCAATGTTGAGCTTGGGGGTGAAGGTTATGAGGATTCTAATCGAACCTAACGATGTTCTACTCTTCCGGAAATCAAAACCCTTTATGGCTGGAGAAGATCATTTAGCGAGAAGTGTTTTTCCTTTACCTCAAGTCATAGCTGGAGCCATAAGAAGCAAGATTTTGATTGATTCTAATTTTTCTAACAATGCTAAGAAACTCGCAGGTTTTGAAAAAGATGAACCAGAATTTACAATTTTAGGACATTTTTTGTTTAAGAATGAAGAATTTTTTGCAACGCCACTCGATATAGCTACAGCTAAAGGTGTTGAAGGATATTTCTTTGTGAAACCTCTGGAAATTTTGGATGGTAGATTTATCTTTAGTGGTAGGCACATCCACTTTAAGAATGTTGGAGGTTATCTGAGCTATAAACATCTTATTGATTATCTTGGATGTAATCTGAACGAGAACGAGCTCGAAGATATTATAAGAGATGATCTTCTCACAAAGGAAAGTAGAATTGGAATAAAGTTAGGGAATGCGAAGGTAACTGAGGAAGGGTATTTTTATAAGGCTGTGTTCTTGAGGCTTAATAAAGACGTCAAACTCTCTGTTTGGTTAGATGATGGATGCAAGGATGTTAAAGCGTTTTTAGGTGAAGATGGGTTAATAAAGTTAGGTGGTGAGAATAGATTCGCCAAGTTTAAGTTTGAAAACAAAAATCCTTTAAGTAAACTTGAGGAAGTTTGGGACGAAATAAAGGAAAAGGTCAACAAAAGTGGAAGGTTTAAGCTTTATGTCGCGACGCCACTCTTGACTAAAAACAATAACATTTACACATGGGATATTAAAGCGCTTCTTGAAAAAGAATTAAATATCTCAATCAAAAACGTTTATCCTCTCATTGATAAACCTTTAACATTCAGTGGTTGGGATTACGCTAATAATGAACCAAAATCTAACAAGTATACCATTCCAGCTGGTAGTATTTATTTTGTTGAGTTTGGAGGTAAAATAAAGCACAAAAAGCCTTATCTCAAGCTAGGAAAATTAACAAGGCTTGGATATGGTTTATGTTTTATAGGAATTTGGTAAAAACTTTATGTTAACTTAGACATAAAATACTAACAATGTGGTGATGGGAATGTTTGAGAGAGCGTCAATACTTGGCTTATATAGTATAACGCCCGTTCATGCAGGAAGTGGAACTGAACTGAGCGTTATAGATTTACCGATACAGAGGGAGAGGCACACAGGTTTTCCAGTGATCTGGGGACAGAGCTTAAAGGGTGTTTTAAGAAGTTATTTCAGAAGGTTAGAGCTTGATGGAAAGATAGAAGTTAATGGGATGACTTGGAAATGGGGGGAAAAGGTCAAGGAGATATGCAAAGAAAATACTGAAAGATATATTGAAATGGTCAAGGAAGGGAAGAGAGATCCACCTCTAACGGAAATAATATTTGGTCGTCCTTCTACAGATGCAGCATCTGAGCATGCAGGAGTCATAAGCGTTGGAGATGCTAAGATTCTGTTATTCCCTGTCCGAAGCGCAAAAGGTGTTTTCGGTTATGTAACATGTCCAGAAGTTATTAAAAGATTCGCGAGAGATTTGGAATTCTTAGCTGAAATTAACGGCAAAAAAGAATTAAAGCAAATTTCTCAGAGCCTGAAGAGTGATAAACTTACAGAGTTAGAAGATTCGAAAGCTATAGCTGGGGAAGCATTAGTATTTGATAACGAGGTTGTTCTCGAAGATGTAGTTTTGGAAGCTGAGGCAGATAATGAAAACTTGAACAACATTGCTAACTCTCTAAAAATAATTTTTGGTGAAAAAGTTGACAATACTGAGCGAATCTTCGGGATAAACTTCAACTCTCTTCGAAAACGGATAGCAATAGTAAGCAATGATATTTTCAGATACTTTGTAAAATTCTCGACGGAAATCGTGGCAAGAGTTAGAATTGATGCTGAAAAAGGCACTGTTGCACAAGGTGGACTTTGGTATGAAGAATTTTTACCGTCGGACACATTAATGTATTCTACAACTGCAATTGGAAAACCAAGAGGTAAAGTTCCAAAAGATGTTAGCAGATCGGAAGATGTTGCCAAAATTTTAAGGGATGTTTTAAGAGGGAAATATATACAAGTCGGTGGAGATGAAACAGTCGGCAAGGGTTTTGTAAAAGTTACAGTTTGGGGTGAGATTGATGGATCCGAGAACGCTTGAGCAGGAAAGGGCAAGTTTTGCATTTAAAGTTGTGTCTGAAATAAAAAATAAACAGAAAAACATTCAGGAAAAATACTCTTCATACGTCGGAAAATCCCCTACAATGATTCTTACTAACGGTCTCGGAGCAACTCTTGCATTTTACTTATCAAAGTTAAAAAAACCAATAAACGATGCAGATTATCGAGCTATTAACCCAGAAAATTATTCAGAACCAGATGCCATTGCATACGCCTATCTCTACAAACACATCTCTACTTGGCTTGCTGAGGGAAGCGGAGACAATGGTGTATTTAAGGGTCTGACTGGAGGTCGTGATCCTCTGAAATTCATTATGAGCAGTCCTGCAACCAAAGTTATAGTGTTGACAAATGAAGCTCTTGTCATCCTCAACTGGATGAAAAAATTTGCGAAAGCTATGCTTGAGGGGAGCGATTCCCATGAGCAACACGAATACTAATTTTGTCTTTCCGGTGAGTGGAAATTTCGGAAGATACGCAGAAAAATTTTGGAAAGGAGAGATCATCCCAGAAAATCTAAGCTTAGTTCTCGAAAAAGCACCTCCATTTGTGAAAGGTAGAAGGGACAAGTACCATAAAGTAACTCTGTCAAGCGTGAGTAAAATTTTCAGAAATGTCAAGAATTTCGAGAGTTTTTTGAATAGTGTAATACGCTCAAGCCTTAACGAATACAAAAGATACTTTGAAACTTATACAGATCTTGTAAAAAATTCATCTAGGTTGTCACTAATAAGATTATCTACAAAATCCCGCCTCGTAATCGGTTTAGGAGATGAGAGTGTCTACGAAACCTCGATCAGACTCCATCGCAACTACGGAGTTCCCTACATTCCTGGTTCGGCTTTGAAAGGTGTTGCTAAGCACTATGCATTCAGCATTTTAGCGGAGGAATACGGCGATGCAATCTTGCGAAAGTTTAGCGATGTGAAGGAAGACGTAAAGAGAAGAATTGCTAAAAGGGAGAAGATTAGTGAAAAAGACGTTCCAGAAGATTTTTATTTGGCTGTTGCGGTAATCCAAGAACTGTTTGAAGAAAGGTTCGACAAGCTTGCGGAAATAAGCGATCTAAAAGTAGAAATCGGAAACGAAGAGATAAGCGTTGAAGATCTCTTAAAAATTTTCGGAACTCAAAAACAGGAAAGTTCAATTGTATTCCTTGATGCCTTTCCAACACCTGACCAACTTAAGAACAAACCAATCCTCGAACTCGACATAATGAATTCTCACTACCAGCCGTATTACCAGCATGATGAAGCTCCTGGAGATTGGTACGATCTGAAGCCTATATTTTTCTTAACTGTTCCAGCAGGCATTGAGTTCCATTTCGCTTTAGCTTTAAGAGATGGAAAGCAAGATCTGCTCAATAAAGCAAGGAATTTGCTAATCAAAGCGCTGAAAGAATTTGGAGTAGGAGCTAAGACATCATTAGGATATGGTAGGTTTAGAGAGGTATGAGCAAGAAGATTGCCATTTATCAGGTGCTGGGTAATTTAAAAAACTATGGGAAAAGTAGTTTTAAAATAGATGGATCTGAAAATGTATATAAAGATCTGTATCTCTCCTCTGAAGCTTTATCGCTTAAGTACAGAAATGAAGATGGATTTAAAACGCGCATAATCTTTCTTTGTCCGATAAGTTTAGCAGAAACCGTTGAAGAGCTTGAGGATAAGGAAGAATTAAAGAATCGTATTGCTGAGGATCTTTCTACACATTTTTTAAAGTCTAAAGACACAGAATTTGAAGTTAAGCTAGTAGATTCCATAGGCATATATGAAATTGATGAAAAGGAGATTCAATTTAAAAGTTATCCTGAAAATATAACTGCTCAAATTTTCTTTGATATGTGCAAGAGAGATGCAAACTATGTTATTGCAGATATTTCTACAGGACACAACATGTACATTTCTTCTCTTCTCGACGCACTTAGATCATTAGTAGTTAAGAAAAAGCTTGAAGATATAGGAAGGGATGAGATAAACTTTAAGGCATTATACGCAGTCACAGAACCGATTGTTAAAAATGTGAGGAAAGATCTTTACCTTATCTTTCTAAAAGAAGTGGATGTGAAGGCTTTCTTCGATCTACCCTTCAAGGAAAGGGGTAATGAGATATCCAACTTATGTAAGCTGGAAAGATATATTAAAAAAACAGCACCTAATGTAAAATGCAAGATTGGTTATAAGTGTAGAGAAACGTCTCTCAACACTTCTTTATCCCACATTTTAAAAAACTTAGTCCTGGCATTCAATGCAATAAAATACAATACTCCTCTAATTTTCTCTGGAAATCTAATTGATTTAACTGCAGAGGTTTCAGAACTCGAAGAAAAAATAAAGGAAATCATTCTTAAATTCTCCGCGATGAAGAGAAAGAACGATACTCTGTATGAAGCTCCTAGGGTCGATGTAAAGGGTCTTCTGAACCTATTCTTTGCATTATCTCTATATGAAGGTATAAAAGGTCTTGCTTCTGTCTCTCCTCTAAGAACTACCAAAGATTTACAAACAATCTTTAGCAAGGTTTACGAAAAGCTTGGTTTAGGATTAAACAAGAGATTTTTAGAAAGGGATATTAGAGAGATTGAATTTTATTTATTAGGGCATAAAAGTGGAGAATGGGAAACGTACGGGGAGATAAAAAGAAAATTAAGAAGATGCAGCGATGAAAAGAGAAACTTTTTTGCTCATTCTGGATTGGAGGAAAACATAGTTGAGGTTAAAATTGAGGATGGGGAAGTTTTAATAAGATATAAGGGAGATGAAGAGATAAAAAATAAAATTAAAAGATGGCTCTTAAATCCAGAGAGCGAGTGATATAATGAGGGTGCTTATCTCAGCAATCGGAATAACCCCTGAAGTCGTAACGGAGACAATAGACAAGCTTAAAGAGCAGGGAGTGGAAATAGATAAGGTTATACTATTAAAGACAGAAGATCTTAGAGTAGACATATCAGTTAAACTTCTTAAGCTAGATTTCAAAAAAATAACTTATAAGGGAAATATAGCTCTTGAAACGATAGAATTACCATTTGAAGATATTTCTTCACAAAAAGATCATGAGAAGTTTTACAACCTATGTATAGAGACTATAAAGAGGGAAGTTGAAGAGGGAAATGAAGTAGTAATAAGCGTAGCTGGTGGGAGAAAAACTATGGGTGTAGCTCTTTATAAAGCAGGGATGGAGCTGGGAATAAGCAAATTTTACCATGTAATTGCCTCAGGAAAGGTAGCTTCTTCAGATTCCGTTGCAAAAGCTATTTTAAGCGGATTTCCTCCTGAGATAGAAAAAGCACTTTCTTCCGGAAAGGTAACTAAAGAGTTAAGAAGATGGATTGAAGAAAAGTTACACCCAGATCTCCAAGAAATTACGTTAATTGAAATTTAAAATCTAATTTTCTGCAATATACATCGTACACTTAATTTGTTTTGCTTCAAAATTTCGCGGAAAAATTATCTTAAGGTTTGCCTTGCAGAGCAGTAACAATTTTCATAGACATTGATAGACATTAGTTAATTTTACGCCATGTTTTTCGAGCCAAAGAATCACAGCCTCCCCAACTGCTTCGCTTAATGCACCTTTCTTATTTCCCTTAACTTCTATAACTTTCATTCTAAACAACTTTCCAATATCTTCCCTTATTGCAACGTTGAACCTCATCATAAATTCTATTACACAGAAAAGTTTATAAACTTTTGCGTTTAAATACTATTGCGGAAATGATAAAAGCATACAGCATTCCAATCACAGCACCAAAAGATTTGATTGAAGAATACTTCAAACTGAGAAAAGCAGTGTTAGATGAAGTATTTAAGCATATTAAGCATTATAAGAGTGGAAAAGTTCATTTAAAGTTCAACAAAAATAATAGGAAAGACTTAAGAGATAATTTATTAAAAAATTGGAGATTTGCTAAGCATTATGTTGATTCAGCAATAAATTCAGTTATAGGCTTGGTTAAGGGTTGGATTCAGCTATACAACAAAGGCAAGGCAAAATCCAAACTCGAGATTACAAAAAAGACTGTTTACGTTAAAACTACACTATTCTCAGTTAAAAATAACAAAATTAAGATTACAATAGAGCCTAGAAAGCGCTATTTAGAAGTAGATTTAGCAGAATTTAACTATTTGCCAAAGGATTACGATTCAATTGGTGGATTAATCTTGCAGGAAAACAAGCTTATTATAACTTTTAAGAAGGAAGTTAAGCCAATAAAACCTAAAGACCACGCGTCTTTTGATGTGAACTTAACAAACATAACTGGTTTTATCAATGGAAGAATAGTTAGGTTTGATTTAAAGGAATTATACCATATTCATAGAGTTTACGAAGAAAAGAGGAGAAAAATTCAAAAGCTAAGCAAGGCAAAGCCAAAGACAGCTAAAAGACTGATGCAAAAGTATTCAAGGAGAGAAAGAAATCGTGCAAGAGATATAATGCATAAGATAACAACTAAAATTGCAAGAGAGCTTGCATTGATAAAGCATGGTGCAATTTTGGAGGATTTGAAGAATATTAAAGGTAGGATACTTAAAAGGTAGCAAAGGATTAAATCGTAAGCTCTCAAAGTGGAATTGCAGAATGTTTCAATTCATGCTTGAGTATAAGCTTAAATGGCATGACTTGCCAGTAAAATACGTTAATCTTTTAAATTCATCTAAAACCTGCCCTCTCTGCTCAGGTCACTTAGTGACCTATGAGGGCAGGTTGGTGAGATGCGAAAATTGTGGATTTATTCATGATAGAGATGTTATAGCTTGCTTAAACCTTCGGATGTGGGGCTTAGGGGTTACCCTGAATGGGGACGAGCTTCCAAAGGTTTTATCCTTTAGAAGTGATGTGTCCCAAAGCGGACGTATGTCTATAAAAGGCTACGTCCGCTGAACCCCATCTTCACATAATACAATCATCATTTCTAAATTAGCTTTATCAAGTATTCCCCTCCTTTGACTCTTTCAACCGCTTCCTTTCCAGAATAAGATTGCTTTATATATGTTCCCTTCTTAGCATCTCTCTCTATATATAAAATTTTTAAATCTTCTAGATATCTCTCTCCCTTCTCTTCAATATGCATTAGAAATTTTTCAAGAAATTGATTATTGTGAGTCGACAAAATAAAACATATTTTCGAACCTGTACTTAAGGATTCCAACAACAACTCTGCTATACAATTGGTATAATAGGGAAAAACACGAACTTCTGGTTCTTCCAAGAGAAGGATCTTCTCCAAATTTGGTCTATATTCCTCATTACTCTTTACAGCTAAATATAGATAGAGAAGCTTCTTTAAACCGTCTGAAAGATTTTCAAAATGATAAGATATTCCTATCTCAGTATCCCAAAGAATGGGTTCTCTCCAAGGAACTTCCTCACGAGAAATTAGACTTAAATTTGAAACTTCATTTAGGAAGGTATTAATTTTCTTTTCAAACATTCCCAAAAAATAAGAAACTTCTCTACCAAATTCACCAAATTCTAGAAAATATTCATCAGAATAGAACTTAGATTCTCTTATACCACGATACAATCTTATCGGAATATCTTCCTCTAAAATATTTTCAGCATCATTTCCTTGAATAACAGGCTCTCTTAATGATATTGATTCGTAAAAAGGGTGATTAATAATGAAACCATTTTTCTCATATTCAAATTTATGAGCCCTGTCATCAAGCGTTATTATTATACCGTTTCTTATACTTTTTCCAAAGAAGGTAGATCTCAAACTAAGTTCGTCATCAATTTTAATTCTAAGGTATTTCAGAAATTCTTTAACCCACTCATCTCTTTCAGCATACTCTCCTTCCGCTATTTTTATTTCACCTTTCTCAAATTCAGCAATTCTCCTTATCAGATTACTAAAAGCTAAAGCTTCTAGAATATTTGATTTTCCAGAAGCAGAAGGTCCTATCAAAATATTTATCTTAGATAGCTCAAATTCGAGTTTTTTAATAGATTTGAAATTTTCGATTAAGATTTTCATCTTAACGCTTCTAAATAGCAACCTCTCAACTTATTAATGCTTATATTTTTATGTTCAACTAAAATTTTAATGAAATCTTTTATTTTTCTTATATCAACATCCTTCCTTGGAAAGATTCTTCAACAATTTTTGACAACAGTTCCTGTCTATCTTTTATAATCTTTGACGCTTTAGCAGCTATAGCTATTTGTATAGATCTTTTAACTATTCTCTCCTTCTCTACATCACTAATATCTAGATTAAGAATATACTCCATAAAATTATAAACCTGAGGAGAGCCATAACCCCTTCCTATATCATAAAGCATTCGAGCGAATAATTTTATTAAACCCTCCTTCATAACTTTATTATTTAAGTGAAGAGTATAAATTACTAATGCGCTATCTTTCATATTGGGGTGAGAAAAGCTAACAAAATTGTAGATAAATAATGAAATCAGTATCTTGTCCAATGCAAAAGTGAAACCGTTTTTATAACTGCATACATTTCTGCAAGTGTGTAAGGGAACTTTTTCATTGCAAAATATGTTGGAGCTTTGCAGAGCAGTAGAGAGGGTTTAGTAATAAAACCATTGAAAAACAATAAAGTTAGTAAGTTGCAAAGGTATTAATGAGATTAAATGCATTGAAAAGATTAAGAAAGGCAAAGAAGGGTTGAAGAGCTTCTAAAGCTTAAGAATATCTAGATTCTATATTCAAAATTAAAGTTGAAAAACCAAAAATTGAAAGTCTTGCCGGAGGGGAAACGCTATGATGACTAATTAGGTTATTTGCTAAGCAAAACATCCTGCAAGTGCATAAGTTTTGGTATTGAGAGAATAATTGATGTTATGAAGGAATTGAAGATGATAAAGGAAGAAAAGCAACCAACAATCTTGTTGCATATGCTAACACTAGATAAATTAGAAACCAACAATATTTTTGAAAGTTTAGATAAACTCAAAGTGTTAAGTATGTTAACAGTTAATGCTTAACAAAACAAGTTAATGTTAAATTTTTTGTGTTAACATAGTTAACATATGGATATTAACAAGTTATTAAATCTTATAAAAGAAGGAGAAAATGAGAAAGTGGAGTTCAAGAGAGAATTTTCTCATGATATTGCCAAAGAAATCTGTGCTTTTGCAAATTCTGAAGGCGGTTATTTAATTATTGGAGTTGAAAATGATGGAAGGATAGTTGGATATAAAACCAAGAGAATAAAGGAAAAAATTACGGCTTTAACGCTTGGAGTTTTTCCAACACCAAAAATAAAGTTTTATGAATTTAGAATTGAAAATAAGAAGATATTGGTTGTTGAGGTTAAAAAATCTAAAGAAATTTGCACATTCCGAAACTTAGCATATATTAGAGTTGGAACTAGTAAAAGGGTTTTAACGCTTACTGAAATTGTTGCAAGAAGTGTGGAAAGAGTTTTAATAACTATAGATAAGAGCTTAACAGAAGTTGAAGAGAAGGAAATTAATGAGGAGTGCATAAGAATTTTTTCTGAGGGGAGAGTTAGAAGAGGTTTACCACCAGCTACGCTAGAAACTTTAAGGAGAATAGGTGTAGTAAAAGAAGAAATAACAAATATTATTTAACTTTTGCGGAGTTCTCTGCTTTACAAAGAAATCCTCAAGAAATTTTTCCTTTTTCAAGTGTTAGAATTAAATTTAGGGATAGATTTATAAGATTAGAAA
>Ga0190367_1000832_pt1 | contig 20148 bp, 26 predicted proteins | sample 4872181011_MG_FD_171838 | JGI IMG/M metagenome (GOLD analysis project Ga0190367, IMG submission 171838) | Hydrothermal vent microbial mat bacterial communities from Southern Trench, Guaymas Basin, Mexico - 4872-18-10-11_MG | ecosystem: Environmental > Aquatic > Marine > Hydrothermal vents >...
TCTATTTCCTCAAAAAACCTCCTAGTCCTTTTCCACCATTCATCGAATTCGGACAAGTATTTCACCCACTCATAATACTTACTCTGTCTAAAATTTAAAGGTATCCTTACTAGTCAATAGTTTTTTCACAATATGCCCCGGCCGGGATTTGAACCCGGGTCTCTGGCTCGAAAGGCCAGTATACTTTAGGCCCCCGCAGGGCTGACCTGGCTATACGACCGGGGCTTATCTAAAATACAATAAAAGAACAAAATATATTTTTCCCGTATAGTTCAGCCTCGTAATTTAGGTTTAAAGTTTAAATTTACTATAGAAGCAGCTTGCTGCATCTTAATCTACTGATGGAAATATGCGGCCGCCGGGATTCGAACCCGGGTCGCTGGCTTGCTCCAGATGACTTCGGGAGGCCAGCGTCCTATTCTGGGAGGAATCTGTCCAGGCTAGACGACGGCCGCTATATTACATCTTAGAGCAATGCCTAATAAACTTTTGGCCGAAGGTTCCTTCTTAGTAAATATTGGGAAGAAGCCGTAGTAAAAAGATTTAAATGTCTCCTGGTATTAAGGATAATCGGTAAGGAGGTTACAATTAGTAGGAGGTTATTATATTGTCTTCAAACAAGGAGGAGTTCGAGCCGGCACAGTGTCCTTGTGGCAGGATAATCTCTCATCCTAGTGAGTACAAGCTATTGTTTCTGAAAAAAGAGCAGAACGAGATAGACATACTGTGTCCTAACGATACATGCTACCTCAGAGAATTAGGTTATATCACCTTTAGGATCGATGATGACGGAAATGTTAAAGTTGAAAAAATCAGCTTCTATCCACCATTCGTGACTTGGAATGTAGGAAGAATGGGTAGAGAGAAGGCGACTAAAGTATTAAAAGCACATCTTAGATGGATAGTGAAGAAGGGAGTAGATTGGGAGAAAATAAAGGAGGATTATATGAAGAGAAGTAGAGAAAGGGAGGAAGAGGAAATAGCAGTTACAGAGGAAGAGATTACAGAATAAACAATTACATTCCCTTACATATAAAGCTCTTCCGGTAGCTGACGGAAAATATAAATTTATGTAACATTATTTCTTGAAGTCAATACTACGAGGTGATTAATCTGGTTACAGTAAGGGATGTACCCGCTGATATATTCATTGAAACCCTAGCTAAATATCTAAAGGAAAACATAAAGGAGCTCAGACCCCCAGAATGGGCACTATTCGTCAAAACGGGTTGCCACGCCGATAGACCACCTGACGACCCCGACTGGTGGTATAAAAGGGCAGCATCTATTCTGAGAAAGCTATACCTACACGGACCTGTAGGCGTCGAGAGACTTAGAACAGCATACGGCGGCAGAGTAGATCTAGGCGTAGCCAGGAAACACGTGAAAAAAGGAGGGGGATCCAATATTAGGAAGATACTACAACAGTTGGAGGCCGCCGGTCTCGTAAAGAAGCTAGACAAAAAGGGGAGAATACTTACTCCGGAAGGACAATCCTTATTGGATAGAATAGCAACTAAAATATTTAGAAGACTAGTACATGAGCGTCCCGAGCTAAAGAAATACCTCTAAATACTAAGACATAAAGAGGTGAAGCGCTTGTCAGAATACTACGACAAAGAGCTAGAAGAAATAAAGAGAAGAAAATTGCTAGAATACCAACGAATGCTTAAAAGAGCCGAAGAGGAAGAGGCACGAAGAAGATTAGAAGCAGAAAAAGAAGCACTCCTCAGAAGAATATTAACACCAAAAGCAAGACAAAGACTAGCCAACCTAAAGCTAGTGAAGCCACAGTTCGTAGAATCGCTAGAACTCCAACTAATACAACTAGCACAAACAGGAAGAGTTGAAATACCAATAACAGACAAAGTACTAAAACAAATACTCATAAGGCTAACAGCATCGGAACGAAAAGGAAAAATCATATACTACCGATAGGAAAAATTTATAACACACAAACACAGCATATATCAACAGCCCCGGTCGTATAGTCCGGACGAGTATACCGGCCTGTCGAGCCGGAGACCCGGGTTCAAATCCCGGCCGGGGCGTTTTACTTTTCCAATTTCTTGCTCTGATTTTTGGTGTTTTTAAGATTCTATTTTTATTTCTACTATTAGGTGTCCATCTTCTATATAGTAGCTTTTTATCTCTGGCTCTCTTTCCATGGCTTCGTGCGGTTCTATTGTGTAGCCTAGTATTCTGGCTGTTGGTCTTAGGCTTTCTTTTAGGTATTCTAGTATTTCTCGTTCTATTCGGTGGTAGTCTTCTGTTATGTCTATGCCGAAAGTTAGGTTGTTGTCTTTGAATATCATTGTTACTGTTACTGGGCCTTCTGTCGGTGTTATTGGCATGTGTTTTAGCTCTTCTGGCAGTTTTTCTGCTATTTTTCTCTCGTATTCTTCTCCCAGCTCGTTTAGTTTCCTTATTACTTCATCTATACTCTTCAGATTTATTCTAGTTTCTTTCCATTTGTAGTCTATTCTTATTCTGAAGTGTACCAGTTTTTCTCCTCTAAATACTTCTTTGAATACTTGTATGGCTTTATCTAGCTCTGCTGGGCTGGTTATCTGGGTATAGCATGTTACATAATATATGTATTTGAGAGGAGATGGCGACCTAATTTTAAATGTAAGGACTATAAACTGTTCCTTATAGTTTTTCTTAAATAATATTTCCGATCTTTTCTTAATCTCATTTAGGGCGTAGTCTAAGTCATATATCAAATCGTTACACCATTGCCCTTTTTTAAGTTCTTTAATAATTTGTTGATGATCCGTTCTATATGAGGTTAATCCTTGCCTGAAGAATTTCTTTATATTTTCTCTTCCAGAAATTGCTAATTTATGACAATATTTTCCTGATTTTCTGTCACGATATGGTGCTCTAAAACGTGCCTGTATTCTAAAGTATTCTTCCAATACCTTTTTAATGTCCTCGAGTTTGACTATCAATGAATTTATGCATATTTCTGACCAGAACCAGCTTTTCTTTTCATCTAACTTTATTATCGGAATAAACTTAGGTAATTTCAGGGGACTACTTTTCCTAATTTTTATTTGATTGCTGAGATGCTTTACTGCATAGCTTAGTTCTTTATAACAAAATTCTCGATACAGGCATACTGACGTTGGATAGGTTATTCCTGTATATTTTATTCCTTTTGTACAGTGATAAACGAGACAGTTGCTATTATCACACCCAGCACATAGATGATAAAGAAAACATTCTGTACATTCTTGTTTGCCACATAATCCTTTCTTTCGATATTCTGCTGCAGTGACCGTCAAGGTTATCTCCTTTTTCTTAAATGTCGGTTATAAGTTAAATTACTCATGAGACCTTATTTTGCTTTTAATTTTAATAAAACACATTATAAACTGTTTTTCATCGTTTTCATGTCGGCAAGCGTCTTAATAATGGTTTAACTATTCATGTCAAACCATAGTGTTATAGAGAAATATTTAACTTAATAATCATCCATAATTTTCAGGGATTAATAAAGCTAAGAAGCCTTGGCTATAGGTCTAAAGTATTTAATAGTCCTACTTATAATATCAGATATCTAGGTGGAATCAAATTATATATAATTTATAAGTCAAAGATTTTGTTAATTATATGTTAAATTGTCAAATATTGATGATACATTCCCGTAATTACTAGTACCTAGCTATATTAAAATATCTTCGCTGTTATAGTCTCATGCGTGATTATATGTCTGGTGAAAGGGTTAATTGGTATAGGATATCTAATGAGCTTCATCTCAAGTATCAAGGTAAGATTGAGATTATGCCCAAGGTGCCTGTATTAAAGCTTAAGGATTTTGCTATATGGTATACGCCTGGTGTTGCAGGACCTTGTAAAGAGATTTACGATAAAGGTGGTGATCTATCGTTTAAATATACTCTTAGGTGGAATTACGCTGCAGTTGTAAGTGATGGTACGCGTGTACTTGGATTAGGCAACATTGGTCCGGAAGCTGGATTACCTGTTATGGAGGGCAAGGCCTTGCTTTTCAAATACCTTGGTGGAGTGGACGCTATACCTCTTGTAATCAATGCCCGTGATCCGGATAAGTTTATTGAGGTAGTCAAGATCCTGGAGCCAAGTTTTGGAGCTATTAATTTGGAGGATATCGGGAGTCCAAAGTGCTTCTACATACTTGAGAAACTTAATGAGATATTAAATATACCTGTATGGCATGATGACCAGCAGGGTACAGCTCTAGTTACGCTTGCAGGGCTTCTCAATGCACTGAAGATTGTTGGTAAGAGCCTTGATCAAGTGAAGATAGCGTTTATAGGTGCTGGTGCGGCTAACATGTCTTCTATAAAATATATTACATTAGCAGGGGCTGATCCTCGGAAAATGGTTGTTGTTGATAGTAAGGGTATTCTTCATCCGAATAGACCGGATGTTGGGGAGCTTAAGGTTAGGAATCCATGGAAATATAGGTTAGCTATGACAACGAATGCTGAGGGAGTGACTGGTGGTATTCCAGAGGCATTAAAGGGGGCTGATGTAGTAATAGCAGCCTCTAGGCCGGGACCCGGGATTATTAAGAAAGAATGGATCAGGTTAATGAATGATAACCCGATAGTATTTGCTGAAGCAAACCCTGTACCAGAGATATGGCCTTGGGAGGCTAAGGAGGCTGGTGCAAGGATTGTTGCTACGGGTCGTAGCGATTTTCCTAACCAGATCAATAACAGTCTTGGATTCCCGGCTGTATTCCGTGGTGTATTGACTATACGTGCTCGGAAGATGACTGACTCCATGTTTCTCGCTGCAGCTTATGCTATTGCCGGATATGCTGAGAAGAAGGGTATTCATGAAGAATACATAGTACCTACTATGGATGATCCTGAAATGTTTATTGAAGAGGCTATTGCTGTTGCTGAGAAGGCTATGGAGGAGGGTGTTGCCCGCCGTAAGCTATCTCGTTCAGAACTTGAAGCTGAGATTAGAGAGCTTATCTATAGGCCTAAAAAGTACATGGATATTGCTCTTAAAAATAACCTCATAAGAATCCTGCCTCCATATTCTGAGAAATAGGCTTACAAAAACATTTTTACAAATCTATGTGTTTTTAACGTAGTTTCTACTCCAACCTCCATGCCAATATCGGTTAATTCTTTATAGACGTTCTTGTGAAGTGGTATTCCTATCTTCTTCCTTGTCTCCATGGTTAGCCATGCTTTTTCGCCTGGTATCCATATGCGATCGGCTTTTGGGTGTTTCTTTGAACTCTTTATTTCCATTACATATCTATTTATTCTGTCATTAAATTCCTCGCGGGACATGAAGGCCTCTATATCTATTGCTATGAAGGCGTGGCCTACATTAGATGGTTTCTTACCGACTGTATAGCCTACATGTAATCCCCATGCAGCACCAGATAATACTCCTGATATAATATCTATTACAAATGATAGACCGGAACCTTTATGCCCTCCATGTTCCTCTCCAAGCCCCCCTAGCGGTAGTAATGCTGCTTCATGTGTCTTTATCTTCTTTAGTATCGGAGCAGCATCTCCATGGAGTATGTTGCCCTTTCGATCAATAACCCATCCAGAAGGTATTTTCTTGCCCTGCTTAGCGTAGATCTCTATTTTGCCTACTGGTACTACTGATGTTGCTGCATCGAATAATATTGGTGGGGGTTCTAGTTTAGGTACTGCTACTGCTATTGGATTTGTACCAATTATTCTTTCAATGGTGTTTGTGTAGGCTACAAGGTTTACTGAATTTGTCATTGTAACTCCTATATAGCCTCTCTCAGCAGCTTTCAATGAGTAGTACCCTGCTATACCGAAATGATTACTCCTTCTTACAAGCACTAATGATACTCCATAATCGTGGGCTTTCTTAATAGCTAGCTCCATAGCTCTAACGCTAACCGGTTGTCCAAGCCCATTACATGCATCAATAACTGCTATTGCACCACGGTCAATAATGATCTTCGGCTCTGCATGGATGTCTACGTTTCCAGACCTTATGCCATCAACATATCTACGGACTCTCTGAACTCCATGACTTGATATACCGAATAGATCCGCTGTAACAAGCACATCAGCTACTACCTCTGCATTCCATTTAAAGACCCCAAGCCTTTCGAATATGCTAGTCACATAATCCCTCAGCATGACATGATCTACTCTTACATAGTCTTCTGGAGGCACAGGTTTTTCGCGTTCATAATATTCATACTCCATAATTCCGATCCCTCTGAAGAAACTATTTCATTAAAATATTCTCACATAAAATAAATGGGTTGTGGAATGCTATTGGTGTATCTTAAAGCATTTAATATAAACAGTAAAGAGAAGAGGGGTGATGTTCTTCATTTGGCTATTAAAGCTAATTTACAGACTGAAATCTTGAAGCTAAGGGACTTAGTGGCTAAAGTTTATATAGAGCTTCCTCCTCTCTTTCTTAGCTCGTAGTCAGTGGTGTGATGCATATGTATAAAACTGTTTCGAAGCAACCTAGGAAGCAGAGGAAGGCATATTTCAATAGACCACTTCATCTTAGGCATAAGGATATGAATGCTCCTTTATCTGAAGCTCTTCAGGTAAAGTATGGGGTTAAGAGGCTCCCTGTCAGAAGCGGGGATACGGTCCTAATAGTTAGGGGGGACTTTGCAGGGTATGAGGGTAAGGTTTTAAGAGTAAGCTTAAAGAAGAGGAGGATATATGTGGAAGGCGTTACCAGAACTAAGGCCGATGGGAGCAAGGTGTTAGTTCCTATTCACCCGTCTAAGGTTATGATCACTAAGTTAGATTTATCGGATAAATGGAGAAAGAAAATTATTGAGAGGAGGGCTAAAAAATGAAGAAGGCTAAAGGTAGTTTAAGACATTTAAGGAGATACGCAGCTCCGTGGTACTATCCAATAAGCGTTAAGGAATATGCCTGGACGGTAAAGCCAAGACCCGGACCTCACGCATTAGATAAGTGTATTCCCCTAGGAATAATACTTAGAGATGTATTGGGCTACGCTAGAACCATGCGTGAAGCGAGGAGAATTCTGGGAGAAAGAAAGGTTAAAATTGACGGTAGGATTATAACAGACTACAAATTCCCGGTCGGTCTAATGGATGTCATAGAACTAATCCCCAGCGGAGAAATATTTAGAGTTCTACCACATCCCTCCAAGTTCCTCTATTTGAAGCCCATATCTTCAAATGAAGCGAACCTTAAGATATGTCGCATAGAAAACAAAACTATGGTAAAGGGCGGAAATATACAGCTAAACCTGCACGACGGAAGAAATATCTTAATTAAGATAAGTAATCCATTTGAGCCGGTAGAAGATGTCTATAAAACTCTTGATTCAGTACTTATAACAATACCCGATCAACAAATAGTTGAACATATCAAGCTTAAGGAAGGAGCCTATGTATTAGTCATTGATGGAAGAAACGTTGGCGCTAAAGGAAGGCTGAAGTCTGTAGTTCAGATATTTAAGAGGAGGAGATCTATAGTGACGTTAGTAGATGATAACGGAAACGAGATAAGGACAATCCTAGATTACATATTCCCCATCGGGCATGAAAAACCGCTGATAGAGGTATAGAGAACATGCCGGCGGATGAGCATATTCTGAAAACCGATCACCCTATGAGGTATGTGAAAATCGGTAAAGTAGTAGTTAACATGGCCGTAGGTGAGTCGGGCGAAAGGCTGGCTAAGGCAGCTAAGATTCTCGAGATGCTTACAGGACAGAAGCCATGCTTTAGAAAGGCTAAGAAGACAATAAAGGACTTTGGTATAAAGAAGGGTGAAAACATAGCCTGTATAGTAACCTTAAGAGGGGAGAAGGCGATAAGCTTCCTAAAGAGGGCTCTAGAGGCTGTAGGCAACGAAATTAAAGAAAGTAGCATAGACGAATACGGTAATTTTGCATTTGGAATAAGGGAGCATATACACCTGCCTGGAGTAAAGTATGATCCACAGCTGGGAATTTATGGGTTTGATGTATGTGTTAGCTTGGAGAGGCCTGGATATAGGGTTGCTAGGAGAAGGAGGAGGAAAGCTAAAATAGGTAAAAAGCATAGAGTTACGAAAGAGGAGGCAATAGAATTTATTGAAAAAGTATTAGGTGCAAGGGTTGTTAAGGAGGTGAAGAAAAGATGGGTAAGATAAAACCGCCAAAGGTTAGAAAGTTTGGTAAAGGAGCACGTAGATGCATTAGATGTGGGACTCATGAAGCATTAATTAGAATGTATAACCTTAACATTTGCAGGAGATGTTTTAGGGAAGTAGCGGAGGACATTGGATTTAAGAAGTATATGTAGTTGTATTCAGCGTAAGTTGGCCTTTATGTAAAATTTATATAGAGCCTTTTCAACTCTTTCTTAGCTCGGTGATCTACAATGGTCATGATGGATACTCTAGCTAATGCGCTTGCAACGATAATGAATAATGAGGTCAGAGGAAAGAAGGAGTGTCTAGTATATCCTGCGTCAAAGTTTATTGCTAGAGTACTTAGAGCCATGCAGAGAGCTGGGTATATAGGCGAGTTTGAGTTTATTGATGATGGGCGCTCAGGAAAGTTAAGAATACAGCTATTAGGTCGTATAAATAAATGCGGTGTAATTAAGCCACGTTTTCCCGTGAAACATGATGAGTTCGAGGAATGGGAGAAGAAATATCTGCCTGCAAAGAATATAGGTATTCTCATAGTCTCAACTCCCCAGGGAGTTCTAACACATTATGAAGCCAAGGAAAGGGGTATAGGAGGAGTTCTCGTAGCTTACGTATACTAGAGGTGCGGTTTATGAACCGGAACTTAAGTAAAGAGTTGGTTAATCTTCTAAAATTAAGGCGGGAATTAAAGAGCAAGAAGCCACGCTTTATAGTAATGAACGTGTGGTCTAAGCCTAGGCTTCCAGACGGATGGAGGAGGCCTAAGGGTCTTGATAATAAGATCAGGTTAGAGATAAAGGGATTTCCGAAGAGGGTTAAAGTAGGGTATAGAGGACCTAGGAAAGTGAGAAATCTTCATCCATCGGGATACATTGATGTTCTTGTTAATAACATTAAGGAGCTGGAGGTATTAGATCCGAAAATACATGCTATACGTATAGCTAGAACCGTGGGGAGGAGAAAGAGAGAGGAAATTATTAAAAGGGCCGAGGAATTAGGTTTTAAGATCCTGAATCCTGAGAGGGAGTAGGCTTATGTCATTAAAGTTTGTTAGGAGGCTTGCGGCCGAAGTTCTAAAAGTAGGAGAAAGCAGAGTCTGGATAGATCCTGATAGCTTTGATAGAGTAAGTGAGGTCATTTCAAGGGAGGATGTTAGAAGGTTAATAAAAGATGGTGTAATTAAGGTTAGACCCAAGTCCACGCCATCCAGAGGCAGGTTGAGAATGCGGAGGAAGAGGAGGAGAGGACCCGGTAGCCGTAAGGGAAGCACTATATCTCAAAAGGAGTTATGGATGGCTAAAGTGAGAGCGCAGAGAAAGTTTCTGAAATTATTGAGGAGGAAAAGGATCATTGATAGGAAAACTTATAGGAAGTTGTATATGATGGTTAAAGGTAATGCTTTCAGAAGCGTGGCACACTTAAAGCACTATATTATTGAGCATAAGTTGGCGAGGAGGATATAGGATGGCGAGGAACGGCAGGTATAGGGTTCCCTTTAAGAGGAGGAGGAAGGGATTAACCAACTACTACAAACGGAAGAAGATGATATTGTCAGGAAAACCACGACTTATAGTCCGCAAATCCAATAAACACGTAATAGTACAAGTAGCCACAGCCAAGATACAGGGAGACGAAATAATAACCTCGGCTTCATCTATAGAGCTTGAGAAAAAGTTCGGATGGAAGGGAGCTACTAGGAATACTCCTGTAGCATACCTTGTAGGTCTTCTAGCCGGACTTAAAGCGTTAAAAAGGGGAGTGAAGGAAGCCATATTAGATATAGGATTACATAGGCCTATAAGAGGAGCAATAGTATTTGCGGCAGCTAAGGGGGCATTAGATGCCGGATTAAAAATTCCCATAGGTGAAGAGGTTCTTCCCGAAGAGGAGAGAATAAGAGGAGAACATATAGCTAATTACGCCAAAATCCTGCTAGAGGAGGATTTAGAGAAGTACAACAAGCAGTTCTCAAGATACCTATCGAGAGGATGGGATCCCACTCTACTTCCCAAGTACTTTGAGGAAGTTAAGAGTAAGATTTTAGAGTTAAAATCAGAATTAAGCCATCCTTCTAATTAAATCGTTAATAGCTTTTCCTCTATATCCTAATTCTCCGCCTCTCTTATAGTGGACCTTAATAGATCCTTTAAATCCTCCAGAGGGAGGGCTTAACCTAAAAACTGGTTTTAGCCCAGGTATTTTCCTGATATCTACCTTAGACGTAATTATTGCCTTAGCTAGATCTTCTATGCTTTTAAAGCCTAATTTTTTAACGTATTCCTCTGTTAGCTTCTTATTTCCTCTTAATCTTCCCCTACGCTCTAGCAGCAAGGTAAGCGTTTCTTCGTCTATCTCACCCCATGTAATCCAGTTTTCAGCCTTTTTAAGCATACCCATCATAGAAGGGTTATCGTCCACAAGAACTAAGTGGAACTTTTTATGTAATCTAAGTAACTCAAGAGTTTTCTTTACATCTGGCGGTACATCTACTTGTCCTCTTATCCTGATGACAGCGAGCTTCATCAGCTTCACCAATCTGTTGACACCTTAATAGCATACGTATTTCTTAATGCATTAAATACAGCTGAAGCGAAATTCAATGATGTTCTGGTTTCGCCTCTAACTCTAGTCCATACATCCTTGATTCCTGCAAGCCTTAGGACAGCTTTCGCTATATCTCCAGCTACTAGACCCACGCCCTTAGGAGCAGGCAATAGTTCAGCTATCACACTTCCACTTTTCCCGACAACCTTAAAGGGTAAGCTATGTGGTTCTCCGCAGAAGCATTCCCAGCTACCGCATCCCCTACGTACCGGGATAATGTTTAACTTAGCGTTAACAATGGCTTTCTCTATAGCCTGACGAACTTGCCTCGCCTTACCTGTCCCAAGCCCTACATATCCGTCTTCATTACCTACAACAACGACGACCCTAAACTGGCTTACTTCTCCTGCATCTGTCTGCCTTTGAACGAGATTTACCGACAAGACTTCATGCTTTATGTCAGGTAGTAGGGTATCTATAATCTCTACTTCTTTTATAGGTAGATTCATGGCGAATATCTCATCTAGACTGGTAATTTTCCCCTCCTTTACAAGCCTTCCTACTTTAGTTCTGGGAACCCACTCTATACTCTGACTCATTTAATCACCGCTTTAAACTATTTCGCACGTAGCAGATTATATTTTTTTCCCTCTCGCAGTGTTATTTCATTAATTAGCATATAATTTGTTTAGCTTTCTTGGATCTGAATTTGGTGTAGATACTTATGAACACGCCTATAATCAGCCAAGATAACAGTATATCATACGTCTTTTCAATCCATTTTAGAGAGCGTGTATGGCTCTATCCTATAATAGAGAGCCGAAAGTTTTAAAATACACTGAATAATGTATAATCCAGCCCTGGTGATAAAATGCCTCAAGAGAAGACATTTAAGTTTCTAATAGAAGGAGGAAAGGCCACAGCTGGACCCCCTATATCTTAGGGGAAAGGTCCAGCCTTAGGGCCTCTTGGACTCAACGTAATGGCAGTAGTTAGGAGAATAAATGAACTCACTAAAGATTTTGCTGGAATGAGAGTACCAGTTACTGTTAAGGTTGATATTGAAAAGAAGACGTTTGAGGTTGAAGTAGGTGTACCAACGACTGGGGCACTCATAGTTAAGGAGCTGAAGATAGAGAAAGGATCAGGTCTTCCAGGGAGGGAAATAGCAGGGAATCTCTCTATGGAACAGGTAGTAAAAATAGCGATTATGAAGAGAGATCAGTTGAAGTCGAGGACGTTGAAGGGATGCATTAAGCAGGTTTTAGGGACGTGTTTAAGCATGGGAGTTAACGTTGAAGGAAAGAGCCCGAAGGTTGTTCAGAAGGAGCTTGATGAAGGAGTATATGATGATTTATTGAGGAAGTATGGTGAGGAGATATGAGTTATTCGATAGGTGTGCTAGCTAAGGCTATAGAAGAAGCTAAGGCGAAAGCTAAAAAGAGGAGATTTAAGCAGAGTGTTGAGCTTATAGTTGTTTTAAGGGACGTCGATGTGAGAAAGCCTGAAAATAGGATAAATATGCCTGTTTTTTTACCGAATCCGCCTTCAAAGGAGGCAAAGGTATGCGTGATAGCATCAGGAGACTTGGAGCTTAAGGCTAAGAATTCAAGGGCAGATCTTGTAGTATCAAGGGATGAGTTAATTAAGCTAGCTGACAATAAAAAGGCAGCTAAGGATCTTGCTAAGAAATACGACTTTTTCCTGGCGCAGGCTGATTTAATGCCAACTATAGGAAGGCTTCTAGGTAGATATTTAGGCCCTAGGGGTAAAATGCCTCAACCTGTAACTAGCTCAATGAATATAAATGCTCTAGTTGATAGGTTCAAAAGATCTGTCAGAATTAGGATTAAGAATCAGCCTGTAATAAGTTGCAGGATAGGTACGGAGGATCAGGATAGTAAAAAATTAGCTGAAAATGCCATGGCTATATTAAATGCCATAGAGAGTAAGTTTAAGAAGCAAAACATAGATAGGATTTACGTTAAGTTGACCATGGGACCAGCCGTTAAGGTCAGGTAGTGGAGGTGTATATAATGGTGTATGTAAGGCAGAAGGCTATTCCTTCATGGAAGAAGGAGTGGGTAGCCGAATTTACAGAGTTAGTTAAGAAGTATAGGACTATAATGATAGTTGGAATAGAGGGAGTAAGTGCACCAGTATTGCATGAAATAAGGTCATTAATTAAGAGTAGGAATGGGGTACTTAAAGTAATAAAGAATACGTTATTTAGTAGAGTTATTGATAATGTAAAGGATAAATGTAAAAATATAGAGAAACTAAAGGAACACCTGCGTGGATCCAATGCGTTAATTCTAACTAATGACAATCCATTTTCCTTAAAGCTTTTCCTGGATAAAAACAAGGTTCCAAGGGAGGCTAGAGCCGGAGATATAGCACCAAAGAACATTGTAGTTTACTCCGGAAACACGAATATGGCCCCAGGACCGATACTCAGCCTTTTCAATAAACTTAACGTACCAACTTCGATAAAAGAAGGCAGCATTTGGGTCACAAAAGACACGGTCGTAGTTAAAAAGGGAGAAGTTATATCTCAGGATGTAGCCGAGCTTCTAAGGAGGCTCGATATTAAACCTATAGAGGTAGGCTTAAACGTAAAAGTGGCCTATGTAGATGGAATAATTATTAATGCAGAAGATCTAGAGCTAGATCTTGAGGACTACAGGAGTAGAATAGCGGAGTCTGTCCGTAACGCTATAAACCTAGCAGTAAATGCAGCCTTTCCAACAAGTGAAAGTATCAAGGTGATAATAGGAAAGTGTTATAATGAAGCTATCAATTTATCAGTAAACGCCGTAATTCCATTGCCGGAAACACTAAGTATGATTATCACGAAAGCACAGGTCATAGCGAAGACCATAGCTGATAAGGCTGGACTAAAATAATTCTACAGTATAAACCTAAGATATTTTAATCCAGTTATCCTATCTAAATTTCTGTATGAGAACAGATACCTACGCTGAGATTCTCAAGGTATTGGCAAATAAAATAAGGTTAGAAATTTTGCGTGCTCTATACCATAAGGGACAATTATCTTTTACTAATCTTGAGTCAGCGTTGGGTCTAAATGAGTCGGATAGGGGCAAGTTTGCCTATCATTTAAACTTACTAAAGGAACATGGATTAGTTGAATATGATAATGTAAGAGCGGTCTATAGTCTTTCAAAGCTCGGCAAGATGCTTTTTAGTCATATACGGATAATAGAAGAGGAAGTACTAAAAAAACGGAAAGGCAAGTTGATTTTCCTGTATTCGGCAAAGGAAGATTCCCTGGAAAAGCTTACGAAAGAGACGTTATGTTATTACCTAACCAAGAATGTAGGCCTGCCCAAAAGCCTAGCTAATAAAATTTATATATACATACGTGAAATATTGGAAAAGCTAGCAGAGGATGAGGTTATCTCTGATGATTTGCTTGAAGATATAACGTATTTCTATCTATTAGATCAAAATTATATAGATATATACCTGGATAATTTGAAAATAGGATATCCTTTAAAATCGTTTACGGAGAAAGTCTCGGATACAAGCACTGTGAGCCTAACATGTTCGTTAGCTCGCGAATACATATTTAATAGGCTAGTTACCGATAGATGCAAGGTTTGGATAGCAAAAAATATAATCTTCGTAAACAAAATCTGTGATATTTTAAATTCTCCTATTTCTATAGACTTTCCTTTAAATGCCTTCGCTTCTCTATGGAAAAATCATATTTTTATGAGAACATTCCTCAGCGAAATATTTAGAATTATAAAATCATATAAAATAAATATATTCTTTTCGGATGTTGAAAGTATACTACCTCTAATGCCCAATGAAAGTAAAGAGTTGTTTTACAAGTTCTTGTTAATCACCAAATACCTGCTTGTAGACACAGATAACATTATTTCAGTAAACATGAATCTAAACCATGGCAAACTGGAATATATTTTGGAATTTCTAAAGAGTTTGAAGAGACAATATTATGGGGCTGACTTTGTAAGCAGATCTCATCACATTCTCATATACACTAAAGGCATAAGACCCATTATTGACAACAGGAAGTTAGGTCGCGTTACATATGATCTTGTCCAAGACCATTGGCCAGTCTTTTTCTCCGATGATGGAGATTGTTCGTTATTCTGTAGTGAGGGGAAAATAACTATTCATTCAGGCAGTGTTGCTGTCGTTCTTCCTACATTAACTTTACTTTCAAAGAATGATGAGACGATAATTGTTAGCTACTTAGAGGAGATCCTTGGTGATATCGTAGTTTTCTTTATTAACCATAATAAATTGGTAAGAGAGAAATGGAAGGAAATGATAAAGAGCCTTGAAATCGATATTGCAGACATTAAATTTAGCTATTCTATCCCTATAGTTGGATCACATGTATCATCTGTTATGATAAACCGTAGTTTTAATAAAAATTTTATAAGAAATATATATATTCAAGCCAGAAATATTTTAGAGGATGTTATAAGTAACCTACCGATTCGTGAAGAAATAGATGTTAAAGTAACAGCAATTAACCAAGACTTGGACATTTTTAAGACTATAGAATTTAATATGTTAAGAATTTTATCGAAGAAATTGCCGTCACATAGCGAGATCCTAAGAAACTTTAATGTAACGGGATTTTTATCGCATGCTTTAAGAATTCCTGCCTCCGAAAGAATAAGAATGGAGGGACAGTTACAGAATGAAACAAAGGTTCAAAGCCTCTTAAACATTCATATAAGTCATCCCTTTGTCCCATTCTCGGATTTTAAAAAGCTACTTAGTTTGATGTTAGAGGATAACGTAAGATTAGCTACGATAACACAGGACTACACAGTGTGTGAAGACTGTTTATCGAAGGAACAAGGCTTTCTAAGTATGTGTCCTAATTGTTCAAGCTATAGGCAAAGTCACTACGGGAAAGTATTATACCGATATATTCCCCTCAACAGTCTAAATTCATTGTCTAAGAAAGAATATATCTCGAGAATCAGATACACCTATATCTCTTAGGTTACTAGGTTATTTTCTTAAAGAAAAAGTAGTTGACCAAAGTTATACATTGGCTGGTTAGATACGATACTGGTCCAAGGCTAATTCTAGTGGCATTTACGTTATTAAGGAATCGTTCTTGTTCTACACATAAACCCTTTTGATCACCTAATATAAAAAGATAATTCACTTTCCTATTGAAATTAAATTCCTGTATTGGAGAACCGTCTTCAACTAAATATATAGGCTTAAATTCTCTTATCAAATTAGTAACTAATTTCCTAAAGTCTAGCTTATATAGCCTAATTCCAGGAAACTTTCTACCTCTCATGGCATCAATGAGAATTTCACATAAATCTATCTCGCTCTCCGGTAATGATGATACTCTATTGCCGTCTATCTCTATTACGAGGGGAGGAGAAGGAGGGCCTTCAAGTAAGGCGTAGAATTTTATCATACCTTTAAAACGGTTAGGCATAGAGAAGGCCGATAGAATGCTTCTGAGTATTAGGTCAAATCTACCACTAGTAGAGGCAATGGATCTTATATTGAAATCAGGGCTTGTATGCGCAGTAGATGATTTAACTAAATATGCTATTTTCATCTGCCCAAGGATATTCTTTTCTTCCTCTCTTCACGAGATCTAATTCTTATAACTCCCTGAAATATTGCACAATTGATACATAAGTACTTAGTTACATAGTAGCGTGGAATTATAGCTCCTTGTGCACGTAATTCTCTTTCAAGCTGAGGATCTATTAAGCTTAGCCTCCTAGTAACTCTGACCGCTTTAGATCTTGGTATCAGTGCTCCACATGCGTCACATTGAACTATACTCTCCTTTCCTTTACCACCTTTATGTCTTCCCCTATTTTTTCGCTTTTTAGGCATACTAACACCTCTTGAATTATTTGGGAGGGTTTTCACCGCCCGTTAACACTCACCTTCATAGCCCGACGCAATCGTCGGCCTCCGGGAGCTCTCTGCGAGCGGTATACACCCTCCCTTCTGTGAATCTTCTTATAAAATGGGAGTTATAAAGTTTGTCCCTTGGGCTCTCTTACTTAGGAGGGGCAAACTTTACATTCTTGTATTTATTCCGTACGATTGAGCGAAAATGAGTTTTTCCTACTAATCTCACTCTATTTTTCGTCGTGTCATTTTAGCGTTAATAATACGAAAGTTACTATGTCAAAGAGCTCCCAGTTTAAGTCATACTACGGACATAGGGGGCAGCTAATACATGTATTGTACTTACTGTATGGACTTAAAGTTAAAACCCGCTTAACTTTATATGTGAGTTATTCTATTTCTTCATGGCGTTGGGATGCTTATCAGACGATTTGAAAAATGGAGGTGATCGTGTGGGAGGATTATCTGCGTCTATGAAATATGTAATATATGCGGACGTTGAAATTGACGGCATAGTGGAGAAGCCAGATATAATAGGCGCTATATTTGGCCAGACAGAAGGGCTACTAGGCGAAGACCTAGATTTAAGAGAGTTGCAGAAGACAGGAAGAATAGGTAGGATACAGGTAAGGGTAAGCACAAAGGATAACAAAACTGTAGGTACATTAATGGTACCGTCAAACCTAGATAGAGTTGAAACAGCGCTAATAGCTGCAGCCATAGAGAGTGTCGATAAGATAGGTCCCTATAGCGCTAAAGTCAAAGTTACAAAAATAGAGGATCTGAGAGCAAAAAAGAGAAAGTGGATAATTGAGCGAGCCAAGGAACTGCTACGTAAGTGGGAAGAGGAGGAAGCTCCCGAAAGTAAAAAGCTGGCTGAGGAGGTTCTTAAAGCTATTAGAGCCGCGGAAGTAATAAGTTTCGGGCCGGAAAAATTACCCGCAGGACCCGATGTCGCGTCAGCTAGCACAATAATCGTCGTGGAGGGAAGAGCCGACGTTATAAACCTGCTTAAGCATGGCTATAAGAATGTAATAGGCCTTGAAGGAGCGACGATACCGAAGACCATAGTAGATCTAAGCAAGAAGAAGACGGTCATAGCTTTTGTCGACGGAGATAGAGGAGGAGACTTAATTCTAAAGAATTTAATTAATGTTGCGGAGATAGATTTTATTGCTAGAGCACCATCTGGAAGAGAGGTTGAAGAGCTTACTGGAAAGGAGATAGCTAAATGTCTGAGAAATAAGGTTCCAGTAGAAGAGTATCTGGAGGTTATCAGAAAAGAGAAGCCGACAAAAGTGCTTACAATAAGGGAAGAGAAAGAGCTAGGAGGGCTTGGTGTAGAAATTCCAGGTGGGGTAGTTGATAGGGCGTTGAATCTAGCTGGGACGTTGGAGGGATACTTTTATGATAGGGAGTGGAGGGAGATCACGAAATTTGCCGTCAGCGAGTTAGCTGAACTGATCCCCAAGTACGAGGAAATATATGCAATAGTATTTGATGGAATAGTTACTCAGAGGGTACTTGACGAAGCTTCTAGACGCAATGTTAGGGTAATTATTGCAAATAGAATAGGAAAAGTAGCAAAACTTCCAGAAGATATCAAGATAGTAACGTTCAATGAACTACGGAAAACCTCAGGAAAAGAAGAGGGTTAATCTAAGGCTTCTTTGCCACTATTATAAATCCCGTGTGTCCCACCATATGCATCTTCGGCCTTATAGCATACGGCTTTACTTCATAATACCTAACTATCCCATCCAAAAGTAGAATATCAATAAAATCGGAGGAATGAAGAATCTTTAGCATTTTCTCCACCTGATTATATGTTGGGACAAAACACGTTAAGGTGCCTCCGTGCTTTAAAGCCTTGTAAGCGTGGTCTACTACCAACCAAGGTGACGCCATATCTAAGATCACCGAATCGACGTCATCTTCGTCTATACCTTCGGTTATGTCCTTATTCTTCAAAATAACCCACTTTTCCAATCCGGCTTTCTCTAAATTTTTCCTAGCTACATCAATGAACTCCTTACGGATCTCATAACTTATAACGAGTCCTGAAGGACGGACGAAGTTTGCTAACGTTGCCGTTAGAACGCCTGATCCAGTCCCGCTCTCAACTACCTTAGCTCCAGGGAATACGTTTGAATATATAAGTATTAGCCCTAGGTCTTTAGGATAAATTACCTGTGTTTTTCTCTTAAATTTCATTAGAAAGTCCAGGAATGTAGGTCTTGCTATTTTAAATTTCTTACCTATATTAGTCAAGACCTCGGTACCGTATTCTGATCCAATTACATCATCAAGTTTTATGTAACCTAATCGAGTATGTAAAATCTTCCCCTTTTTTACTTTAACAAGGAATTTATCTCGTTTGCTGCTATATAATAGTACATAATCACCGTCTTCAACCTTCATTCTAATCCCTTCGTATATGCTAGACTTATAATAGGTAATGCAGTAGAGTATATTTTTCTTATCAGGAAGCATGTGATAGCATTTTTCTTTTTGCTAATTTCTGTTCTGCCTATTTATTCCTACTGCATCAAGGGAGGGCTACATAAATAATGAGGTAAATGGTACATTCTCTAATGTCTTACGAAGATTTTTACAATATATTGAAACAGAAGACTTATATATAATGTTGTATGTCTTTAGATCAAAAAATTAAGTAATCGCATGTTTAAACCAGTTTATTCAGATGGTAATACTTATATATTGTTACTTTATCCTAAATTGGGATATTTGGTAGGGTTTAGGTGGTATAATCTTGGCTGGGAAAAAATTTAGTGTTTTAAAGCATGTTCTCGTTCCGGAACATATACTGCTATCTAGAGAGGAAGCTAGGAGGATTCTTAAGAAAATGGGCATTAAACCGAGTCAATTACCGTGGATGCTAGCGTCGGATCCCGTAGCTGTTGAACTTGGAGCCAAGCCTGGGGATATTGTCATGATCATCAGGGATAGCCCTACAGCTGGTAAGGCAATAGCCTTTAGGTTAGTTATTGCTGGGTGAGAACATGTTAACATCCGAGGATAGATGGAAGCTTGTTGAGGCATATATTAAGGAGAAAGGACTAGTACGGCAGCATTTAGACTCTTATAATCATTTTATACAGCATGTTCTCCAGCAGATAATAGATGAGCAAGGCATTATAGAGACGGAGATTCCAGGCCTTTTCATAAGGCTAGGTAAAATAGAGGTTGGTAAGCCTCAGGTTAAGGAAGCCGATGGATCGGTTTCAGAGATATTACCCATGGAGGCTAGGATAAGGAATCTTTCATACTCAGCTCCCCTTTACCTAGAAATGACTCTTGTCGTAGATAATGAGGAGCAATCCACGGTATCGGTGTATATAGGGGATATGCCCATAATGGTAAAGTCGATATTGTGTCCACTATCCAAGATGAGTAAGGAGGAATTAATCAGAATAGGCGAAGATCCGGAGGATCCAGGCGGATACTTTATCATTAATGGTTCCGAAAGAGTTCTCGTAACTCAGGAAGACTTAGCCGTAAACAGAATTCTGGTAGATTATGGAAGTGC
>Ga0190367_1000833_pt1 | contig 20148 bp, 25 predicted proteins | sample 4872181011_MG_FD_171838 | JGI IMG/M metagenome (GOLD analysis project Ga0190367, IMG submission 171838) | Hydrothermal vent microbial mat bacterial communities from Southern Trench, Guaymas Basin, Mexico - 4872-18-10-11_MG | ecosystem: Environmental > Aquatic > Marine > Hydrothermal vents >...
GCTCTACGAGCACCTGAATGTCAACAGCCGGGGTAGGCTGGGTGTAAGTTAAGGAGGAGTTAATAGTGGGAGGTTTTCCGCCAAGCCTTACAGCGCCACTCAAGCCCTTCAAAGGGAGGCTTTTAAGCCCTAGCTACCTCACTCACGTTAGCTCACCCTGGAGACGTCCCTGATGTCCGGCCTCAACACCCTGATGACCTCGTCTACGTGGACCTTTACGAGGTGGTGTCGTGACCCCCCGCCAACTAACACCTCGCCTAGGTCGCTGGCCGACCTGTCAATAATAACACTGTACTTCAATACTTCGTCTAGGAAGGGGCTGACCTCGCCCGGCTCAACATCGAGCAGCTCCTTAACCTCCTCTGGCTTCGCTAGCCTAACATCCCTAGCGTTTAACTCTTCACTTAACTTCCTAAGATCCAGCCTCCTATCGCCTTGAAGCATAACTATGTGGGGCCTTCCCTCAGCGATAACCATTAAGGTCTTTAGGATCTTATTAGGCGGGAAGCCTGAAGCCCTTGAAGCCGTAGCCACGCTTTCAACGGTTCCGCTAAACTCCAAGATCTCAGCTTTAACCTCACACCTCCTAATAAAGTCTCTAACCCTATCAACGCCCCTCATCCTCACACCAGGAGGTCGTGTGCGTAGTCCCTAATAATAGGTTTCATCGCCACCGGGGGCCTAACATGCTCCTCGAAGGCGCTTGGCTTCTGGGCCTGCGCAGCAAGCACGTCTCCCGCTGAGATGGCTACGGCGGAGAAGGTCGACACATGTATGTGAGCTACAGTCCTAGCGTCTAGGCTCGGCATTACGCCACGCCCCAGGCCATAGAGCGCTAAGGCGAGGCTAGGGTGAAGGCTGTTGCCAGGAGGAATAACACAAGCTGAGGCGGGGGCACTGTCTACTGCTAGGCCGATTAGGAGAAGTAGCGACTGAGCGAGTAGCAGGCACCCAATTAGCCTAGCCGCCAGCCTACCAGGGCCCATCGAGGCAGGTGCTATGCAGAGACCCTTAAATGTCTACGTCGAATCCTAGGCCCCTAGAGGACCAAGGGATTGAGGGCTCCACCCCATTAAAACCCACCTAGCAGCTCTCGATTCAATTCTTGAAGCGTGCTTCTTTCAATCAGCTAGCTCTAAGCGAAGCCTTAACGCCAGCGAATGGGAACGATGTTGTTGTTTTCGCTAAAAACTAGACATCTCTGCTTATGAGGCTATGGCGGCTTTGTCTCCTTGAATTTCTCGCTTGCTTGTTCTCCTCCGACCCCCCAGTTTTCCTTGGGTATTTCATGTATCACTACTTCGACTGCGTGTGGCGGTATTCCGAGTTCTTCGAATACCTTAGTGACCCCCCTAATTATCTTGGCTTTAGCCTCCCTTGAAACGCCGCTCCACATGTAGACGTGTACTATGGGCATAGAGGCCGCGTTTTATACTACGCTGTGTCAGTAAAATAGGTTGCCGTTAACGCTATCTCGAGGCGTTTAAAAGCATCGACGATGGCACGAACGCGACCAGCCTTTCAAGGTCTACGCGCCTCTTCAACAAGGGAAAAATGTCGTGGAGCGGCCTTCGCCGGCGGAGAGGCTGGAGGCTACGTTAAGGCTAACCTATCTTAATCAGAGTACACTACGTTTTCCGGCACGTTTACTGTAATTGGCGGCTCAGCGAGGAGCTGGAGAGGTTGAGCGTGAATTTAAGTCATAGTCAAGGCCTAGCGGCTATCGCCTCAGCCACCGCAGAGGCCACGGTGACTAGGCTTACGCTGCTCTCCACGCTATCGGTGCCCACTACTATTTCAACCCCCGCTGAGCGCATACGCTCCTCAGCTCCAGGCGACAGTATAGGGTGAGTACAGGCAGCCACCACCCTACGGGCCCCTTGCTCCTTAACTATCCTGGCGGCGTTAGCTATGGTCCCCCCGGTGCTTATGATATCGTCCACTATCACCACGTCTCTGCCCTCCACCGGTAGCTCCTTAACCTGGGTCTTAACCTCCCCCGTCTTAAGGTCCCTCGTCTTCTCCAGCCAGCTATGCTCCGTGCCCAGCTCCCTAGCCACTATCCCCGCCTCGCGTTCACGCCTCCTATCCGGCGACAAGACTAGGGGCCTCTCTAAGCCGAGGTCAGCCAGGTACCTCGCCAATAAGGGCATGGCGGTCACGTTGACCGCCTCGTAGCTCAGCTCCTCCAGTATGCTCTCGCTGTGGATGTCTACGGTGACCAGGAAGTCTACGCCAGCAGCCCCCAGCAGCTCTAGTAGCACCCTGCCGCTGACAGCCTCGCCTTCAAGGAACCTCTTATCCTGCCTCGAGTAGGCCAGGTAGGGCACTACGGCCGCTACTCTACGGGCGCCCAGCTCCTTGGCGGTCTTAACCATGAGGAGGAGCTCCACGAAGTGTTTATCCTGAGGAGGATAGCAGGACTGCACCACCACTAGGTCCTTGCCTTCAACGTCTCTCGTGAACCTCACGTAGGACTCGCCGTCAGGGAACACTTTGCTCTCAACCTCAACCAGCTCAGCTCCAACCTCCCCGGCCACCTTAAACCCAAGCTTCTTAGACGCAGGCCCAGGCGCTACGGCTACCAACAGGTACCACCAAGCCTATATACGTCGAGCTAGACTTAACGTTTGCTTGTAAGCCAAGGTTAAACCAGCTAGAGGAGGTTGAAAGTCTTTAAGTCCGCCCTTTGAGGAGGGGCTCCATGCGTATCTCGCAGTAGGGGTCTCCTCTAGCGATACACCTCCTCTCCTCAGCCTTAAGCCTCGCGTTTAAGGCTCTAGAGAAGAACTCCTCAGCGATGGCTCTAAGGAAGTGGGAGTTCGGCTCCTCGCTCTTAGCGTGTCTGCACTCCACGTTACCGTAAAGCTTTAAGGTAGCCCTCTTGGCCCTCTCATCGTACTCTGTCAGCTCGAAGTCTTCCCATAACCCGAAGAGCCTAGCTACGTGGAGCATGGCCTCGACGAGCGTTCTCCCCTTAAGCCTGAAGGCTCTACTCCAAGTCTCGAAGAGCTCTCTACCCACCTCCCTGCCGGTGTAGTAGAAAATGGCACAGCCAGCGGTACCCCACACATCCTTTAAACAATTAATTAATTTAGAGAAGACAGTATCTCTAACAATGACGGCTCTATTATCGCCTACCATAAGGTCTCGTACTGAGAGAGGAAGGCCTAAGCCCTGAATCGGCGACACGTAGATCTTCACGTCAAGCACTCCCTCAGCCTCCTTAAGCCTCCTCTCAATCTCCTTGACCGAGGCCTCCACTTTAGAGGCGTCCAAGATGGCCCTAACGATGACCTTGCCCTCAGGGCTAAAGTAAGCGTGGACTTCCACGGGCTTAAGCCCAAACCTAGATACCCATCCTAAGATTAGCTGGCCAGTTAACACCTTATCTTCATGAATCTTGGCGTAGACTTCCCAAAAGGTTATGCCGGGTTTAACGCTAAATGGAAGAATTTTCATTGTGTGATTGATATCCAAAGAATCCCCTCAACTGCTGTAATCGTTACCTCTCAAGCTATATAAGGTTTACTAAAAGTGTAAAGAAGAATATTTACCAAAACAGTAAATCTTGACTTTTATTGATATGGTAGAAAAACAGAAATATATCTTGTTAAACCGGAAAGAATAGCTGCCAATTATGGTCGTTGAAAACTTAGGTAAGTACGGATCGATTATTTTACTACACCTATACAATAATGGGAAGATAATGATCAGTGATGCTAGGCACTTAGGAATGGGCTACGGTACCTTTTATAGAAGCTTAATTCCGCTGCTCCAGATGGATTTAATAAAAGAGAAGAAGTCAAGTAGCGGTGCGAAGAGGGTTTTTGTACTAACCGATCTAGGTAAGAAGGTTGCTTCAAAACTTAAAGAAATCGATGAACTCCTAAACTCGGTGGCTAAACCGTAATTAAGGCTACAAACCATTCAATGTTGCATTTTTGCTGTTTTTTCTAGGGTAGTGGCTAAGTTGAACTAAGTCCATGGATTGGTGGCATAAAAAATAATAGCAGCTCGAGGCCTCCATCGACGGGGGACGTTGAAGTTAAGGCTAGGAGGTATCTTGGAGGTTTCAGCTTCGGATTGGCCTGGTAGGCCGTGCGTCGTCGTGTTCTTTGCTGGCTGCAACTTTAAGTGTCCTTTCTGTCAGAACTCCTCCCTTATCCCGATGAATTCAGGGGTTGAGGTGGAGCTTTCAGTGGTTGAGGAGAGGCTTAGGAAGGCTTTGTTGCTCGTCGACGCCCTACATATAACTGGAGGTGAATGTACGCTTCAGCCTAAAGGCCTCGAAGCCCTGTGTAGCCTAGCTAAGAGGCTGAGTATGGACGTGGCGGTTAACACTAACGGCTCGAGGCCTGAGGTCGTAGAGGCCCTCATTGAGCGGAGGCTTGTCGACTACGTGGCCATGGACGTAAAGGCTCCCCTTGAACCAGCCGCCTACTCCAAGCTTATAGGGGTGGATGCGCGCGCCGTGATAGACAAGGTTAAGCGCACCTTGGAGCTATGCTCCTCGAGGAACGTTACGCTCGAGGTTCGAACCACCGTGGTGCCCGGCTTAATAGGCGAGGACGAGGTAGCCGCTATAGCTAGATCGGTGGAGGGCTGCAACCTATACGTGTTAAACCAGTTTGTGCCAAGCGAGACCGTGTTGAGCCCTGAGCTCCGTAAAGCACCCGCCACCCCTAGAGACTTCCTAGTCAAGCTAGCCAGGATAGCCATAGGCGAGGGCTTAAGGGAGGTCTACATTAGGACGAGGGAGCGTGGCTTTGAAAGGATCGATTAACGAGCCCCCGTAGAGCAGGCATCCGCCTCGGATTACTATGAGCCTCGCTGCCTAAGAGCTGCAAGGCTATTAAGAACGTCGCCTCTAAGCCTATAGGGGTCCTGAGAAGGTTGGCTAAGCTAGCTATATGCGTAGCTGGGCTGCCTGGGGCGGGTAAGAGCCTGATCTCAGAGGCTGCTAGGAGGCTGGGCTTTAAAGTGGTGGTCATGGGGGACGCTGTTAGAGAGGAGGCCTTAAAGAGGGGCGTGCCGCTAAGTAGGGAGGGTTTAGGCAGCTTAATGTTGAGGTTGAGGGAGGAGCTTGGGCCCACCGCGGTAGCTAAGCTTAGCCTGGCTAAGGCTTCAGGCGACGCCGTCGTCTTTGAGGGGGTGCGCAGCCTAGCTGAGGTTGAGTTCTTCAAGGGCTTCTTCGACCAGGTCTACGTGGTGGCTGTGTATGCGCCTCCCCGCGTAAGGTATGAGAGGCTGAGGTCTAGGGGTAGGAGTGACGACCCATCCACCTGGGAGGACTTCGTGGAGAGGGACCTAAGGGAGCTAAAGGTGGGGCTCGGCGACGTAATAGCCCTAGCCGACCACCTCATAGTCAACACCTCCACGCCCGAGGAAGCCATAAACCAAGCCCTCTCCATATTAAAGAGGCTGCGCGAGGGGTCTCCACGTGGGTAGGGTCACCGTCACCGTGGAGCTACACCCAACCGAGGACGAGGACAAGGTGAGGAGGGCGGTGGAAAACGTCTTGGAGGCATCTGAGTGGAGGGTCGAGGAGGAGGGCGACGGCCTTAAAAGGCTGGTGGCGGCCTCCACGCTTCACGGCTTAAACAGGATGAGGGAGAAGCTTCGTAGACAGCGCACCCTAGACGCCGCCAGGTACATGATGAAGCGCTTCTCCACCCCCGACAAGCTGGTCTTCTATCTACATAAACAGGCTGCCTACGCTGGCTACGTCGTGTTCTGCCTACCTGAAGGAGAGTCCCCTCTAGGACCCATCGAGGTGGTGGTCGAGGCCCAAGACCTCAAGAAGGCCCTAGACTGGCTGGCCCCTCCAACCTCCGAGGGCAAGCCTAAGTACGAGGTCCCTATGCCCGAGGACCCTTAATCCTCGTAGTTCAATTCGACCCTGAGGAAGTCCTCAGCCACGACCACCTCCTTGAACACCTTTGAGGCCTGGTTAAGTAGGAGCGATGGGTCGTGGTACCGGGGGCTTATGTGGGTTAGGACCAGGCGCTTTACGCCAGCCAGCCTAGCTACTTCAGCCGCCTGGCTAGCCGTTGAGTGTTTCTCCTCAGCCGCCTTATCTGCAAGGCTGTCATCGAAGGTGGCCTCGTGGATCAGCAGGTCGGCCCCCTTAGCCAGCTTAACCATAGCCTCGCAGTAGGCGGTATCGCCGCTGTACGCTATCTTCAGCCCCCTCCTAGGAGGCCCCATCACATCCTCAGGCCTTACAACCCTACCCTCCACCTCCACAGCTTCTCCTCGCTGTAGGAGCTTCCATAGAGGCCCCCTAGGGACCCCTAGCTCCTCAGCCCTCTCAGGCATGAAGCGTCCAGGCCTCGGATCCTCGATCAGCGCGTAGGCTAAGGTCGGCGTGGAGTGCTCTACGTACGCCGCCTCCACCACGTAGCCCTCCCCCCTACAGATGACGCCCTCACCGACCTCGTTAACCTCCACCTCGTAGGTTAAGCTGAAGCCAAGAGCCTCCTTCACCGCCTCTATGAAGCCCTTAAGCCCCCTAGGGCCGTAGACGTAGAGCTTGTCCTCCCTCCCCATGAGCGACATGGTCTGCAGGAGCCCCGCTAGGCCTAGCACGTGGTCCCCGTGTAGGTGGGTTATGAAGACCCTCATCTTCCTACTAAAGCCCACCCCAGCCCTCATCATCTGGCGCTGCGCGCCCTCACCGCAGTCGAAGAGTATTAACTCCCCCCTCCTCCTAACGGCTATGCACGGCAGGCCTCTTGAAGGCGTAGGCACGCTGGCCGAGGTGCCTAAGAAGAAGACCTCCATCGACACCTTAAGGCCTCCTCAACACGATTATCCTCCTGCTTAGAGACTTATGTACCCTTAACAGGTGCTCCTCCACTGCCTTCAACCCTAGGTCCTCAGCCTCCTCGGCTAGGCTTAGCCATGAAGGTGTGGCTAAGCAGATACAGCGCCCCCTAGGGATTAAGTCGGAGCAGGACGTTAAGCTATCGCTTAACAACCTATCTAGCTCCTCCCCCCTAGTCGACGAGACCCTCCCGTAAGGCGGGTCGGTAGCTATGCAGTCGGCCCTTCTTATAGGGGGCCTCCTAGCGTCCCCTCTCACAGCCCCTGGAGCGTGGGGGGTGTAGTGTCTGAGGTTCACCGTACACCCTCTGACCATCTCGGCGTCCACGTCGACCCCCACGGGGCTACAGCCTATTAAGGCGGCCTCCATTAAGATGCTCCCCGTCCCCGCGAAGGGGTCGAACAGCAGGTCGCCTTTCCTAGCCCTAGCCAGGTTCACGAAGAGCCTAGCTAGCTTAGGCTCGAGGGCTGAGGGGTGGAAGAAGGGCCTCCTCCTAGGCCTCCTCTCATCGAAGACCCCCCTACTCACCTCGGCTCGCGCCACCCCCAAGTAAAGCTGGCCATCGACTATCACCCCCTTGACGGCCACTTCAGGGCGCCTTAAGTCCACCTTCGACCCCTCTGAGCCCCTCTTAGCTACACCTCCTATCAGGGCCTCGAGCCTCACAGTGCTAGCCCCTGTCTTGCAGCCACCTTTACGTAGCAGCCGGACCGCGAAGCTCCTACCTGAAAGGAAGGACCAATCTACGCGGCTAGCAGTCTCAACCACTGCGTCCTCCTCAGCTGGACACTTGAACAGCTCGAGGTAGCAGCCCATAACCATCGACGCCCTCTCAGCTATCCTCAAACAGCAGTCCCTAGGCGCTCTCAACCTCAATATGAACCTCCTCTCTTCGAGAACCTCGGCCTCGACGCCCTCAGCTTCAAGTATAGCCTTTACCTCGGCGGCTGGCAGGGTATCGTGTTCGCCCGACAATACTATGAGTAGGTCCTCTAAGCTCCTCATGATGCTAGCTGACAGGCTCAAATACTATGCCTAGCCTGCGGGCCTCTGCGTAGGCCTCTCTCATCTCCTCGGCGGTGGGCCTCCTAGCTATATCGGGGTATCGGTGAGGCTCTCTGGCCACCACGTGCTCCGGCCTATACTGCCCCATGATGTTCACCAGCGCCCTAGGCAGGTTTTTGGCTATCCAGTTTAGTAAAGGCTTGGTACAGCACTCCAGGTGGTTGGGCATCACCAGGTGCCTGATAATGATGTCTCCGCATTCATGGGCTAGTAGGTGGTTCCTCGACACGACCTCGAAGTACCTGGGCACCTTGGAGAGGCGCTCAGCGCACTTATCGCTGTAGTACTTGAAGTCGGGGAGCCATATGTCCACGAGCTCCCTGAGGAGCTTCATAGTCTCTAGGCTACAGTACATGTTGCTGTTCCACAGTATGGGGACGTTCACGTCCATGTACTTCAACGACCCTATTATGACGTGTAGGTTGGGGGTTGGCTCTCCCCCCACATAATTAACGTTCCTACAACCCTCCCTCCTCAAGGTGGAGGCTATGGCTGCTAGCTTGCGGGGGGTTACCTCCACGCCGTTTAAGGGATCCGTGGATATGTCCCAGTTCTGGCAGAACCGACATCGAAAGTTACAGGAGGTGAAGAAGATGGTGCCGCTGGGGACGAGCGGCGCCTCCTCGCCGTAGTGGTGGAACCAGGTGGAGACCCTGCTCGTAGCGTCTAGGTTACAGAAGCCTCGCTGCCCAGCCCTCCTATTAACCATACATCTTCTCTCGCAGTAGACGCAGCTCTCGAGCAGCCTATTGGCTATCTCGGCCTTTAGGTCTAACAGGCTCCTCTCAGGCTTTCTTAACTCGTCCAGCTTGACTTCGCCCTCCCTAACCTTAGACCACAGCTCGTCGAAGGCCTTCACGGCCTCGTCATGCACCCTCCACAGCTCCTCTAGGCCCTCGTCGCCCTTAAAGGGCGCCTCCACTCTCTTACAGATCAGGTACTTGGCGGGCTTCCTATCGGTCATCACGCTGTGGTACCAGCTAAGCCTACTAAGCACCTCAGGGCTCCTCCACACTGTGGCTGCGTCCGGCCTAAGTAGTCTCCACAAGAACCTCGTCCCCTGGGATATCGAGTTAAAGGAACGATATAAACGCTAGCTTAAGCGTATAAAAGGGACCGCCCACTTATCCTCCGGGTACTTTGCATGCCAGTATGCCCTGAATGTGGAGGCGAGCTTAAGTTCGATAGGTCGAGGTACATGTATGTCTGCCGTGGCTGTGGCCTCTCGCTTACTAGGAGCGAGTTTGAGCGTATGTCGAGCTCTAGGCGGAGGGCGGCCTCCAAGGCTGAGGATGAAAGGGAGCAGCTTAGGAGGGACTACTTGAGGTGGTGGCTTAGCGATAAGAAGTAGCCTCAACGTCAAACCTTATTTTAGACCCATTAACCTGCACGTTTAGAGGCAGGTGGTGGAGGAGGCCTTGTTCTACGTCTTCGTAGTCGGGACGGCTGGGTCGGGGAAGTCCACGCTCGTCGACTCCTTCGCTAACTGGCTACAAGACCACGAGCTGGACGTAGCCACCGTCAACCTGGACCCGGCGGCTCTATGGCTACCCTACGGCCCAGACGTAGACGTCAGGGACTACGTGAACGTAGAGGAGGTGATGCGCAAGTACAACCTTGGCCCTAACGGGGCTCTCATAGCCTGCGCGGACATGATAGCGGCCCACGTGGAGCGGCTGAAGGAGGAGATCAACGACTTAAACCCAGAGTACGTGTTGGTGGACACCCCTGGGCAGATGGAGCTCTACGCCTTTAGGAGCGCGGGGCCATACATAACCTCTCAGCTCGCAGGTGAGCGTAGCGCTGTCCTGTTCCTGATAGACTCGGTGTTCGCTGAGCGCCCCTCAGGCCTAGTATCAGCCCTCCTCCTCGCTTCCTCAGTGAACTATAGGCTGTTGAAGCCGCAGCTAAACGTGCTGTCCAAAGTAGACCTGCTAAGCCAGGAGTCGAGGGAGAAGCTCTACCAGTGGCTTGAGAACCCCCTAGACCTCATGGAGGCGTTGGACAGGGACCTCTCAGGCATGAGCAGGGAGATGAATCAAAGGCTCTGCGAGGTGTTGAGGGAGATGGGCGCGTCGATGAACCTGCTGCCCGTGTCGTCCAAGACCGGTGAGGGCCTAGACGAGCTCTTCGCGGAGCTTCAACGCGTATTTGCTGGCGGAGGGGAGGAGTACGTGGGGGACATGGAGGATGTGGGGGTTTAAGCCTAGCCTCCGCGGCAGCTACACCTCCTCTCGTTAGGTATGAGCTTAGAGGCCTCGAGCAACACCTTAAGCACTAGGGGCCTCGTCCTGCTCATTACGCGCTCCACTTCCTCCACCGTGACCCTCTCCTGCATCCCAGCCGCCATGTTGGTGACGACGCAGAGCGTAGCGTAGCATAGCTTAAGCTCCCTAGCCAGCTGCACCTCAGGGACCCCTGTCATGCCCACTACGTCGCCTCCTAGCATCCTAAACATCCTTATCTCGGCGGGCGTCTCAAACCTAGGCCCCTCGGTGCACACGTAGACCCCGCCGACGTGTACGTCTACACCTAGCCTCCTACAAGCCTCCACTAAGGCGGTCCTTATCTCGGGGCAGTAGGGGTTAGTCATGTCGACGTGGACCACTCTAGGCCCCTCGTAGAAGGTGGTGGGCCTAGACTTGGTGAAGTCGAGGAGGTCGTCGACCACGACGAACTGCCCAGGCTTAATGTGTTCTCTTAACGAGCCTACCGCTGAGAGCGCTATCACTCTAGCGACCCCCTTCAAGTACATGGCGTACAGGTTAGCCCTATAGTTCACCTTATGAGGCGGTACGCTGTGATTGAAGCCATGTCTAGGCACTAAGAGGGCCTCCTCCTCTCCAAGCTTAACCATCGAGGCCTCGATCGAGCCGTAGGGCGTTCCTATCTTCTCCCTCACGCCCTCCAATAATTTCTCTAAGCCGCTGCCGGCTATAATCCCCAGCCTAAGCGGCGCCATTAAACCTCCCTCTTCCATCTTTCATAGAACATGAAGGCTATTAGTAGCGCCCCATACACCAGGACGGTCATTAACATCCACACGAGGAAGGTTAGAGGGGTCTGTAGGGGGTTTAACAGTAGGTTGGCTACCTCCCTTAGCAGCAGTGTCAACATGATGCAGAAGATTATGGTGAGCCCTTCATGCCACACCCTAGGCCTACCGCTAATATACTTGTCTACGGCCCTCCCGAGGAGGAGTATTATGAAGCCGGCCATGATGATGTCCACGTTGTATATCTTAGCTAGGAAAACTGGCATATTGGGCAGGGACAAGAAGACCCCTATGAGCTTAGGCAGCTCCAATAGGGTTACAGGGCCCTCAGAGGCTAAGAATGAAGACACCGCGGCGGCGCCTAGGTAGGCGGCCACTGTGAACGTGACTATCGATATCAGGGCGCTCGAGAATATGATGGGCGACGACGACCATGCGCTCAGCAGCATCCTATCTATAGAGAACCCTTTAACTATCAACGTCACACCTATCAGGAAGAGTAGGGCGACCCCCGCGTAGTGAGCCAACCCTAAGCTCGCGAGTATCGCCACCATAACCAGGAAGATCCCGGGAAGCCCCACCATGTAGGTGGAGTACTTGGGGTCCTCCATGATCCTCCTCAGGTACTTAACTATCAAGAAGTAGGTCTCCTCGATCCCCCTGGACTGCCTAACGACCACCCTCCTAATGGAGGTTATGGGTACTTTAGACTGTATTATCGGTATGACGTGTTCGTCCGAGGCTCCATCGCTGACCACTATGGCCCCCTCGGCTGGAAACCTCTTCAACACCTCGTCTATCTCCTTAGACACCTTTAGGTCGGCTTTTACGCCTCCTTCAAAGTCGCCAGCCACCGTAGCTACCTCGCACTCCACGCCTTTATCCTCGCGCAGCTTGTCGTAAACCTGGATGGCGGCGAAGAGCGCGTTAGCATCCGAGTCCTCCGGGGCCTGTAGAGCGAAGCGAGTGGCTGCCCTTAAATTCTCGTCCCTTCCCACGATCGGGGTCTTAATGCCCAAGGTCCTACCTATGTCGTCGTCCCTGTCCACGTAAATAACTATTAGGCGCTGCTTGGCCTCTTCAGCCACCCTAACCCTCCCGTCTGTAGCTATCAAGTAGGATCCCTATATAGCTTGGCCAAAGAAATATATGCAAGCCCAGCGGCACGGAGCGGCTTAACTACGTGGGCGTCGTTGAGCCGCGGCGCGAAGCTAAAGCTTCAAGGGCCTTACACGACGATGGGTTTACTCACGGTGCTCAGCTTCTAAAGAAGGCCTCCTCTCAAGGAGGATTTTAAGCTCGTCTATGGTCACCCTCTCACCGCCTTTAAGCTTCGCTAAGGCCTCTTTGGCTATTAACTCCTTCCTCCTAGCCTCCTCAGCGAGGAGGGTTGCTTTAACCTCGAGCTCCTGGGACCTTAACCTGCCGGCTTCCCTCCTCCATTTTTTAACCTCGGCTAGGGCCTCCTTAACTCTCCTCCACGCCTCTCCTCTTTCTTCCTTAAGCTTAGAGAGCCTTTCCCTTAGCTGGCTAAGTTGGGGCCATAGCTCCTTAAGCCTCTGTCTGAGCTTAGCCTCCTCCGCCTTAACCTCGTCGGCCTCCTTGAAGAGGCTGTCGGCTCTTCTCTTCAATGCCCCGACTTTCCTCCACGCCTTAACCACGGCCTCAAGCTCCCTCATCCTCTCCAGGAACCTCCTCTCCTCCTCTTTACTAAGCGGGGTGGTTTGGTACTTCCACTCTAAGTCCCTTAGCTTAGTCTCAGCCTCCTCGAGAGAGACTCTCAAACCCTTTTCAAGGCTCTTCGAGGACCTTAAAGCCTCCCTAGCTTCCTCGAGCAGCCTCCTTCTACGCTCCTTCAGCTCTTCAAGCTTAGTTTTAAGCGACGAGGCCTCCTCCCTTAGAGCTTTAAGCTCCTCTCGAACCTTCTCGACCTTCCCTCTTGCCTTACCCTCAGCCTTCTTAGCCTCTCTTAGCCTTTCCTCAGCCTCGGCTAGCCTCTTCAGGACCTCCTTCAAAGGTCAATCCTCCTCTCCAAAGTGGTGATCCTCTCCGCCTTTAAGCCTACCACGTACATATCCTCTACTCTAACCCCGCCCAGCCCCTCGAAGTAGACCCCTGGCTCTAAGGTCACCACGTGGCCCTTAGCTAGCCTGTCGTGGCTCCTGGGGGATAGAGCGGGTTTCTCGTGTACGCTCAGCCCTACTCCATGCCCAAGCCCGTGGATGAAGAACCTATATAGCCCCCTAGCCTTAAGGGTGGACCTAGCCGCCCTATCTACGCTCGAGGCCTTTACCCCCGCTTTCAGCCTGTCTTCAGCCCTCTCTAAGGCCTCGATTACAGCCTCTCTAGCCTCTCTCAGCCGTTGATTCACCCTACCCACGAAAACCGTCCTAGTTAGGTCTGAGCAGTAGCCTTTAAAGCGGGCTCCTAGGTCTATGACCACCACGTCCCCCTCCATTATCCTGCGCCCTCCAGCCCCTCCATGGGGGTAGGCGGCCCTTGGTCCTGAGCCCACGACAGTGTCAAAGGCCACCCCGTCGCCCCCCAGCCTCTTAACGGCCTCCTCTATCCTAGCAGCTACCTCCCTCTCCTCTATGCCTACGTCGAGTGCCTCTAAGCCTCTCTTAAAGGCCTCCTGCGCGATCCTAACAGCCTCCTTAATTAGCTCGAGCTCCTCGCGGTCCTTGACGGCCCTTAAGTCCTCCACGACCCCAGTGAAGTCCTTGATCTCCCACCCCTCAAGCCTCCGCTTAACCTCCTCCACCACGCTATAGCTTAAGCACCCTAGCTCTAGGCCTATAACCCCTCGACGTCCCTCTAACAGCTTGGCTAGGGTCTCAGGCAGTGAGGCCTTAACCACCTTGCGCGCCCTGCCTTTACCTAAAACCTCCGCTGCTTCCCCGTAGTCTAGGGGCGAGGCTAACAGCTCCCACCACCTATCCTCTACGTGGAGGAGGAGGTGGTAGTCTTTAGGCGGGGTGGTGGTTGTTCTCAGTCCAGTGAGGTACTCCACGTTGTCCGGCCTCGACACCAATACGTGGGTTAAACCTCTCTTCTCGGCTAGCTTAACTAGGCGCTTAACCCTACGATATAGGGTCACGCGTTTTCAGTAGTTTTCCTCCATATTTAAAGCCTAGACTCAGGGCTAGGCACAGAAAGCTATATTTCCGCCCACCGTCTGCCACTCGAGACAGTATGTCTGTGTACCACGGCAGAGACCTTAGAAAGCCCACAGGAGGTAAGTTTAGGCCTCATAGGGGTAAGAGGAAGAGGGAGCTGGGTAGCCCGCCCACCGAGACCATACTGGGACAGGACGAAAGAAGGTCCATGAGGAGGGCCATGGGCGGCAACCTCAAGGTGGGGCTTAAGGCGGCGGTCTACGCTAACGTCAACGACCCCTCCACGGGGTCTACCAAGAAGGTCAAGATACTACAGGTGGTTAAGAATCCAGCCAGCGTAGACTACTCTAGGAGGGGGGTCATAACCAGGGGCGCTATAATTAAGACCGAGCTAGGCCTGGCGAAGGTAACCTCTAGGCCTGGCCAGGACGGCGTCGTCAACGCGGTGCTCATCGAGACCTAGACCTTAGCTCCTTAAGCTTTGAGGCTAGCATGTTGAGCAGCCTGGTCTTGGGCATCGTCTTCTTAACGAGCACTCTACCCTTATCAGCCCACCAGCTCCTAGGATACTTAACGTCGAGCTCAACCTTAGCTTCAAGCCCAAGCTCCTTGGCCGCCTGGAGGATCTCCTCGACCCTCGGCTTATCCACAGCCAACCCCCTAGCCACTCTTCTACCCTCGCTCCTAGCCTTAGACGAGTCTAAGTAGACTGGGTAAACGTGGTGCCAGCCTTTATCCTTCATGTACTCACCTTCAAAGTACCCCTCAGCCTCCAATAAAAGATAACTGAGGCCTCTAAAAACAAATTCAGTGGGCCCATCCACGTATATGTAGGAAACGTTTAAATCCCTTCGAGGGGGCGTTTACACGCCCCCCGGGGATGATTTCTTGAGGAGACTCGGTAAGGCGTTGCATGAGCTACGCTCGGGGCTTCTCCTTGTCAAGCCTACAGCCTCTCTACGGCCAGCCTCCCTCCTACAGCTTAAGGTGCTCAATCGCGACGGTAAGGAGGTAGGGGAAGTCTTTGATGTAATAGGCAGCACGTGGTCCCCCTACGTCGTGGTCAAGCTACATAGAAGCGGGGTGGACAAGGAGCTCTACGTGGAGGAGCCCAGGGGGGCTAAGCCCTCGAGAGGGGGTAGACGTGGAAGGAGTAGGCATTAGATGCCCTGAATGTGGAGGCACGAGGTTTGTTAGGGACTACGATAGGGCTGAAATGACCTGCCTATGCTGCGGCCTCGTGGTCAGAGAGAAGATGATAGACATGGGCCCTGAGTGGAGGGCCTTCGACCTCGAACAGCAGGATAAGAGGGCTCGTATAGGCGCTCCCTTAACCCACACCATCCATGATAAGGGCCTATCCACGGTAATAGACTGGACCAGCAAGGACGCTTCAGGCAAGGGCTTAACGCTAACTAAGAGGCTTCAGGTCTATAGGCTTAGGAAGTGGCAGCAGAGGGTGAGGGTCTCCAGCGCCTCGGAGCGCAACTTAGCTCATGCTCTCTCAGAGCTGGAGAGGATGGCCTCTCAGCTCGGCCTGCCTAGAAACGTGAGGGAGCAGGCAGCCATCATCTACAGGAAGGCCGTGGAGAACAAGCTGATTAGGGGCAGGTCGATAGAGAGCATGGTGGCCGCCGCCATCTACATGGCGTGCCGCCAAGCCAAGCTGCCTAGGACCCTAGACGAGATAGCCAGCGTTTCCCAGGTCAAGAAGAAGGAGGTGGGTAGGAGCTACCGCTTCCTCCTAAGGGCCATATCCGCTAAGGTGGTCCCCACAGCGTCCATAAGCTACGTCCCTCGCCTAATCTCCAAGCTTAGGCTACCGAGCGAGGTCCAACGCGAGGCCGTGAGGATACTAGAGAAGGCCACGGAGGCTGGGTTAACCTCAGGCAGGGGACCCATGGGTATCGTGGCCGCCGCGGTCTACATAGCCAGCGCACTACTACAGTATAAGTGCACCCAGAAGGACGTGGCTTCCTCAGCCAATGTAACCGAGGTCACGGTGAGGAACAGGTACCAAGAGCTACTAAAGAAGCTAGACTTCATAGTTATGATCTAACCCCTCTTTTCTCTAATTACTGGGTCAAACCCCCTTTATAGAGGGTACTTAAACAGTCATTCAGCAACCGCCCAATTATCAGATATATGTAGGTTTCCCCAAGAATACGTAGGGGGGAGAGAGTGCCCTCCCTAAGCGAGATCGAGGAGAAGGCTTTGAAGATGGTTAGAGAGGCCGGCGAGGCCCTTCAATGCGACCTATGGAAGGCCCTCAACGTGAGTAGCCGCGAAGGATCAAGGATAACTCTACGCCTGGAGCGTAAAGGCCTAGTTAGGAGGGAGCCAGTCGTACACAACAGGCGTAAGACGTACAAGATAGTGTTGGTGGAGCGCGGGCCTAAGGTAAACGTCGAGGGCATCATGGGCTGTCCCTGCTTCTCCTGCCCAAACATAGAGCGCTGCGCTCCAGGTCAACCCATTAGCCCAGGTACCTGCCCAGCGTTGACGCGGTGGCTTGAGGCTGAGGCCAGGGGGGAGGGCTCCTCTTAGCTAGCGTGGTTTAAGGATGGCGCGCGAACATAGAGACCATTACTACTTCCTAGCTAAGAGACTCGGCTACAGGTCGAGGGCTGCCTTTAAGCTTAAGGAGCTAGCTAAGCGTTTCCCCTTAATGGGTAAAGGGGACGTCGTGGTCGACCTGGGGGCAGCACCTGGAGGCTGGCTACAAGTGGCTAGGGAGATCGTAGGGGAGGAGGGTCTGGTGTTGGGCGTAGACGTGGCCTACATTAGGCCTCTGCCCTGGGACAACGTTAAGCTCCTCCGGCTCGATGTAACCAGCCCCGAGGCCCCTGAGGTGATCTTAAGGCAGCTCCCCAGGAAAGCCGACGTCATACTCTCAGACCTATCACCTAAGGTAACCGGGGCCTGGGACCTAGACGTAGCGAGGCAGCTTCATTTAGTCAGTTCCGTCATAAGAATCATAGACGCAGCTCTAAGGAAAGGCGGCAACGCCGTGGTTAAGATGTTCCAGGGCCCAGGCTTCGAGGAGGTCCTAGCCGAGTTAAGGAGGCGCTTTAACAGGCTTAAGCTGACAAGGCCTAAGGCTTCAAGGTCCACCAGCGCCGAGATATACGCGGTGGCCCTAGGCTATAATCCACTTAGGGGCTCGTAGAGAGCTCATGGAGCTCGCGGTCGTTAAGGAGGGGGAGGTAAACGTCTTAGTCCCCGCCGCGTCGCTTAGGGACCCCTACGTAGCCAGCGTGTTCTACAACCCTAGAATGGAGGTAAGCAGAGACATAGCGGTGTGCTGTTTAAGGGCCTACCGTAAGCTGAGCGGCAGGAGGCTAAGAATAGCTGAGCCGCTCACCGCTACGGGGGTTAGAGGTATAAGGTACGCTAAGGAGGTTGAAGGGGTTGTCGAGGTCCTTTTAGGCGATGTAAACCCTGAGGCTGTAGAGTTAGCCCGCCGCAACGCCGAGCTGAACGGGGTCCAGGATGTCGTCAAGGTGGAGAAGTTGGATGCTAACCTCCTATTATCGCTCAACGCTAAGCCGGGCAGCCGGCTAGACGCAGTGGACCTAGACCCCTTCGGCACCCCTATGCCCTTCGTGGACTCAGCGCTGAGAGCCTTAGCTGATGGAGGCCTATTGATGCTAACCTCCACCGATGCCCCTGCTCTATGTGGAGTATATCCCAAGGTGGCTGAGAGACACTATGGAGGGAGGTCGCTGAGGACCGAGTACTGCCACGAGCTGGCCGTGAGGTTGATAATAGGGGCCCTTTGTAGGGAGGCAGCTAAACATGAACTAGCTATAAAGCCCTTAATGGCTTATAGCTTAGAGCACCACTTTAGGGTCTGCCTACTCATAGAGGTGGGGGCCTCTAAGGCCTCTGAGAGCGTAAACCGTTTAGGATACGTATCCCACTGCTACGCCTGTGGCTATAGGGGGTTAAGCGAGGGCTTAGCTACCTACCTTAAACCTCGCTGTCCACGCTGCGAAAATAAGCTCGCCCATGGAGGCCCCCTTTGGTGCGGTCCTCTACAGAATAGAGAGTTCATCGAGGAGGTCTTAAGGGAGGTGGAGTTGTCGAGCTTCAGGCTCAAGAAGAAGTCCCTTAACCTTCTACGCCTCCTCCTCGAGGAGGCCTCTGCTCCTCCTCTATACTACACGTTGGATGAGCTGTCCCACAGATTAAAGTTAAGGGAACCCTCCTTAATGGATATACTTCAAGAGCTTCGCTTAAGGGGCTTCCACGCTACGAGGACACACTTCCACCCTAAGGGGTTTAAGACTGATGCTGAGATCGAGGTGGTTGAGGAGGTGTTCTCGAGACTAAGTCAGGTTGGTTCCAAGGGCGAAGGCTAAGAGGCCTATAAGCATCCAGACCAGCGCCTCCTGCTTAGCTTGTCTCGCCTTCTCCCTTGAGGGATCTTTCAGCAGCTTAATTGAGGTGGCAATGAACCCCGCGTCGCTCACAGCGACCAGCGGCAGGTAGTATACGCTCACAGCCCCCATTAACCACGGCAGCGCGCTTAAGCTTACAGCCAGGAGGTAGAATAGGGTAGCTAAGTAGGCGGCAACAGCTCTCCCATACACCGCGGCTATGGTTTTGATCCCTCTAGCTGCGTCGCCCACAACGTCCACTATCCCCTTAACCACCTCCCTGCCCATATTGGCCAGGAACGCCATGAGCGCGAAGACCAAGAGGACGGGGTCTAGGTTTCCCAGCGCCAGCCCACCGTAAATGAAGGGTAAGGCCACGCAAAAGCTCACCATAGCGTTACCGGGTAAGCCGAAGGTTTTACCTACGGTGGCATAGGTTATCGAGGCAGCTAAGGCCAGGGAGGCTAGGATCAAACAGTAGACGTTTAAGGATAGAGAGGCCGCTAAGCCAAGCGCACAGAGAGCGACGGTCACCATTAAGGCCTCTACCGGCTTAACCACGCCACTAGGTATGGGCCTGCTAGGGTCGTTGATCAGGTCTACGTCCCTATCATAATAGTCGTTTATTGACATGGCTGCGGCGCTGAGCGTAAAGCCTGTAATAAACCCTGGAAGGACTACGTCGAGCGTTAATACCCTCAATAGCCCCCTCGAAGCTATCAACATACCTATTACTACCGCTAAGCCAACCATCGTGCTATTTACAGGCCTAATCAGCCTCAAGAAGCCTCTAAGCCTAGAGGCTAGGCGGCTACGACTCGCCGACAAGAGCCTCCCCGCAAGGCTAGCGTTGATAACCTCCTTAGCTAAAGCTAAGCTCTTCACTACATTACATAAACTTTTCTGGCTTCTTAGTTATGGTGCGGGGGGTGGGATTTGAACCCACGAACCCCTACGGGACAGCCGCCTTTACCCCCTATTAGGTCAGGGCTGCGCCTCTAGCCGAGCTAAGCTCTTTGACCTGGCTCGGCCACCCCCGCCCGATAGGGGAGGGTGTGTTAGAGGGTTTAAACCTTACCTTCAAAAATCTACCTTCATAAAAAAGAGGGGGTTTAAGAGGAGGGCTCCATTCCTTGAGGCGTGATCTCAAGCCATCTTTTCTTCAAGCTATATGCTGCATAGGCTATGAGCAACAGCGAGAAGCCCATAAGCAGCTCTGTTAACCCGGGGATCCCTAGATAGCTCCATATGTAGCTCTGTTGGCTAACAGCGAGCACTATCATCGCGTACACTAAGATGCGCCATCCACGCTCAAAGAGGCTCCCCTTAAACAGCTTAACCATATACACCATAAAGGCCGCTACGAGTAGGGCTATCACGGCGTTTAGCGCCTCAATAAATACCTCGATCATCACTTCACCCCCTACAGCACCCACTCATACTTCAGCCCATCAACGTCCTTTAGCCTAGTTCTAGCGATTAAAGCGGGGTCTATGCTGTGTTCGACCTCAACCCTGAAGGTTTTAGCCCCCACCACCTTCAGCCCTGTCTTAGACAGCTTACCGATTAGCTCCTTAGCTATATTTTCAACGTCACTGTCGGTTAGAGGCTCTATTGAGGGGCTCTCAAAGTTACTGAAGATACCTTTTATCTTGAGCCTTTGTCCATCAACCTGCTGTATTAGCTTGCAGCCATACTTTGAGACGAGCTCATCTAGCGGCTGTGCCTTTATCGCCTCGCCTCCCTCAATAAAAAAAG
>Ga0190367_1000834_pt1 | contig 20145 bp, 18 predicted proteins | sample 4872181011_MG_FD_171838 | JGI IMG/M metagenome (GOLD analysis project Ga0190367, IMG submission 171838) | Hydrothermal vent microbial mat bacterial communities from Southern Trench, Guaymas Basin, Mexico - 4872-18-10-11_MG | ecosystem: Environmental > Aquatic > Marine > Hydrothermal vents >...
AGGTCAGGCTACGGGACGGGTTCAAGCTCGAATTGAGGAAGCCGAACTCAGACGAAGAGCTACGGTGGGCTAAGAAACTGTATGTGGGCAGGAAACCTCTGCCGTTCTACCTCGCCAATTTGGTTAGGTGCTTGGAGAGGAACCGCGTCTACATCCAGGCACGTGGAAACTACATCCCGAAGGCGTTGACGTTGCTGTGGCTGGTTCCCTTCCGCGTTTATGTAGAGAGGATGTGGCTTTGGTGTGAGCATGGCAAGTACCTGTACGCGTGTATGGGCCTGCTGGTTTCAAGGAGACGTAGGGCTGAGACCCCGATAATGCCCGGGGACAGGCTGGTTTATGAGAATGGCAGATGGAAGGTGGTGTAGGCGAGCCTGGTGCTGTCAGCCGGTCTGCACGGTCTAAAGGTATATTCCTGCACGGTTGAAGCACGGCGTCAGAACAAAAACTTTGTTTGTTGCTGTTTCGGTGTCGCAGGGCCCTGGCTCACGGGTGAGGAGGCTATTATTTTATTGGTTCGCCAAACAGTAATGTTATAGGTTTGTTGCGCGAATTAACCTGGTGTCTCGTATGGCCGTCAGGAGGGAGACCCTCTACTTCGAGGAGGCCGGTGGAGCCAACACGGAGCTCGTCGTGGAGGCTGTGGCCAAGAGGGTTGAGGAAGGAGGCGTGGACGCCGTGGTCGTGGCCAGCAACATGGGGTACGTCGCGAAGAAGGTGGCGGAACGCCTCGGAGGGAAGGTGCCTGTCGTCAGCGTCTCGGAGTTCGAGTACAAGCCTAAGACGGCGAAAGCCCTGAAGAAGCTCGGGGTAAAGCTCGTCGAGAAGTGCAGCCTACCCATACACGGCAAGAGGGACGTGAGGGAGACCCTCTACACGTTCGGACACGGCCTGAAGGCGGCCGTGGAGGTAGCCCTCGCAGCCGTTGAGGCGGGGGCCGTGGAGCCTGGAAGCGTGGTCCTGGCGGTGGGCGGTAAGGAGAAGGGAGCCGACACGGCCGTCGTGTTGAGGGTTTCCAGGGTTGAGGAGATGTTCAGCGAGGACCCCGAGAAGCGCCTCGAAGTCAGGGAGATCGTCGCGATGCCCTTGAGGAAGTAGCCTCAGCCAGCCTTATTTTTAGCGCCATGTTCATGTAGAGCTCCCTGATCATCTTGAGGTTGGTCGAAAGAGCTATGGCTGGGCCGTGCTCCCTCGACCAGAACTTCGAGGTTATGGGCTCCCTGAACTCGGCCTGAGGGTGGTCTGGCGTCTCGACCTGGAGGAGTCTCAGCACGTTCCTCATGCTCGCTGAGGTCACGATGCCCCTCACGGCGCACCTGGCGTACACGGTCGGGAAGAGCATGTGCATCGAGAACACTCCGGGCGTCTTAAGGAGCATGTACCTCTTCGGCTCCTGGAAGGCCTCCGGGTACAGGTCTTTCAGGGCGTTCCAGTAGGCTATCAGGAGTGTCCCAAGCTCCTTCACGTCCATGCCCTCGAAAGTCTTCTCCTTCAGGATTATGGATATGGACTTGACCATGGTTCCGTCCTTTATCACGTGCCTCGGCGAGGCCTCCTCCCCAACCCGCCTTATCCTGCCGTACCAGGGCGAGTCAGGCCTCTCGTTCAGGTAGTCCACGACCTCTGCGGCTATCCCAGCCCGTAGGCCCCTGACGCCCTCGAACTCGTACAGCCATTTCACACCCCTCTCGGCGAGCATCCTTTGGAGGTGTCGGTAAGCCAGGTCCGTCGGGACGCTCCTCTGACGCTTGTTCACGACGTAGAAGTACAGCATCTCCTCGAACACCGACTTGGGGGCCATGATGGACACTATGAGCGGGTAAGACCTGAAACGCTCGTCCTTCATCACCGCCCTCTTCAAAGCCTCAACCCTGTGCTGGCCGTCTATCAGCCACAGCGTCTCGTCGTCTGGTATCTCAAGCTCACCAAGCTGACACCAACCAAGGTCTTCGAGAGGCTTGAACGATATCTCACCCCTGACGGACACGAGTATCGAAGTCGGGAAACAACCGAGTTCCCTGAGTATGTACCGAACGGGGGAGCCTATCCTACCCGTGAGCCTGCTCTCGTCAGGCATCCTCTGATAACCCCGAGGGTTCTCGGGAGTCCACCTGTCTATGGCATACCTCTTCAGAAGCTCGTCGCACCTCATCGTCGTGACGTACAGGTCCACGACGTTCCCGGAGCCGCTCCACTGCCTGATCTTGAAGGCCTTAACCCTCATGATCCCCAGACAATTATTTCTCGAAAAATCCCTATAAAACTGAAAACCTTTAAGCATCAACCCATTTTTGTGGATTGGCATGGGCCGAGAGTTCGTGATCGAGGCCCGAGGCCTCGTAAAGAGGTTTGCAGACGTCGTGGCCGTGAAAGGCATCGACGTCCTCGTCGAGGAGGGGGAGATATACGGGCTTCTCGGCCCAAACGGGGCTGGGAAGACGACCACGATAAGGATGATATGCGGCCTCATCAGGCCTACTAGGGGCACCGTCAGGGTCTTCGGATACAAGATGCCTGAGGAACGCATCAAGGCTTCGAGGCTCATAGGGTACGTGACCCAACACACGAGCCTGTACGAAGACCTGACGGTGTACGAGAACCTGATGTTCTACGCATCAGTCTACGGACTGAGGGGCTCCGAGAAGCGTAGGGCTGTTGAGGAGGCCCTCGACAGGTTCCTGCTGAGGGAATTCAAGGACAAGATGGTCGGTAAGCTGAGCGGCGGAACCGTCAAGAGGGTTTCCCTGGCCGTGTCGATGGTCCACAACCCCAAGCTGCTCATACTGGACGAGCCCACGGCGGGCGTGGACCCCAAGCTGAGGAGGGTGTTTTGGGACATGTTCAGAGAACTCAGCCGTGAGGGGCTAACGCTGCTCGTGACCACGCATTACATGGATGAGGCGGAGAACTGCGACAGGATATCGCTGATGCTCGGGGGTAGGATAGTGGTCACGGGGACGCCGGACGAGGTAAAGCGCATGGCCATGGGTGGAGACGTGGTTGAGGTGACGTTCAGGAAGCCCGTGGTCGAAGAGGACGTGCGTAGAGTCGGAGGTGTGAAATCCGTCGAGTGGATTGGAGACAGGGGCGTGAGGGCGAGGGTTGTGGTCGAAGACGCTGAGGAATTCCTCGCCAACCTCCTGAAGGCGGACTGGCTCGAGGTGGCCGTCGCAGCCAAGGCAGACGTGAGCCTGGAGGAGGCTTTCCTCAGGATAGAGGGGGCTGTAGGATGAACGTAATTCCGATCGTCAGGAAGGAGATTAGGCAGCTGCTGAGGGACCCGAGGACCCTCGTCATGCTCGTCCTGATGCCGCTCCTGATAGCCGTGATGTTCGGCCTAGGGTACGGAAGCGGGAGGGGTAAGCTTCCGATAGCGGTTGCAAACCTGGACAAGGGGCCCTTAAGCTGGCGGGCTCTGGACATCCTGGAGGACGTGGGGGAGGTGGAGGTCAAGTACAACGCTTGGAGCGTGGAGGAGGCTGTGGACATGATAAGGGACGGAAAGGTGTACGGGGCCGTAATCATCCCGGAGGGCTTCACCGACAGCCTAGTGATGGGTGAGAGCACCTACATAATCGTCGTAGTGGACCAGACGAACCCACACACGTCGGTCATCGTATGCGAGGCCGCCAAGTCGATGGCCTACGCACTCCAGGTGTCCATCTCCGAGGAGTACGGCTTCCCAGCCATAACGGTCTCCTACCAGACCGTGTACGGGCCGACGGTCACGACGATGGAGGGCTTCACACCGATCACGATGACCCTCCTCCTACACCTGGTCCCGATGACCCTCATCTCCATGTCGATATGCAAGGAGCGTGAGACGGGAACCTACGAGAGGCTGATAATGGCGCCCATATCGAGGTGGGAGATAATAGGCGGAAAGCTCATCGCCTACTTCCTCGTAACCGTCGTCGACATGGTGGTCACTCTGCTTTTCCTCGTCACGTTCTTCGACATCCAGGTCAGGGGCTCCCTGATAGACCTGAGCGTGTTCTCGGCTCTGATGCTGATATGCTCGCTCAGCATGGGCATGTTCCTGTCCGTCATATCGAAGAACCAGCTCCAGGCCGTGACGACCTCGATATTCCTGTTCATACCGTCCCTACTCTTCGGGGGAATAATATCTGCAGTAGAGTTCATATCACCAGGCGTTAGGATGGTCCTCACGTACGGACTGCCCGTCTACTACTTCATGAAGGGCTTCAGGATGATCATGATCAGGGGCGTCCACATAACACAGCTCGTCACAGAGTGCGAAGCCCTCGGCCTCATGACGGTCGCCTACTTCCTTATATCCATCTTAATGCTAAGGATGAGGGTGGACTGAGTTGCACGGGAAGACTCTCGCCCTACTGATGGCTGTCCTAATCGCCTCCCCGACGCTGACGGCCCTGGGAGCCCAGAGCTCCACATGCCCGTTCAGGCTCAGGGACGTGTACTGGCAGGGTGCAGGCCTCCTCAGGGTCGTCTTGGAGAACGTCGGGGACTCCGCAGTCGAGAACGTGACGGCCACGCTCAACGTCACAACCATGGCCTTGGACGAGGAGACCGTAAACGACTCCTACGCAGGAACGCTACAGCCCGGACAGACGGTGTACTTCACGTTTCCCGTCGACATCCCAGCCCACGCGAAGGCATCATACTACAACTTCACGCTCAGCCTCGAATACACCCAGGGAGGCTCGGAGAAAGAGTGCGAACTTCCGGAGCCCGTCCCGGTGACCGTGAACGGGGTTCCAGACCTGACTGTGGCCTGCAACACGACCGTACTCCTGGCCGGGTCGGAGAACGTGTTGGAGCTCTCCGTGGTCAACGACGGAGACGGAGTCGCTAGGCGGGTGGCGGTCTGCCTGACTCCTCTGACGGGCATGACGGTGGTGGGTGCGAACAGCTTCACCACGGACCTGATGGCTCCGGGGAAGGCATGGAACTTCACGTTCACGGCGTTGGTGGGAAGCCAGCCCGCCTCTCTGAGGGTGGACGTTTCCTACTGGGATCAGCTCTCCAACCTATACGTGGAGACGTTCATCCTCGGCTTCGACGTGAGATCCACCTTGGAGACCCTTGTGGACGTCACACCTCTGAATGACACGCTCAAACCGAACTCGGAGAACACCGTCGCCTTGTCGGTGGAGAACGTTGGCGAGGGGGCCTTGAAGAACGTCACCGTCGCCCTGTACTCCCAGACCCAGGCGGCTGTGGTACTCGGCTCCAACACTCGTAGGATAGACCTTCTCGACGAAGGGTCCTCGGAGGACGTGACTTTCGACGTGTTCGTCCAGCCTGGGGTGTGCGGGGCGATACCGATGACTGTGGCCTTGACGTTCTTCGACGAGGAGGGGAGGTACTACCAGTACTCCTACATGGTCGGCTACACGGTGAGGGGCTACGCATCCATAAAGGTCTCCAAGACCGTGTACACACCAGCCATAGTGTTCCCAGGAGACCAGTTCGTCGTCGTGGAGCTCTACCTGACGAACGTGGGAGACTACTACGCAGAGGACGTGGAGGTAGTCTACCCCGAGGTCCCAGGCCTCGTGAAGGCCAGCTACGCCGGGTCGAACGAGGCGGTCGTGCCCTACCTACCGGTCGGTGAGGTTGCGTCTGTGGTGTTCATGGTGGACGTCTGCGAGGGGGCTGAACCGGGCTGGCATAAGGTACCACTCAGCGTCTCACACGACGGACTGAACTACACGGTGGACGTCATGCTGACGGTCAGGGAGAAGGCCCGCTTCACCGTGTCGGACGTCGTGCTGAGCGGGAAGCCCACGCCGGGTATGAGGGGGGTCAGGGTCACAATGAAGTTGTCCAACGAGGCTGGGGCTGAGGCCGAGGACGTGGTGGTCTCGGTGGTGTCGCCTTACATAACCGGCTCGACCGTCTCTAACATAGGGACGATGGGTGCGAACAGCTCGGCCGTGGCCGTGTTCGAGGTGGATTTCGACGAGAACACGCCTCCGGGGACGCTGGAGGTGGAGGTGACCGTGTCCTGGACACAGGAGGGTAGGACCCTCTCCCAGAGTCTCACGATACCCATAGAGGTCTACGAGAAGCACAGCCTGAGCCCAGCTGTGGCCGTAGCCGTGGCGGCGGCCGTGGCGGCGGCTGCCGGGGTATACATAGCCCTTAAAAGACGTTCATGACCCTTATATTCACGAAGTGGGGAGGACTGCGGCTTTCCTTAGGCTTGTGAGGCCTGTGAACAGCCTGATGATGGGGTTTGCCACCGTAGTCGGGGCCTTCCTGACCCATCCTGGACCCGTCTCAGGGTGGTGGTTCAAGGGTGTCTTGGCCTTCGTAACGGCCTTCACGCTCACCGGGGCCTCGATGACCCTGAACGACTACTACGATAGGGAGATAGACGCCGTGAACGAGCCTGACAGGCCCATACCCAGCGGACTCGTAAAGCCCTGGGAGGCCCTCGCCATGACCACCGTCCTTACCGTGGTGGGTTTGGCCTCAGCCTACCTGACGAACCTGTGGTGCCTCCTGCTGGCCTCCATATCATGTGCGGTCTCGTTCACCTACTCGACCAGGGGTAAGGCGACGGGGCTTCCGGGGAACATGATGGTCAGCACGTGCGTGGCCGTGCCGTTCCTCTACGGGGGACTGGCGGTGGGCGGCGGCCTGACGGAGAACCTGGCCATATTCTCGGCCATGGCGTTCCTCGTCAACACGGGTAGGGAGGTGACGAAGGGCATAGTCGACGTGGAGGGCGACGCCATGAAGGGGTTCAGGACGGTGGCCATATCGATGGGCCCGGCGTCGGCGGCCTGGGTTTCCTCAGCTTTCTACGTAACCGCCATAGGGATGTCGGTCGTCCCGTACGTGCTCAACACCGTGTCGTCTTGGTACGTACCGCCGATGGCGGTGGCCTGCGGGGGACTTGCGTACTCCACAGCTTCCCTTCTGAAGGAGCATTCGAGGGAGAACGCGAGGAGGGTTAAGCACCAGGTTCTCGCCTGGATGTTGGTGGGGCTGATAGCTTTCCTGCTCGGCTCCCTCTAACGGGATGCCAGGGCTATACGCTCCATCTCCTGCCTCTTCCTTATGGCGTAGCTCCTCGGGTCTCCCTGAGCAGCCAGGATGAGCTCGTTGGCCAAGGCCTCCTCAAGCGTCCTCCTCTTGTTGAAAGCCCCCTCCCTGGCCCCACGGGCTATGTGCCTCAGGGCGAGGTCGACCCTCCTCTGGGGTGATATGTCCACCGCCAGGTGGTACACGACGCCTCCGTAGGCTATGCAGGTCACGTCCTCGCATGGAGCTGCGTTCTCTATGGCCCTGACCAGCACCTCTATCGGGTTTCTACCCGTCTTGAGCTCTATGATCTTGAAGGCGTTCCTCACGACGTTCGTGACCCTCGCCTTCTCCCCTCCGCTTGAGCCAGGTCTCATGAGCTGGTTTATCAGACGCTCGACTATGTTCACCTCGGACTTCTTGAACCTCCTCTTCTCATGCCTCCCACCAGAGTGGGGCAGGTATACCGGCTTGAGGCATATGTAACGCTTCAGACCTGGGTCGCGGACTTCTATGCCCTCGAAGCTCCACTCCCCGAAAAGCTTGACCTCGGTCATGGCGCACCTACCTCATCGGCTTCTTAACCTTACCCGTTATCAGGAGGTGGAGGGGGACCCCGTTCACCATCGTAACCTTGTACTTCACGCCCGGTATGTCTCCCATGGACCTACCCCTCGGTCCCCCTATGCCCTCGATTATGACCTCGTCGTGCTCGTCCACGAAGTTGAGGGCTCCGTCTCCGGGGAGGAAGGCCGTCACGACACGGCCGTTCTTGACTATCTGGCACCTGACGCACTTCCTTATGGCGGAGTTGGGCTGACGGGACTCTATGCCAACCTTCTGGAGGACGATGGCCCTCGCCATCGGGGCTCCCTCAAGCGGGTCGGCCTTCCACAAGCCTAGTATCCGCTTCCTGTACTTCCTCTCCGACTTCCTGAACTTCTTCCTTAGCTTCCTGAGCCTCCTGGCAGCGAACATCCCCCTCGGGGACATAGTCACCTGTAAACTGAAGTGGATTAACATAAAGCTTTCCAAACTTCTGGAAAAAGTTTTTATGATTTGTCCCAGCCTTAGAGTTTGGTTGAGGTGATGAGAGAGTGAGTTCAACCCAGAAGCCGCATCTGAACCTAGAGTCCCCTTAGGGGGACGGGGAGTCGTCATAGGACACGTGGACCACGGGAAGAGCACGACCATCGGCCACCTACTGTACCTAACGGGAGCCATAAGCGACAAGGTCATCAAACAGTACGAGGAGGAGGCCAAGAGGCTCGGCAAGGAGTCCTTCAAGTACGCCTGGGTACTCGACAAGCTGAAGGAGGAGCGTGAGAGAGGCCTAACGATAGACCTGATGTTCTTCAAGTTCGAGACTCCGAAGTACTTCTTCACCATCATAGACGCACCGGGCCACAGAGACTTCGTCAAGAACATGATAACCGGAACCAGCCAGGCCGACGCCGCCATACTGTTCGTCTCAGCCAAGAAGGGTGAGTTCGAGGCGGGCATAAGCCCTGGAGGACAGACGAGGGAGCACGCATTCCTCGCCAGGACGCTCGGAGTGAACCAGCTCGTCGTCGCCATAAACAAGATGGACGACCCGACGGTGAACTGGAGCAAGGAGAGGTACGAGGAAGTCAAGAACGCTGTGGCCAGGATGCTGAAGATGGTCGGGTACAAGGTCGAGAAGATACCGTTCGTGCCCGTCTCAGGGTGGACTGGAGACAACCTGGTCGAGAAGAGCGACAAGATGCCGTGGTACGACGGACCAACCCTACTCGAGGCCCTGGACATGCTGGAGGAGCCTCCGAAGCCCATAGACAAGCCCCTGAGGATCCCTGTGCAGGACGTCTACTCCATCAAGGGCGTCGGAACAGTGCCGGTGGGCAGGGTCGAGACGGGCGTCCTGAAGGTCGGCGACATAGTCGTGTTCATGCCTCCGAACCTCAAGGGCGAGGTTAAGAGCATAGAGACCCACCACACGAGGATAGAAAAGGCCATCCCAGGAGACAACATAGGGTTCAACGTAAAGGGGATCGCAAGGAAGGACCTCAGGAGGGGTGACGTCGCAGGCCACCCGGACAACCCGCCCACGGTCGCCACGGAGTTCATAGGCCAGATATTCGTCATCTGGCACCCGACCGCCATAGCCGCAGGCTACACACCGGTGATGCACATACACACCGCCCAGGTAGCCGTCAGGTTCGTGGAGCTGATAGCCAAGCTCGACCCGAGGACCGGCGAGGTCATAGAGAAGAACCCGTCGTTCCTGAAGACGGGAGACGCCGCCATCGTCAGGCTCCAGCCGATAAGGCCGACCGTCATCGAAGAGTACTCTAAGATACCGCAGTTGGGCAGGTTCGCCATAAGGGACATGGGTTCGACGATAGCGGCTGGAGTGGTCAAGGAGATAACGCAGAAGGTTAAGTACGAGTGAAGGGCAGAAAAAAGCGGGGTTTGAAAACTTCCCAAATATTTTAGCTTAGCTTTTCGATAAGCTTCTTAAGCGTCTCCCTAACCTCGCTGAGCTTCTTCTCCAGCTCCTCCCTAGCCTTCCGCTCCTCCTCGAGTTCCTTACGAACCTTCTCGACGCTCAGGAGCTCCAGCTTAACGCCCTCCTTGACGAACTTCTCATAAATCTTCAGCACTATCCTACCCGCCTCCGTCCGACCCTTAAGGTGGTTCCTGATCGTCGCCTCGGTCCTCCCGAGGTCCTCAGCTATCTCCGGGACGCTCATGCCAGCCTTCTCCCTCGCGAGGGCTCCGGCGGCCACCGCCAGGGAGTCGACCCACGTGACCCTCTCCTCGGGGTTTCTGAGCTGCTCCATGACCTCCTCGCTGAACAGCGAGGCCACGAGGAGCGCTGATTCGAGCTTGTGTATCTGCTCCCTCCCTATCGGCTGGAGCGGGACCTCAGCCACCTCTACCACCCCTAAAAACTTTGTCCGCGTAGATTATAATTCCTTTGTCCGTTATATCGAAAGGATGCCTCATCATGCTGTGGGCAGTCCCCCTCATCTTCCACACGATGAGGCTCCTCTTCAGCTCCCCGTTTATCTCGTCCAAGTCGAGCCTGATTATGCCGTCGGCCGCATGCTCGACGCCGGGCCCTCCGAACCCCCTCTCGCTGACGGCCACCTGGCTAACCATTATGCTCGTGCACCCCAGACCGCTCAGGACCTTCTTTAGCTGCATCACGACCCCCCTGGCGGCCACGGGCTTCGTTATGTACAGCGTCGTGACGCTGTCGACCACAGCCCTCTTGGCGCCTATGTCCTGTATGGCCTCCTTCACCACGTCCACGAGGGAGTGTATGTCCGTCGGCGCTGGGACGACGTACTTCTCCCTCCTGGCGGCGGCCCCTATGCCAGCGGTGTAGGCGTCCACGATGGCGAACCGACCCTCCTCCTCGTACCTCGTCACGTCCCAGCCGAACTGACGCATGTTTATCCTGATCTGGACGGGGTGCTCCTCCAGGGCGACGAGGACGCCTGGCTCACCGTACTCGGCCACACCGGCGTAGAGGAACTGCTGTCCGAATATGGTCTTACCTGTTCCCGGACCACCGCTTAGAAGTACGACGTTCCGTTCCGGTATTCCTCCGTTGAGGAGCTCGTCCATCCCAGGTATTCCGGTGGGAACCTTCCTGACCATCAAAGAATTAATGATTTCCGGGATAAAAGTTTAATTAGGACGCCTACTCCTAATCGGAGGTGGCTGGGAATGGTCAGGCTCGCCAGGATAAAGCTCACGAGTACGGATTACAAGAAGCTGGAGGAGGTTTGTAACGAGATAAAGGAGATTGCCACGAGGGCTGGCGTCAAGATGGTCGGCCCCATACCCCTCCCGACGAAGAGGCTCGTCGTCCCGGTGAGGAGGACTCCGTGTGGGGATGGAAGCAACACATGGGACAAGTTTGAGCTCCGCATTCACAAGAGGCTTATCGAGATAGACGCCAGGGAGAGGGTTATGAGGCAGATTATGAGGATAAGGGTTCCAGACGAAGTCTACGTTGAGATGGAGCTACCCTAAACGATTATGACGTTGTCCAGCTGGAAGTAGCGCTTCGAGAGTAGGCGAACCCTCCTTATACGCCGCCCATTCCTGCCTATGGCTATACGCTTGTCCCTGCCGTCCACCCTTACTATGCCCACCTTCGAGCCGTCAGGCCTCTCGACTATCCTAACCTCGTAGACTCTGGCGGGCTTCAAAGCGTTCTTAACGAAGGCCTCGGGATTCTCATGGTACTCGAAAACCCTTATGTCCCTCCCCGTCACGTTCCTCAGAAGCCTTATGTTCGAGCCCTTCCTCCCTATCACCAAGCCGACGTCCTCGGGCTTCACGGTCACGAGTATAGTCCCATCCTCGTCCACGACGCAGTCCCTTAGCGACGCTCCCGTGAGGCTCTCGAAAAGGGCTATGTACTTCATCTCCTCGTGCGTTATCTTGATCCTATTCAGAGCCCCCACCTCCGACCTCCAGTATCCTGGAGTCGCCTGGGTCCCTAATGGCTAGTGCTGCGACTTGAAAAGGTTTTCCACACACCCTGCCGAGGTCTATGCTCGTCTTCCTGTGAACGTACACGGGTATCCCGGACAGCTTTGCGTAGTATTCTATGTCGTCCCTTATGGGCTTCGGGCAGTTCGAGGCAACTATGACGAGCTTGGCCCTACCCCACTTAACCTCCTCTATAGTCCTCCTGGAGCCGAGGATCACCTTGCCGGTCTTGCATGCAAGCCTGAGCTCGTTGTCGACGTCTATCATCCACCTATCTCCTCCGTCGCCATCAGCAGGTCTACGCTCCCAGTCCCAAGCGGTATGGACTGACCTATGATGATGTTCTCGACAACGCCCTTAAGCTTGTCCTCCTCACCCCTGACGGCGGCCTCGACTATGTGCTGAACCGTCAGCTCGAACGCCGCCCTGGCGAGGACGCTCGCCTTCTCCCCACTCACGCCGTGTCTGCCTATCTGCTGGACGCTTCCGGAGTGGGTCATCATGTCAGCCACGAGCATGACATGCCGTATGTCGACGTCGAGGCCCTGCTCCGTCAGGACGCCCATGGCCTCGTTTATTATGGCGTTCCTGGCCGCCACTATGCCGAACACCTCGGCGATCTCGTGGATGTCGTTCGTCGTCGTCCTCGTCGGGTCGACTCCTGGAACCTTGAGCACCTCGACGAGGTTTGAGCCCTCGGTCTTTATAACCCACTCCCCATCCTCGAACATGGCGAGGGCCCTCCTTATGCCCTTTATGCCCTTGATCCTCCTGTCCTCCAGCTTCTCCTTAACCTTCTCAGGGTCGTACAGCTTCAACCTCGAGAGCTTGACGACTATCCTGTCCTCCGACACGTCGCTGGCTATCTTCTCGAACGCCTCCGCCAGGTCGTCGAGGGTTACGCCTCTCTCGGAGACGCTCTTCGGGTCGAGGCTTATCACGGCGACGCCCTTTGCGAGGTCTACCTCTATGCTCTTCCATATGTCCTTCAGCCTCGTCTCGACCAGCCTCCTGGCAACCTCGGCAGCTTTGTCCGGGTCGCTCCTGTGCTCCTTGTCCAGGTAGACGGTCATCATGGGCGTAGACGGAATCCTCCTGGCGTCGACTATCTCTATGAGCCTCGGGAGGCCCAGCGTGACGTTCAGCTCCCTTACGCCTGCGAAGTGGAAAGTCCTCAGCGTCATCTGGGTTCCAGGCTCACCTATCGACTGAGCCGCCACCGTTCCGACGGCCTCCCCAGCCTCGACCAGAGCCTCCTCGTAGCTCCTTATGGCCTCTGCGACAACCTTATCCACGAGCTCCTTCGTCAGGCCTGCCTTGTACAGGCCGAGCTTGAGGTCCCTGAGTATGGCCGGTGTGAGCTTGTCCTTAACCCTCTCGAGCACCTCGTCTATGTACTCCTTCGGAGCCGGCTCACCGCCTTCGTAGGCGAGCTTGGCGCACTCTATCAGCCTCTTGACGTTCACTGCCTTACCGTGGTCGCTCTTCATCGGGTCCACGCCGTCCTCCCCGTACCTGAACTGGATTATGTTGCCCTCAGAGTCCCTGACCGTCCCGTCGTACTCGACCCTGAGGTGCTCTAGGGCGTTTATCAGCCTGCGCTGCATGTATCCGCTCTGCTGGGTTCTGACGGCAGTGTCGACGAGTCCCTCACGTCCTCCCATGGCGTGGAAGAAGAACTCTATCGGGTTGAGGCCGTCCCTGTAGCATGAGTATATGAAGCCCCTGGCGGCTGGACTTTCGTCACCCTCCTTGAAGTGCGGGAGGGTCCTGTTCACGTACCCTATCCTGACCCTCTTCCCCCTGACGGACTGCTGGCCTATGCAGGCCATCATCTGGCCTATGTTGAGGCTCGACCCCCTGGCCCCTGTCCTGGCCATTATTATACCGCTGTTGTCCATCGTCATGTACTTGTTCACGATCTCGCCTGCCTCGTCCCTGGCCTTGGCCAGCTCGTTCATTACCTGTATCTCGAAGGTGTCCTCCAGCGTCTGGCCTGGGAGCCTCTTGAGCTCACCTGTCTTGTAGAGGTGTATGAGCTTCTGAATGTTCTTCTCCGCCCTCCTTATGGCATGCTCTATCATCCGCTTCTCCCTGCGGCCTATCTCAAGCTCGTCCACAGCGTACGTGAAGCCCCTCATCGAGAGGAACTCGTTGACGAGCGTGCATATGGCGTTGAGGAACTTCCTGCCCACCTCGGTTCCGTAGTCCTTGACTATCCTGTGGAACACAGTCTCAGGCTTCTCGGCTCCTATGGAGTTCTTGTCTATGACACCGCATATAAGCTGGCCGTTCTTTATGACGACGTAGGCGTCGTATGGACACTTCTCCTTCAGACACTTGGAACACTTGCGGCATATGGATGCCTTCGTGACGAAGTTGAAGTCCTTCGGGAGGAACAGGCTGAATATCTTCTTACCCGACCAGAGGGGCTCAGGCTCCTCGACGTCAGGCTCAGGTATGGGGCCGTCGTACCCCGTGGCCGTGAGGAGCTTACCCACCTCAGCCTTGGTCAGGAGGGTGGACTTCTTCGTCAGGAGGTAGGCGCCCGTTATGAAGTCCTTGTGGGCTCCTATTATCGGAGCTCCGTACCTGGGTGACAGTATGTGGTCCTGAACCTGCATCAGGAGGCGGGCCTCTGTCCTAGCCTCCTCGCTCTGGGGGACGTGTAGGTTCATCTCGTCCCCGTCGAAGTCTGCGTTGTAGGGTGGACACACGCTCAGGTGGAGCCTGAAAGTCCTGTACGGCAGGACCCTAACCCTGTGGGCCATTATGGACATCCTGTGCAGGGACGGCTGCCTGTTGAACAGGACGATGTCCCCGTCCCTCAGGTGTCTCTCCACGATGTAGCCCGGCTCGAGGGCCTCGGCAACCTTCTCCCTGTCGGCGAACTCGAGTCTCTTACGCTTCCCGTCGGGCCTTATGACATACGTGGCTCCCGGGTACTTGTCCGGCCCGTTCCTGACAAGCTGACGCATCTCCTCTATGTTGAACTCCGTGACCCTCTCGGGGACGGTCAGCTTCATGGCCACGTACAGCGGCACGCCGACCTCGTTTATGTCTAGGTTCGGGTCCGGCGATATCACGGTCCTGGCCGAGAAGTCAACCCTCTTCCCGGACAGGTTGCCCCTGAACCGGCCCTCCTTCCCCTTGAGCCTCTGGGTCAGGCTCTTCAACGCCCTGCCCGACCTGTGCCTGGCCGGCGGTATCCCGGACACCTCGTTGTTGAAGTACGTCGTCACGTGGTACTGGAGGAGTTCGCTCAGGTCCTCGACTATCAGGGCCGGAGCCCCTGCCTCCCTGTTCTCCCTGAGCCTCTGGTTTATCCTGATTATGTCCACAAGCTTGTGCGTCAGGTCGTCCTCGGCCCTTATGCCTGACTCGAGGATTATGGACGGCCTGACCGTCACGGGCGGGACGGGTAGGACTGTGAGTATCATCCACTCGGGCCTGGCGACGGAGGGGTCGAACCCGAAAAGCTTCAGATCTTCGTTCGGTATGCGGGTGAACCACTCCCTTATGTTGTCCGGGATGAGCCTCCTCTCGACGGTCTCGACCACCTTCTCACCGTCTACCTCGATTTCGCGCTCCTCGACCTCGTAGAAGGTCGTCGGCTTAACGTACTTTATCTTAAACTTCTTAGCTCCACAGTGCGGACACCTCGTGGCCCTCTTGGCCTTCCTGAAGATCTCCTGGTAGGTCTCGTTGCTGACAGACCCGAGGAGCTCCTTCTCCCTCTCGATCCTCTTCCGGTACTTCTGTATCTCCTCCTCTGACAGGAGTATTCTGCCACAGTTCCTGCATGTCGAGAGGAGGAGCATGTGGATTATCTTGATGAACTCTATGTGTATGACCGGAGCCGCAAGCTCTATGTGTCCGAAGTGGCCTGGACAGAGGGCTGCGAGGTTCCCGCACGTCTTGCACCTCTGCCTCGGCTCCAGCGAGCCCAGGCGGCCGTCCATCAGCCCCGACGGTATGGGCGTGCCGTCCTCGTCGTAGGTGTCCGAGGTCTGGATTTCGACGACCGACATCTTCCTTATGTCGTCGGGGGAGAGCAGTCCGAACTTTATGGACTCTATCATCGACATGTCACACCAACTCCGAAAGCCTGAGCTGAGGCTTTATGCAAAGGCTTAGGAGCTCCTGGAGTAGGAGCTTGAAGGCGTACGAGACCGTGACGGGGGCCACGACGGCCCTGTCTCCACAGAAGCGGCAGACGAACCTCCTGCTCCTGACGTCGTAGTACGCCATCTGGCCGCAGTTCTTGCAGACGTATATGACGTACTTGTCGGACTCCTCCAGAAGCCTGTCCTTCAACAGCATGGCGGCTCCGTGGCCTATCAGGCAGTCCCTCTCCATCTCCCCGAACCTGAGGCCTCCTCCACGAGCCCTTCCCTCGGTTGGCTGGCGTGTGAGCATCTGGACCTGGCCCCTAGCCCTTGCGTGTATCTTGTCAGCCACCATGTGGTGGAGCTTCTGGTAGTAGACGACTCCGACGAACACGTCTGCCTCGAACTTCTCCCCGGTTATTCCGTCGTAGAAGAGCTCCCTGCCGTCGTACCTGAACCCGTAGCGCTTGAGCTCCTCCATCAGGCTTTCAGGCTTCTCGTTGCTGAAAGGCGTCCCGTCCACACGCCTACCCCTGAGGGCTGCGACCTTTCCGGCTATAGACTCGAAGAACTGTCCGACCGTCATCCTCGACGGCATGGCGTGCGGGTTGATTATTATGTCCGGAACCACTCCGGTCACGCTGAAGGGCATGTCCTCCTGCGGGACTATCAGCCCTATCACACCCTTCTGTCCGTGCCTGGACGCAAACTTGTCACCTATCTCGGGAACCCTGTAGGATCTGACCTTAACCTTGACCAGCTTCGTCCCCTCAGCCGTCTCGGTCACGAACACGGTGTCCACGACGCCGCTCTCCGTCGGACGCATCGAGATGGACGTGTCCCTCCTGGACGGGCCCTTAACCTCGAAGCTCCTGAACTCCTCCAGGAACCTGGGTGGGCTCGTCCTGCCTATCAGGACGTCTCCGCCTCCCACCTCGGCCTCTACTGCGACGAGGCCGTCGGCTTCGAGGAACCTGTACGCCTTGCTTCCGTGGTATCCCCTTATGCCCGGCTCGGGGATCGTGAACTCGTCCCTGGCTCCTCCTAGGTAGTGGCGTCTCTCGGCCTTGTATATTCGGAAGAACGTGGAGTGTCCGAGACCCCTCTCTATCGAAGCCTTGTTGAAAACTATGGCGTCCTCCATGTTGTAACCCCTGTACGTGAGGACGGCCACGACGAAGTTCTGCCCGACCGGCCTGTCGTCGAACCCTATGACCTCCATCGGCTTGGTCACTACGAGGGGCTTCTGCGGGTAGTGGAGCAGATGAGCCCTCGTGTCACACCTCTCGAAGAAGTTGGCCGCATACAGGCCTGCAGCCTGCTTGGCCATGGCCGCCTCGTAGGAGTTCCTGGGGGAGTGGTTGTGCTCTGCGTACGGGATTATGGACGCCGTCACGCCGAGTATCGTGTACGGGCATATCTCCATGTGGGTGTGTTCAGGCGTGAGCTCCTCCTGGTTCAGGGCTATGTAGGCGTTCTCCTCCTCCTCGGCGTCGAGGAACTCGACTATGCCCCTCTTGACGAGGTCCCTCCACGTCCACCTGCCTGTTTGGAGGTACTTTATGTGAACCTTCTTGAGCCTGAGTTTACCCTTGTTGACCACGAGGAGGGGTCTCCTGATCCTACCCTCGTCGCAGTTCACGTATATCTCCCTGAGGTGCTTGTAGTAGGCTATGTTGGCCTCGTGGCTTATCCTACCCCTCCTCCTAAGCTGCCTGAACTCCCTGACGAGCTCCACAGGCTTCGTACAGAACCCTATCGGCATCCCGTCGAGGAAGACCCGGACACCCCTGAGCCTGAGCTCCTCATCCGCCTCCTCGAACGGGACGACCCCAAGCTCGTACAGGACCTCCTCAACCTTCTTCGGGTCCGTCCCCTCGGATATGGAGGCCATCAAGGCAAGGTTCTTAACGAGGCCACAGTTGGCTCCCTCAGGAGTCTCGTTCGGGCAGAGCTTACCCCAGTGCGTCGGGTGGAGCTCCCTGGCCTCGAAGTTGGGCTGACCCCTGCTCAGCAGCGACTGAACCCTACGCAGGTGGCTTAGGGTTGCGAGCGTGTTCGTCCTGTCCAGAAGCTGGGTCATGCCAACCTTCCCACGCTTCCAGTTTCCCGTGGCGAGGGCGTGCTGCATGCGCATCGTGATTATCCCAGGCCTGACGGCCGCTGATACGAGTATGCTCTTCTTCCTCGTGGCCATCCGCTTGAACTGGTACTTCATGTCCTTGTAGAGGCTCCAGAACGCCAGCCTGAACAGCTCCGCCATCAGCTCCCCTGAAAGCCTGACACGCTTGTTCTTCAGGTGGTCCTTGTCGTCCTCCCCCCTGCGTCCGAGCTTGAGCTCTATGATCCTCCTCGCCATCTCCGCAAGGAATATGGCCTTGAGCCTCCTCACGTCGGGCGTCTTGCCCAGGTGTGGGAACAGGTTTCTGTCTATCACCATCTCGGCACGCTTTATCCTGAACTCCTTGACCTGCCCGTATGCGACTCGGTTCCCTATGAACAGGATTGCGTCTCTGATCGTCCTGACGGCCACAGCCCTCTCGAAGGAGGGCTCGAGCTCGTCCTGGATTTCAGGGTCCGGCGAGACTAGCTCGGCTATCTCCCTGTCGGTCCTGACTCCGAGGGCCTTCATCAGTATGACGAACGGTATTGGCGTCGGGACGCCTGGTATGGAGACCTCTATGGCGTACTTGGGGGGCTTCATGTTCACCTCTATGCCAGCCCTGAAGCCCACCGTGGATGAGAAAACCTTGGCCCTGTAGACCGGCAGGACGCCCCTCCTGTCTATCTCGACGAGAATCCTGTTGGGGGCCAGGTCCTCGAGGGCTACGATCACCCTCTCGGAGCCGTTGATTATGAAGTACCCTCCAGGGTCTTTCGGGTCCTCCCCGTGGGCTATCAGCTCCTCCTCGGAAAGGCCTGACAGAAGGCAGTAGTCGGACTTGACCATTATGGGCAGGTTCCCTATGTGAACCCTCTCCGTCTTCCTCCTACCGCCGTCTATGAACGTTATGTCCAGGTAGAGGGGGGCCGAGTACGTGAGGTTCCTAATCCTACACTCGTTCGGGTATATCTTCCTGACCGTCCCGTCCACTTCCACGATCTCAGGCTCGCCCACGTATATCTTGCCGAACTTGACGAGGCATATCCTGTCCCTGAGCTCCAGCTCCATCGTCTTTATGTCGTCTATGACCTCCTGCAGCTTATTCCTGACGAACCTGTTGTAGGATTCTATGTGCTGCCTGGCGATTCCGTTCTCGAAGAAGGCCTTCATTACAGTCCAGAGTTCCTCATCCGTGAACATCACATCTCACCCAACTTTGCTCCAGCTTCGAGCATACCGGGGCTCTTCCCCCTCAACAAACCACCTTCTCAAAAGTCATGGCTCTTACTATATGCAGAGTTTATAAATTTTGCTCAACGGCCCCAAGAAACTTTAATAGGGTTGATTAAGGAAATGAAGTCGAAGGGGAGGAACATGGTATCAGCGGCGGAGAGCAGCATGGTCATGCGAATCCTGGAGGAGAGGCTTGGAAAGCCGGTCCTGATAAGGCTCAAGAACGGAAGGAGCTTCAGAGGGATACTCCACGGGTTCGACCAGCACGTGAACCTCGTCCTGAAGGATGCGGAGGACGTGACGGAGCCGAACGACGTGAAGAAGCTCGGGATGATAGTGCTGAGGGGGGACAACGTCGTCATAATATCCCCGTCCTGAACGTGGGGTGAGGGGCTGTGCCGAGCAAGTTCATAAGGCCTGGAAACAAGGTCGTCCACATAAGGTGCCGCAGGTGTGGTAGGAGGGCGTACCACGTGAGGAAGAAGGTGTGCGCCGCCTGTGGGTTCGGCAGGTCTAAGAAGATTAGGAGGTACAGCTGGCAGAACAAGAAGGTGAACAGGGTCAGGATAAAGTAGGGTTTTCACCCCCTGTAGGGGCATAGAGCGTCCTGAAGAACCCCCTCCCTCGGCTGCAGGAACCTGAGCGTCGACCTCGCTTACGTTCGTAAACAGGCTTTCCACCAAACTTCTGGCGGCCGCTATGCAGACCACAGCCACAGATAATATAGCCTCACAGCCGTATCGTTTAGGTGGTGTAGCGGTTTGGGGTGTGGAAACCCGTTCGGCGATGAAAGGAGTATGAAGGTGGTCGTCGTCGCACACTGCATACTGAACCACAACACGAAGGTCGCAGGCCTCTCGACGAGGGAGCGTATGGACGCCTCCAAAAGGCTTGTCGAACTCTTAATCTCCCAACACGTCGGGATAGTCCAGATGCCGTGTCCAGAGTTCACGTACCTCGGACCGTTCAGGCCTAAGCAGACCAAGAGCCAGTACGACAGCGTGGGCTTCAGGAGGCACTGCAGGTCCATAGCGGCTCAGGTTATGGACGTGGTCGAGAACCTACACCACGCAGGCATAGAAGTCCTCTGCATAATCGGCGTCGAGGGGAGCCCCACGTGTGGGGTTTCGTGGACCAAGGTCGGAGTGGGTGGGGGTAGGCGGGTCAGGAGTATGGGCATACTCTTCGAGG
>Ga0190367_1000835_pt1 | contig 20126 bp, 38 predicted proteins | sample 4872181011_MG_FD_171838 | JGI IMG/M metagenome (GOLD analysis project Ga0190367, IMG submission 171838) | Hydrothermal vent microbial mat bacterial communities from Southern Trench, Guaymas Basin, Mexico - 4872-18-10-11_MG | ecosystem: Environmental > Aquatic > Marine > Hydrothermal vents >...
CTAATTAAACTAAATAAATTAATTAGATTAATTAATTAGTTAATTATTTAGTTATTTATATAATTAAATATTTAGATTAATTTGTTAATTTAATTGGTTTTTTAGATAAATTAGATTATTTAATTTAGTTTATTTTTTTAATTAATTTAGTTAATTTATGTAATTTTTTTTATATTAGTTAAATTACGTAAAGTTTTTAAGCTGAGTAGTTTATTTTTATTCATGGTGCTGAATGAAAAAGGTGAGGGAGAGCTTGAGTTATGGCAAATAGCAAAAGTGAGAATTGAGGAAAAAGAGCTATTAGATTTCTGGAGAAACATAATAAACGATTTAGAGGAGGAAAATGAGGAAATTGAAGATACAGAAATTGATTTCTTGATACAATTAAGAAGATCAGCACCGATAGAATGGAAGCACAACATAAACGTAAATACAACATTAACAAAGTATTCAAGATTTAAGAGAGTTTTATGGGCTTTATATAGACCAATAGAAAACGGTGAAATCGTTAGAATAGTAAAGGAAAAAGTGAAAGAAGTAATTGACTACATAGAGTATGATGAACAATTAAGACCAAAGATTATAAAGAAAGAAGTATATCAAGAGAAAATAATAGACAATAGACGGAAATTGGTTAATTTCTTAGCTCAAATAACTTCTGATAGTGAAGAGCAATATCAATTGCTTTATTTCTATTGTTGGAGTAAAGAGCTTAAAGAACAAGCTGTAAAACCACATCAAGACATAAGGCATGTGAGAAAGAGAAAAGAGAAAGAAAAGAAGATAAAGAAGATCATTGAGCTAAGGAGAAAAGGTTTAAGCATAAGGAAAATAGCTGAAATAGTTGGTTTAAGTAAATCAACAGTTCAAAGGATTTTATCTAAGGTCGAAAATAAAAATGATTAAATTTTTTTAATTTGATTAAATTTATTAAATTAATTCTTTTTATTAAATAAATTTTATAATGTCCCATTTTTTGCCATTTTTATGGGGGTGTTGTGAATGGCAAAAGGAAAGTTGGAAGGAAAAGGAGATATTGTAGATATGTTTTGTGAAAAGTTGAGGGAGAAATTGCCAGAAATAAAGCCTAATGGAACAAAACCAATAGAAATAAGGACACCAATAAAAACAACTAATGGGCAAGTTGTAGTTTCAGTATTCATGGACAAAAACGGACAAACAAGAAGAGTATTAACACTTAGACCAAATAATGGACACCCATTATACAATAGGTTGATGGTTGAAAGTGTTGAACACATTGAGTTTTTGAAAGAAATAGCTCAAAACTTGAAAGACATAGAAAAAATAGCTAATGTAGTTCTTGAAGTTGAAGAAGAAACTGAATACATGGATATTCTGAAAGAACTTGAACTTTCATAATTTCTTTTAATTTTTTTCGACAATTGTTGAATAGTGTAGGTGTAGGGTATAGTATAGGGGACTGTAATAATTCGACAATTGTAGAGGGTGATAATATGTGTAGTGATTGTCCTATAATTCCGTGTGTTGCAATATCTGGCAAACATGCACATTTACCTACTCCTATACTTCTATTTTGGAACAAAAACACTTTTGTTTTTCAATTAGCTCAATACAAAGTTAGAGTTTCAATTGATGGAAACAATTTTAACGTTATGATATTTTAATTATTTATTTAATTACTTAGAGGTGTTGAGATATGTCAGTTAGATGTCCTAATTGTCATGGTAGAATTATAGGAATACAAAAGGTATTTGATGATGACTATAATCTACTGTTCTATTGGGGCTATTGTCCTTCATTGAGATGTAGAGTTAAGAGAGTTACATTTTATAGTGATGGTAGAGTTCTAAGTGTGGTTAAATTCAAGTCTTTAAAGGAAAAGAGAAATACAATTAGTAGAATATTGAAGCAAAACTACTGGAGATATAGCAAAAGAACTAAAGAAAGACTGATGGATAGATATAGAAAATATGTGCTTAAAAGGTAGTTAAGGTGATGTTGTATGATTGTAGATGTAGTTATAGAGTTAGGAAAACAAGTAAAAGTGCTTGAAAAACTATACGATAGATTACTAAAGTATATAGTAGAAAATATATTAGAACAATTGAAGGAAAAACATGAGGGTATAGTTGAAATAGAGGTAGTCTATTTAGATATTGGAAGCTTTATAGTAGTAAAAGTAGTAGATTATAGTGTTGCTGAGAGAGTTCTTAGTGAAAGTGAAGATATACGTAAACTATATAAAGAGGGTATTATAATATTTGAAAAGGTGAGGTAGTATGGTGAGTATGACATTTAAGTTTCCTAAATTTTTTATAGAAAGGTATAAACGTTCTGGAAAAACTATAAAACTAAGATTTTTAGAGATATTAGTTGAATTGAATACTGACAGGAACTTTCATAGATTTCTGGAAAACTATTCCAGTATGTATATAGATATATATTTATCAGAAAAACAACGGAAATTTCTTAAGAACTTGAAGGAAAAGTATGGATTAACTTACAATGAGTTAGTGTTACTAACTTTAGTTTATTGGTATGGTGTAAGAGGTGAAATAATATGAGATGGGATGGAGTAGAGGTAGTGAATGGAAAAACATATTTGCTAAAATGGAATGAAGAAAAGAGAGAATATGATAAAGTTCTTGTAGCACATAGATTCATTGTTGAACTATACAACAATGGCGGTGAATATATCGGTATAATGGACAGAGGAAGACTAATAGCAGTAGGAAGAGTGATACATGCAAGATGTAATCCAGAATGTAATGTATGTGTTACAGTAATTGTTCTATCGGTGTAGAGGTGATAGTATGGAAGAGGAATTCTATGATTTTGAGCCTTTAGATGAAAAGGAAAAGGAGCAACTGAAGAAAAAGATACCAAAAGACATAAAAGAGTTCTATAAGATGATAAACAAAAGTAGAAAGGTAAGTGAAGTATTAGGCATTGATGATAAGACAATAGATAAAATATATTCAAGAGTAGTGGTTGATTTACAAAAATGTTTTGTATCTCGATCAAGAATTGAAGCATCATATTTACTGCTGAGAGATGTTCTAAAAGTGCCAGCGGATGACATAGATGTTGAAATGGTACTTAATGCAATAGTAGTTACAGATGTAATGCTATTAGCATACAAGTATATATGGGCTAAATGTTATCCAAGAGACTATCCACCATTTGTGCCACTTATTGTAGAAGGATTGAAAGCCCATGAAAATGTTGATGTTGTTTAATCTATTTTTTAACTCCTACTACCCTATATACCGATGAAGTCCTTAATGGACTGAGGGTAGAGGTAGTAGGAGGTGTTGTGAATGGAAGAGGAGTGGTTTACGGACTTAGAGAAACTAAAGGAAAGACCTGAAGTGGAGTTTTTAGGAATAGTGGTAGATGTGAGATACCCATGTAGTTGTAGGTATTGTATGAAAGGTAGAGAGGCATTAGAGGAAATAGGACAAACAGGGAACAGGAGACAGTTGCATGTAGTAATTGCACCATTGAACAACTTTACCAAGCTACAACATGCATATATAACAATGAATATCAGAAGTAAAGTCAGTAGAAAAGGTGTATGGATACATGCAATGACTAAGAACAGAATTCCATTTAAAGACAGAAAGGAGTTTGAAGAGTTCTTGAAGAACAATGTAATAAAGTATAGAAAGACAACTGTCGGTGAATATTGCATTGAGGAAATGGGTTTAAGTGAAACAACAGTAAATCAGTTTGGTAGAGTAAAAGAAGCACAAGTGTTGTATCCAATGCAAGTAATACCTAAAGATGCATTAGAACTTTATGACATAAACCCAGAAAGCATTGATTTCAAGAGAAAGATATATACAGAGGCATGGAAGAGAATTCTTGCCGGAGAAAGTGAAACTGAAGTATATAGTTGGGTTACAGAAGAATTGACAAAGGAAATTGAAGAGATGTTGATAGAAGAGAAAGAAGAAAAGAAGTCTAAGAAATCTAAGAAGTCCAAGAAGAAAGAAGAGGAAGAGGAAGTAGAGTTCTAATTTCTTTCTTTTTTTTAGTTAAAGGAAAGATAGGTGGTGTATATGTCTTATGAAGATGCAGTAAAGAAATCGTTTGAAGAAATGGGATTGAAGATAGATATAGAGAAAGTGAGAGAAATAATAGATAGATATAACTGGAGAGATGCTGAAAAATGTATGTCTGAACTGCAATTTGCAATAAATCTATTTACAATAAAACAAATACTTGAAGGAAAGTTAGATAGAGCTATGAAAAGCACAATGGTTTATGGTATGGCTGTAAATGCATTTAGAGTATTTAGAGTCCTTCTTGAAGGAGATGGGTTATTAATAAAAGAAGACTATGAAAAAGTTGAAGAAGAGTTAGAGAAGGAAGGAAAGAGTTTAGATGAAGCAATAGAGAAATTGGAGGAAAAATAGGTGGTGGTATTATGGGTGTAGTTGAGAAATTAAAGGAGAGAAAGGAAAAGATATTGTTGTTTGGACATACTGGAACTGGTAAAACATACAGTTGTGTTAAAATTACAATAGAGTTAGCTAAGAAAGGAAAGAAAATATGCTACATAGATACTGAAAGTGGCAGTATTGATGAATTCAGCAACTATGAGATTGATAGTAAGACTGATAAGAACATAATACTGATTGAACCTAAAGACTTTGGAGAAATAAAACAAATAGTTCAAAAAGCAGAAGAGAAAGTAGATGTAATTGTAATTGATCCATTGAGAGCAATAGATGAAGTAAGACACTTTGCAAGAAAGAAATTCTTGGAGAAAGGTAAATATTGGATTGGAGAAAAGGAAATACCAATAGATGATCCAGATACATTCTATCTAAGAGGTTTCATGTATCAGTTACCAAATGAACTGATAAATGAATTCTTCAGAGAGTTAGTTAGAGGAAAAGCACATCTAATAGCTACTGAATTAGTGCCAATAAGTATAGTTAATACACCTAAAGGAGTAGATTTCACTAAGCTATTGCTTGAAACTGAAGAAACAAGATTACCAAGTAAACTAAAGCATGTATATGATCTATGTGGTTGGTTTGATAGAGTTATAATTACTGAAAATAGAGTAGTTAGCGGAGAGAGTGAATACTACGGAGTTATATTCAAGTGGAGAGGTAAGAATTGGAGAGGACAGAAAATAGATAGTGTAAGTGAATTTTTATTGAAGAAAACTAAATTAGCGAGGTGATGCAGTTATGGAGTTTGGAGAGTTTAGATTGCCTAAGGCAGAACTACAACCAATCTACAGAAAGGTAGGAGATACATATATTGAAATATCTGACAGAAAAGCAGTAGTAGGTGAAAATGGTAAAGTATATGACATAGTTTCAGACAAGTATAAGTTAGTTCAACATGAAGAAGTGAAAGAGATAGTAGATAAAATAGTAGAAGAAATGAAACTAAAGAGTGCAGTAAAGATACCAAAAATTAGTATTGATGGTGCTACATTCTTTTACAATGTAATTATTGACAGAAAAGCAATAGAGGATGATTGGTTAGATTTAGGATTTAGAGTTACTAATAGTTACGATAGATCACTTGGAGTAAATGTAACGGGATACATAATCAGATTAGCTTGCACAAATGGTTTAGTTATAGGAGAAAAGTTGTTCGGTAGGAAAATTAAGCACATGAGACCTTTAGTTGAACTGGACTATAAACTACTGAAAGAAGCAATAGAAACGGTGATAGAAAATATAATGAAAGTTCTTGATGTAATTGAGATGGCAAGAAAGAAAACAGTTAGTGTATGGGAGATAGTTCACTTCATAGAGATAGAGTTCAAGAATATGCCAAGAGCTAAGAGAACACTATATTCACGTATGAGAAGAATAGTAGGAGAAGAGATAGATAAAGTAGTGAAAGCATATCAATTGATGAAAAAGCTCAAGAAGAAAGAGGAAAGAAAGCAATTAATAGAGAAATACAATATACCAGTAAATCTATGGGAAGCAATAAATGTAGTAACTGAATATACAACACATCAATTAGAAAGAAGAAATCCACAAATAGCACATAGCATTAGTAAGAAAGCAGGTGAACTACTTTTGTTAGCTAAGGGTGATTGATATGTCAGTTTGTGAACATTTCAAGGTTTGCTCAGACATAGAGAGATGTTATACATGTGAACATTTTGCAATAGATTGTGAAGGAAATCCATCAATAGATTGTAGAAGATACAAACCATACAAGAATTGCTTTTTCTGTTATTATTTTGATCCAATAAAACAGATTTGTGAACTAAAGGGAAAGAAAATAATCCGTTAGAAAAGGAGTGTGGTTGAACATGATGATACCGATAGATGAGATAGTAATTGAGATAGCTGAAGAAATGCAAGAAGATAGAAGCAATGAAATTCATGTAACTGATTTAGTAGGTTGTATTAGAGCAAGTTATTTCAAGAAAATCTACGGTGCAAGATTTAACTTAACACAAGCAATTTCAATAATTTTAGGCTTAGGACTTCATGAATTCTTTATACCATTTTTAGCAAGTAAACTAAATGGAGAATATGAAGTTGAAATGGAATATGAAGGAATTAAAGGTAAAGCAGATATAGTAACCGATGAATACATAGTTGAAGTAAAGACTGTAAACAATATACCTAAATTACCCTATAAATCACATTTAGAGCAATTGAACTTCTACATGCAAGTTCTCAATAAATCAAAAGGTTTACTGCTATACATAGGTAAAATAAGTCATGTAACAAAACTGTATGAATTCTTTGGAGATAAAGATATGTTTTTGAAAACATTAGAGAAAGGAAAAGAGTTAAAAGAAGCATTAGAGAAAAGAAAACCACCTAAATGTAATTTGAGTTTAGTTGAACAACGTATATACTGTAAGAACTGCATGTATAGGAGGGAGTGTAACTATGAAAGTTAAGTTTGAAGATATACTGAAAGAGTTTTTTGAGCTTGATACAGCTAATGTAAATGATATACTTGATTATTTCAGCTATAAATACAAACTGGACAGAAAAGCAATTGAGATAGGCTATTACTTAGGTAGAATATGTGCAATAGTTGATTACATTCTTCCATTTAGAGATAGAAACTATCTCGACTTGAATTCTTTGATTAAAGATGTTGAGAAGTTAAAAAAGATGTTGAGGAGGTGATGTAGTTTGGAAGAGGATATTATAAAGTTGTTAGAGACTGAGAATTTAGATGTAATAGTGAAGAAAGTTAAGTATTTGCGATTGATTGAAAATGTAACTGGAGAACCAAGAATAACACTATTGAAAGAACTAAAAGTAGCAGAAATAAACAAAGGAGATAGAGCAATGACTGTTGTCCCTAAAGAAGGTTTGATAATTGTAAAGAAGATAGAGTGAGGGAGCTATTATGCTAAAAGAACTATTAGCAATGAGCTATATAACGACAAAGGTAGGAGAGATTGTATCACCGTTACATGAACATACAGAGAGATCAAAATTACATATTTTCCTTAAAGCTCCTTTTGGATTTACTAAAACGACAGAAATTCTTGAACTTCAAGAAAAAGGTTTAGCTCATGTAGTTTTAGAACATAGTGAAGCTGGACTATTAGGAAGTGCTAAAGCTGGTGTATATTACAAAGGAGATATAATCAATGGAGCTAATAAGATTACAGTAATAGATGAGTATTATTTGTTTGAAACTGAAGCAAGAAGACATTTACTAACTATAATGTCTCATGGATTTGCTAAAAGAACTTTTCATACATTCAGTAAAACAGCATTTAGTGATAGAGGAGATGGATGGGAAGTTCAAGGAGAACAATTCGGTTTCACATTGAAAATAAATACAGCAATTGCATTATCAACAGCAGTAATTGAAGGTAAAGCTGATACAATTCTTGAAATGATACAATCAAGATGTTTCAACTTAAATTACAGTTTCAGTAAAGCAGATGCTCTTGAAATGTTAAGTGGTGAAAAAAAGATTGAAAGAGTGAAAATAAAGAAAATAGACTTTGTAGATAGAGTGTATTTACCAGAGGATGTAGGAAAATACTTAGCTCAAAGAATTGGAGAATTAGAGATAGTTTCTCCAGATGTAGGTGGTTATTACATGAGAGCATATTGGGATATGGTAAAAATAGCTTCAGTTTATACAGTTCAAGACGGTAGAGTAGATATTACAAAAGATGATGTAGATAAAGCTCTGATACTGTATCCACTACATTCATTAGGTTTCATAGGTAACAAACTTAGCAAAAGTGAAATTGATGTATATAGACATTGTAGATATAAGACAGCAAGTCAGATAGCTAAAGCAGTAGGTTTAAGTGATAAACAAGTAAGGAGAATTATCAAAAGACTAAAAGACATGAGAATAGTTAAGGAAATTAGTTATGGAGGTAAAATTGCTTACGTCAATATCATCGAAATATAAAAATTAAGAAACTTAAGCATTTGGACATATCAAAAGACCTATACATGCAGGATTACTGCGAAGATTTCTTCGCAGTTTGCCTTAGGGTATGGGGCTGGTGAGATGTCCAAATCCTTAAGAAACTTAAGCTCGTTAAATTCCTTCTTTTCAAGAAAGAAAGAATTTCAGAATTTTACAAAAGTTGAAAATATAAACTTTTATACCCATGACCAAATGCTTAAGAAACTTAAGTTTAATGAAATTCTTTCTTTTTTAGGGGAGTGAAAGATATGAAAAGAGGTAGTTTTAGAATTAAAGATATAGAGGTAGATGTTTACTGGAAAGGTAATATTCACAAATACATCTTTATAACTGATAAGGGATCGATAGAGTTAAGTAAAGCAAAAGGAGAAGCTGTTATAAAGTTTCTTGAGTTAGTAGGAAGGAGGTGTAATAATGCCACTACTTGAGGTATATCCATGTAAATGGCTTGAAGTAATGAGAGTAGAAATAAGAGGAGTGCCAAGAATTATATGGAGAGATGCAGTAACTAAAAGATTTGTCAGAAAACATACAATTAAAATAACTGTTGTAGTTGAATGTGAAGAATACGAAGAGATACCAAGAAAAAGATTGCAAGTTCATGGATTTTGTGAATACTATCTTGATCCTGATCCTGAAAGAAGTATAGCAGAGCAAGTAGATGAAATAATAGAGATACTGAAAGATGAAATCAGAGTAAATGCAACTAAGTTAGGCTTTGATGCATTCTTAGAGTATTGTGAGGAAACACTTAGTTTAACGGAAGATCATGAAGTTGAACCAGATGAATACTACAATGCTGGAATGTGTGAATGTCATATAAAGTGGAAACATAGACCAGATGATGTATGGAGGGAATACAGATGGTTCTGCACAATTTAACTAAACCAAGAAAGAATTATAGATTAGTAAAGTTAGATATTGATGAAAAAATAGATTTAGTTAAGTTCTTTAGAGAAAAGGAGACAGTAATTAAAACACTTGAAGCAAAGATAAAATGTCTATACGTTGCTGAAACTAAGAAAGGCTATCATGTAATACTTGAAGTTAAAAGTCCTTATCTAAGAAATGACAGAGATCAGATATTCTTTCAACTAATTTTAGGTAGTGATCCTGTTAGAGAAGCTTTGAACTGGAGAAGACTTTACATAATGGACAACAGTATTAATGTATTGTTCAACAAGAAGGAAAGAATTGATGTAGAGTTAATAAAGAAGTTAAACAAGTTGTTCAAGAATATCTGTAAATGACAGTAAAATATAAATATCTACAACATAACTAACTATCGTAGTAAAAACGAAAGGGGGTGGTTGGTGTGGGTGCAAGAAAGAGAAGCTATACAGATTTGTCAGACGACAGATATCTTGAAAAGAGTGTGAAAATACATGCAGCACAGGGAATACCATTGGAATTGGCAGTGCAACATGCAAGAAGGAGATTGAGTGCATGGAAGAGTGGATTTATGCCATACCACCAGAAGAGAAAGATACTGAAGGATGTTCTTGTAACAGCTGGTATTGCACCTTCAGCACATGGTTCGTTCTACGCATGTTTGAATGAATTGGTCAAGAATGGAAAATACTTAGCACAGGCAGCTGATGTAAGGAGATACATTGAAGTAAAGTATCCAGTTGTTGCACAATACGATGAAGTAGTGGACTTGATACTTGAACTTGCAGGTATTGAAGTAAGACCTCCAGAAGAGAGACCAGCTACACCTCACGAAAAAGCAGGCTAACTTAACTACTTTTCTTTTTTTCAATTTTTATTTTTTCATGATCTAATTTAGGTGATATTATGTCTAAGGATAAGAGGCAAGAAATGTTAATGTTGCAGAGAAAGAAAGGTAAATTAGTTCAAGCACTTAGAGAGGGATTAGAACAATTTTACAAAATGGGAATAAAGGCAGATTTTTACGTTCCGAAAGGCAAAGACAATGTAGCATATTTGTTAGTTGATGAAGAGGGTATAGCTAATTATTTTGGTAGAAAAGTTAGAGCTAAACTAAAACAGTTAGATAAGAACATAGAGAGTAAAGGTTACTATGAAGATGATGTATTAGTTATATATTGTAGATGTAATGCAGAAGTTGATGAAAGTAAAGTTAGTAGTTCTATTAATAGTGTAAAAGAAGAACTGAGTAAGATAGGTATTAAATCTGAAGTAATAGTTAGTAAAGACTACTTCACTAAAGTATATCTCATGATAGATGCAAATAGTGTAGTAGAGTATGTAGATAAAGTAGTTAGAGATAGAATAAGTAAAAAGAACTTGAAGGTTGAAATAACAACATATAGAGAGAATAAAGTTTTAGTTGTGAGGTTTAGAAAATGAAGATAGATAAGAAAGATTATACAATTAGAGATTTGTTAGAAGCTGTAAATACAATTAGAAAATTTGTAGAGTTCGGAGAGAGAGCAAATGAACTACTTAAAGCTTTAGTTAAAGTAGGTGTGGATATTGGTAGTATCAATCCTTACGATATTACATCATATATTCGTTTAGCACAAATGTATAGAAATGAAGTTGAATTTGATGAGGAAGAGCTACAAAGATTGCAAGAAGAGTTTGAAGATATACTTGACACACCTTTAACTGAAATAAATAAATGCATTAACATAATTAACAGATTTACATATACACATAGAAGAGCTACAAGTAGTCTTAGAAGTTTAACAAGAAGAGTAGGAATGAGAAGAGAAGAAATAAACATGCTTGCTGAAATGTTCGGACTTAGATTACCAGAGTTAAAGAAGGAAGTTGTAGTTGAGGAAGAAAAAGAAGAACTAAGTGAAGAGGAGATAAAAGAAATTAGAAAAGCAATTAAGAAATTCAAGGAAAGTGGTAAATCATGAATGAAAAGCTTGAAAGAGAGCTTGATAAATATACTGATAGAATACTAAGAAAACTGTCAATGGGTTTATTTGGTATAACTAAGTCTTATTGTGAGTATGCAGTAAAGTTCTATATTGAAAGAAACTACGCTTTATACAATATTTACATGCAAAGAGCTATTGAAACTGAGAAATCACTTAGAAGTCAAGAATTAGTTGTTATTACTACTGGTGTTGTTATAAGATCATACAAAGCTAAAGCAAGAGTTATTGCTAAAAAAGAAGGTATAGATTTTAATGAAGCTTATAAAATGCTGAAACCTACGGCTGAAAAAATAATCACAATACTACTTGAACGATTAAAACCAACTTATGTAGATGTTGTAGAGGATATTGTAAAAGAGTATATCAAGGATAGAATAAATGAAGAATACATGCCAGAATTTCTAAAGGAATTATATAAAAGACTTATTTACGAAAGGTATAAATATGTCAGAGGTAGTAGTATTTAGTGGAGGTGATCAGGTATGGCTTATACGCTTGCAGACATTCTAAACTCAATATTGACAGCAGTTCAAGATGTGCTTGGAAATGTAGCTACTGCCATTGCTGACAATGCAGGTATAATTGCAACTCTTGTAGTTCTTGGAATGCTGACATTTGCAGTAGTCAGATATGGAACAAGGATATTCAGAGGTATTGCGGGATGGGTCAGAGGAATTATTCCAGCATAGCATAGCTTGACAGCAACAACATAGAACAGAAAGATTTAAATTTTCTTTTCATTTATTTTTCTTTATGAGTGAAATTAAAGGTGTTAGTAAAGTTAGTAGTGGTGTAGAAGTAAGTGTTAGTAATGGTAAGGACAAATATCCATTTAACAGTAAAACTTTCTGGGTTGCTATTGTGTGTATAGCTTTAGGAGTGTATCTAATAACAATAGACAACAAAGATACTGGTATGCAGTTAATACTACTTGGATTAGGTCTATTAGGTGTAAGAGATGCTGTAAGAAAAGTTGAGAAAAAATGAAGAAAAGAAATCCTTTCATTCCTAAAGCACCACATCACCTTTACATCGGTTTGTTTATACTATTTTTAGCTTGGACTATGAAAGATTACAGTTATTATCATCCTTTATGTGATATATTAACTGTAATTGGTGCATTTATTACAATAGATGATGTTGTAGAACATACAGTTACAGCAGATACACCATTAAGACTATTATTTGACAAAATTATAGTTCCACTACTAAGAAAAATGAAGTTAATGAAGTAAGAACAACAACATTTTTAAATTTAGGTATGTAAGTATATAAGGGGTGATAGGATGAACAATGTTAGTGGTGAGATTGAAGTAATTGTGTTGGATAAAGACGGAAAAGAGATACATAGAGAAAGAAAATCAATGGATAGTTTTACAGCAAACATAATGAAACTATTGGCAATGTTTGATGCTGGTGGTTGGATTGTAAAGGATGTAAATGGAAATAGTGTTACTTTTGCTTTCAAGAATGCAACAGATAACTATCTATACAATGCAGAAGTTTTGGCTGGAAGTGGAGACGACAATTATGGTATATTAGTTGGTTCAAGCGATACAGCTTTCGATGTAACTCAATACAACTTAGGTTCTAAGATTGCACATGGAACTGGAAGTGGACAATTGAGTTATGGAGGGACATCAGTAGTTGATTACGGTGATGATTATAAGACATGGCAGAGAGCATTTGACAACTTAAGTGGTGCAGATGTTGTAGTTAAAGAAATTGGTATGTTTGCTAAGGTTACGAGAGAAGAAGCTGGAGTGCCAAAAGAGTATTATGTCATGCTTGCAAGAGATGTAATTACTACAACTACTGTGCCTAATGGAGGAAGATTGATTGTCAAATACACATTCAAGATAAATCCATAGTGATGTAGTATGAGTTTCTTTGCAGGAGTAGGTGCAGGAATAAGTCAAATAATAGGACAAATTCAAGATAGAGTAGAGGGTATTATATCAACTATCATCAATTTCTTTAGAAACATAGCAAACAATATCTACGTTTGGTTCTTAAGAGTATGGGACTACTTTATGACAAATCCAAGAGGAATGGTTTATTTCTTTGCTAATGTATGGACACTAATGTATTGAGAGGTGTTGTAAATGCTACCAAATCTACCTTTTCCTAATTTGGAAATAATTACACAAGGAGAAATAGCTACAGTTAAAATAAAGAATGAAGACTTAGCAGAAATGCTAAAGAAAGCAATAGAAAGCAAAGGACAGAAAGTAGCAAAAGTAGAAGTATATCCAGATGCATTCGTTGTAATAGTAGATTTAACTGAATTTGAGGATAAATTAAGACAGCAAGGATTTCCAGCAACTATTGAACCTAAAGAACTTAAAATAACTATTGATCGAAATGAGCTAATAGATACTTTTACCAAAGTATCTAAACTATCTGAACTTGGAGTTACAGTAAAAGATGAAAGAGACTACATTTTGTTAAGTGGTAGAATAACTGGATTACCTAATATTAAGATGTAACTATGGTAACGTGGATAGATATACAAACAGCATTACAGAACTTTTGGAATTGGCTTACTGGGATAGGTGGTGGTTTAACTGATACTTTAGGTGAACTTGGTTCATGGTTATATGGTGGAATTAAATGGTTAGCTGATCAAATCTACAATGCTTGGTGTTACTTTAGTGATTGGCTATATCATGGTTTAGCATGGTTAGGAGATAGACTAAAAGAAGGATATGAAGCAATGGCAGAAAGAGTTGGCGGAGGATTACAATGGATAGGTAGTGGTTTAAGTTGGATAGGACAACAATTACATGGATTTGGTCAATGGATATGGAATGGAATTCTATGGACTGCAAGATCAGTAGCAAATTCGATTGAAGGTTTCGTGAACTGGATTTGGGAAAGTGTAGTGAATATATACAACAACATAATTGATTACATAGCTAATTGGGTTAAAGGAATTAATGATTTCTTGAATGAATGGATTAAATCACTAAGAGATAAATTTGCTGACTTTGTAATGGTAAATACATCACTACCAGCAATAATGAAGAGCTTTGACAAGATTGCCAATCCTACAAGTATTAGAGATGTTTATACTGGGCTATTTGGACTTTTAGCAAGTCCTATTTTTGGAGCAGTAACAGGGAAACTGATAGATGCAATAGTGCCAAGACCTCATAGTGAAAGAGTAACTTTCTTCCCAGAGTTCATATTACCTACAATGACTTATACACCTATTGTAATTGAGAAACCAGAAATACCTACTACTCCAACACCTACTGAATTACCTTCAGCACCTATATATCCACCAGCAGTAGGATATAGACCTACCGTAGAGAAGACAAATATAGCATTCACAGAGTATGTTATTATAGTTCAAGGAGTTAGAGCAAGAGAACTACTTAGTAAAGCTGTTACAGAATACAGTATAGAACTATCTGAAGTTCTTATTAGTGAATTAACTAATAAAGCTATAACTGAATATGATTTAATTACAGCACTATTTGAAACTAAAGAACTACTAAGTAAAGCAGTAGCTGAAGTAGAAACAATACTAAGAGCAGGAACATTCATTACTAAAACTAACTTTGCTGGAACTACTTATGATATATTAGTTTCAGGTATTAGTGGTTTACATAGATACAACTATGCAAGAACACTATATGAAGCATATATATCTGCTATTACTAAGTTAAGTGGAATAAGTAAAGCAAGTGCTGAAGTTAGTTTAATACCTTCAATTGGTGTAGCTATAACTACAACTCCATCAACTCAAATAGTTGTAGAAACATACATGCCTCAAGAATTACCACAATATCAAGAAGGTGTAGGAACGAGTTATGAAATTGAAATAATACATCCAACAACTTCATTTGTCTCGACAAATAGAGTAGGAGTAAGTTATGAGATAGGAGGAACAGTTGTAATAGCTCTAATAGAGGCTATAATTTACTTGGGAGCAACAGAATATGCTAAAGTTGAAATGGCACATCCATTTAGTGAGAGTTTCGTAATTCAAGGAGTTGAAGTTAGTAAATCAGAACCTGAAAATGCTATGTTTGAGGATTGGTATATTAGTGTAGGTTAGAGGTGATAGTATGAAAGCTAAGATAGATGAAAGAATTAAGGAAGAGTATGAAGCAAAAATAGAAGGAAAGTTCAAGATTTATTTAGGAAACAAACTATATGCTAAAGGAAAAAATAAGTGGACAAGATATTTCCCAAGTAGTTTAGTTCAACAAATTACAAATACTAATCGTCTTGTAGGAACAGATAATGTGGTATGTAAAGCAGAAATTAGATTACCACCCCACATTTACTCAGCAAGAGCAGGTAACGACACTACAACACCTACAAGTCCAGATATGACTGATTTAGTTAGTAAAATTGACATTGCTCCAGATACAAAAAATATAGTTCTATTCAAAAGTAGTGGATATACTGAATATAAATCGAGACATAAATTTATGTGGAATGCAGGAACTATACCAGCACAGACAATAGGTGAATTTGGAGTATATTTGTATTTAAGTGATGACGGTTGGACAAGTCCTTTAGACAACCCATCATTGTGGACTACCTCAAGCTATACTGATTCAGACGGTAAAACAGTATATGTAATAACTCCATATCGTAGTGCAGGAACAAGACTTGGAGCAAGAATAAGTAGTGCTGATGGAGACTTTGATCCAATAGATTATACAAGTGAAGAAGCTTTAATTTTTGAATGGTATGTAACTATAAAGTTTTAGAGGTGATGCATACATGCCTTCAATAAAAGCTAAAAAAATAGATGAAAAAATTGCTGAAGAGTTTAGTAAGATAAAAATAAACAGCATAGGTGAAATATATATTGGAGAGAATAAAATTGCTAAATGTAGAAACAAATGGACAAGATACTTTATGAGTGTAATTTTATTAGCAATATGTAATGGAACTCGTAAAGTAGAGGAAGCATTTGCACGTTACCGTTACCAATCAATAGGTAATGGAGCTACTTGTAGAATAGGAATTGACACTACTACATCAACTACACCTAGTATGTCAGATTTAGTAAACAAAGTAGATGTAGCACCAGATAGTATTACAAGAAGACTAATTAAAGAACCAGATTACACTCTATATATAGCTGAATTTGTATTTGCATGGAATGCAGGAACTTTACCAGATATATATGAAGGTGCAACAGCTGAAGGTGATATAGATGGAAGAGTAGGTGAATTCGGAGTTTACTTAGAGACAGATAATGATGACTGGGAAACAGGAATAACTAATCCAAATAGATATACAATAATATATGCTGGAACTGAATGTCAAGTGCGTATTGGAAATGACTCAGCAGTAAGATTAGCTTCAAGAATAGCAAGTGCAGATGATGCTTTTGATGCATTTGAATTCTATGGCTCTATTGATCCTCTAACATTTAAATGGAGATTTCAAGTAGCAATACTATGAAAATCAATATCAGATGTCCAGTAGGAGCTTTCGGATCACTACCATATTTAGCTCACCTATTAAAACAACTACTGAAAGTAGAAGTAACAATATCTAACGAATACAAACCTAACTATCATAACATCTTAATAGATGAAACACTCAGTAGCATTATTTACAAAAGGAAAGCTGATATTTGGTGGACTGATAGTCCTTCAATGCTTCCAACTTCAAGACACAACATACAAAAGATACTCTTAGAAGAACAACTATTCAAGAAGAACTATCCAGTATCTCAATTCATGAAAGATTACATGAAACAATTAGGATTGAAAGTAGAAGATACAATAATTCCAAGACCAATTAACCCAATTTTATTCAACTACAAAACTAACTACAATGACACAACATTTGATATAATTACAATAGGTAAACATTGCATTTGCGATAGAAAGAACCTAAGACTACAAAGAGATGTATTTCTAAAACTTAACTTCAAATACTGCGTTATCTCAGATATATGGATACCTCAAAGACCAAATCTAACACAATTCAACTTTGGCTCAATTTCAGATGAAACTAAAGCAATACTACTATCCAAATCAAAGTTTCTACTATGGACATCAAGTATTGAAGGATTTGGATTACCTCCTTTAGAAGCTATGGCTGTAGGATGTATTCCTATTTATTCAGATGTCCCAGCACATAACGAATTTACAGTAGGTATCCCAATTAAACCAATAGATAAAGTAACTTCATTCTGTTACGGAGTAAAAATAATCAAATACATCATAGACAAAAAAGACATAGAAGAAGCAGTTAAATATGCATTAGGACTAACAAAAGAAGAATATGAAGACTTACAACACAAGTGCATGAATAAAGCAGTTGAAGTATATAATGACTTTATAGAAAAATTGCCATTACTTTTAGGTGGTAAACATGCCAATTAAATGGGTTATTAACGGTTATTACAGGAGTGGAACTACAATAATATTCTATGTAGTAAAGAAATCATATCCAGAAATGCTACATTTATATGAACCACTTACACCTAACATGGTTGATGCAGTTAAAGGACATCCAATAGGTTCTTATGCAAGACTACATGGATTATATGGAATATATGATGACTATCACAAATTACCTAACTTAGAAGAGCTATTCAAACGACATAGAGGAATGGACTTCATTCTTCCATTCTCACTAATAGAGGTAAAAGAATTCTTGGATAAAATACATGAACTACCTCAGGACATTCTAATACAAACAAACAATGCACACTTCATACTGAAAGACTTGAAAGAAGAATATGGATGTAAGACAGTTCACATAATAAGAGATCCAGCAGATTGTTGGGCATCTCACTTTCCACACATTCAAAATACAGTTACACCAAATACACCAGCTACTTTAGGTCATCCAAGAGATGTAGGAGCATTTTGGCTATATCCAACCTTTAACAGACTATACAAAGTATTCAAACACACCATAGAAAGCAAAGGAATAACTAAAGACAGTAGAGATATAGACAAATTCATGATTACATGGTATCTATGCAATAAATATGCAATAAAACAAGTAGATTACGTATTTAGAATAGAAGACATAGCTAAAAACCCATCAATAATGATACCAAAAATAGACAAGAAGTATTACAACCTTTTAGACTTAAAGAAGTTAGTATCTGCCAACAATAAGTTAAAGAAATATATATATGACAAATATAAAGAATTGGTGGTGATACTACATGAAGAATGATATAGTTAAAGAATTAGAAGAAATATTAAAGAATGAAAATAGTTCACCACAAGATAGAACTTTAGCAATATGTCTCTTAGAACTGAGAAACAAACTTATATATTTAGAGAGACTAAGTAAAATACAAATAGCACTACTATCAAGTATTATAGCAGGTGTAATAACAATAGCTGTATTTGTATAAAGGTTTAGGAGGTGAGATATATGGTAAAGGAACTATGTGATGAATTGTTTAGAATTTTGAGAGAAATACATGACGAAATACCGCACATGACAAAAGAAGAACTAAGAGAAATACAAGACTGTATATTAAAATCAATATGTGAATTAGCAAGATTAGGAGAATTTGTAGAAACTGCCAGAATAGCAATAGAAATAGAGAAAGAAAAGAAAGAATGGTGGTAATACATGGTTGATATAGGTGAAATGTTATTAAAAGATATAGAAATAATAAAAGAAGAAATACCATATTTAGAACTATCAGAGCTACAAGAACTGCAAGGTGATATAAGAGAAGCAATAGAAGAACTAAATAGATTAGAAGCATTCATAAGAGAAACAATCAAAGCAAAGCAATTAGTAGAATTAGAGGAAGAAGAGGTAGAAAAAGAATATAAAGAAAAAGAAGAAGTAATAGAAGAAGAACTAAAAAAGAAACAACTACCAGTAATAGAAGCTATAACAGTAGCATTAGCACAGAAACCTAAAGCACCAGAATACATAAAGGAAAAAGCTAAAGAGATAATAGAAAGATACGAACTAACAGAAGAGGAAATAAAAGCAATATATAACTGGATTTTCGGCTAAATACAATGATAGACATAGAAGAAGTAATAGAGAAACTAAAAGCAATAGCACGAAAGTTTGAAAAAGAGAAAGGAGTTAAAGTAGTTACATCACATCTTCCAATAAGCCATACATTTTTCGATATGGTAACAGGATTTATCTGTATAAATTGGGAACTCGTAGAAGAAGGTATATCCATGTTTAATTTAGAAGATGAAAAAGAAATAATTGAATGGTTCAAACACTCTTTAGAACATGAATACTTACATTATAGATTTCGTGAAGCTCTAATGGAAGAACTTAAAATATACACAATAGAATTCCTTGAAATAATACCATTAGAATATCGTATAGCTTCAGAAATGTTTGCACATAGAAATGATGGTATGCCATACTACATTGCTAAAAAAATAAGTAAAGTAGCAAAAGAAGATTTACAGTATTTAATTATTTTCAAGATTAGAGATGTTAGTGATATAGAAAAACTTGCAGATTTCATAGCTATCATATCTACCACATTTACTAAGGAAGAAATTGAAGAACTAATAGATGAATTAGATATTGAAAATACAAAATTAGCAAGAGTTCTAAGACAACTAAATAAAATAAAAGATGAATTCACTACACCAGAAAAAGCAATAGAATTAGCAAAAACAATTAAAAAAATAATTGAGTAACTAAACAAATAACAACACAAATAACTAAATCAACTACTTAACAAATTCTTTAACAAATTATTTATTAAACTACTTAATAAATTACTTAAATAATTATTTACTAAATTATTTAATAAATTATTTAATAAATCTAAATAAACTACTTGATATAAATAACTAAATAAATATCTAAATAAATTAAATATTAAATTAAATGATATATTATATAATAGAT
>Ga0190367_1000836_pt1 | contig 20126 bp, 23 predicted proteins | sample 4872181011_MG_FD_171838 | JGI IMG/M metagenome (GOLD analysis project Ga0190367, IMG submission 171838) | Hydrothermal vent microbial mat bacterial communities from Southern Trench, Guaymas Basin, Mexico - 4872-18-10-11_MG | ecosystem: Environmental > Aquatic > Marine > Hydrothermal vents >...
CGAAATTGAAACGATAAGAAATATATCACCACCCGATTATGCTGCATTAATAATGAAAGAGTACATGAAGAAGTATAGAATTAAGAGAGAAGAGTTAACTATATGGCCCATTAAAATGCATGATAATGCGCTAAGAAATCCACATGCGCAACTAAGATTCAGAGTTAATGTGGATAAGGTACTTAGCAGTATGACGATAGCCGAACCAATAAGGTTACTTGATACATTCCCCATAGGTGATGGTTCTGCCATCATTCTACTAGGTTCAGAGAGAGTTCTAAAACGTAGTAATTCTGAATGTATGAAGGTTACATACATTACTTCGTCTACTTCACAACCCATCTACCTTAGAGATGACATATTAGAATTTCCAGCATTGAGAAAGGCGCTTAAAACATTGTATGAGGGATCTAGATTAGACTTAGAGGAGACTCTTCTTGAAATCCATGATAGCTATAGTATCTATGCTTACTTAATACTTGAGGAGTTAGGTATAGCACCTAAGGGTAAGGCACCAAACATGGTAGATGAGTTAAGCAATGTTAACCTTAGTGGAGGACTCAAAGCACGAGGACACCCCTTTGGTGCTACAGGTATTTATCAAGTAGCTGAGGCTTACAGTATACTTAGCGATAAAGGTCTAGGTGAGTTAAAATATAATGGTAGATACGGACTGATACATTCCATGTCAGGTCCTGACTATAACTCAAGGTTATGTCTAATTGAGAAGGTGATGTAGAATGAGATACTCTATACCTATATTTTGGAGGAATAAATACTCATACTACAGATTAGAACTAACTAAATGCAAGAAATGTGGTAAAGCAGCATTCTTTAGAAGAAGTATATGCCCTTATTGTAGGTCAAGAGATGTTGAAGTAATAACATCTAAAGGTGTTGGGAAAGTGGTAACTTACACAATTAGCTACTTTAGAGGTAGTACTAACCTAGAAAGCTATCCACGCATTATAGCACTGATAGAGCTTAATGAAGGAGTTAAAGTTATTGGCGAGTTAAGTGACGTTAAATTAGAGGACATTAAAGAGGGTATGGAAGTTGAAGCAGTTCTTAGAAGGTACTCAAGTGATGACCCATATGGTTTGATATATTACGGAATTAAATTCATACCGCGGGTAAAGAAGTAAACTGTTATTGTGATGCAACAATTAAAATTTTAATTATTTAAACATGGTAATAGTAAAAATAGGTATAACTCATATATCTTGGGGTGTCTAGAACTGGTAAAAATAGAGAATCTTCTATCTGCTAGAGCAAGATTATTTAAGGCTTCAGAAGTGAGGGAATTACTAAAAGTAACTGAAGGTAAAAACATTATATGCTTTACTGGAGGATTTCCTGATCCTCAGGTATTTCCTAAAAAGGAGTTAGCTGAAGTTGCTAGCTATGTTATCGAAGAACTAGGTGATAGAGCTCTTCAATACGGACCTACGAAAGGCATTACGGAGTTTAGAGAAACGTTAAAGAGATTCTTAATGAATAAAGGCGTTAAAATTGAAAGTGATGATGACATCATAATTACTACAGGCTCTCAGCAAGCTTTAGACTTGATATCCCGACTTCTCATAAATCCTGGAGATACCATTATAGTTGAGCTACCTACATACCTAGCAGCTTTAAACGCATTTAAATCAAATGAGCCCAACATAATACCTATACCCATGGATGAAAATGGTATGAGGACTGATATCTTAGAGGAAGAGGTAAGAAAGCTTAGGAGAAATAATGTAAAAGTGAAATTCATATACACGATACCCGTAGCTCATAACCCAACCGGCATAACTATGAGTATAGATCGTAAAAAACACCTACTAGACATAGCATCAGAGAATGATTTACTAATAATCGAAGACGATCCCTATTCATACTTTGTTTATGATGAAGGAATTGATGTGACACCTCTTAAGACGCTTGACAAGGAGGGTAGAGTAGTTTATTTAAGTACCCTTAGCAAGATACTAGCACCTGGACTTAGGTTAGGATGGGTACTAGGTAACAGTGTTCTTGTAGACTATATTGAGAGAGCCAAGCAATCGGCTGACCTACATACATCAACACTTAACCAATTCATAGCTATGGAAGCGATTAAGAGAGGAATAGTTGATAGGACTATAGTTAAAGCTAGGGAAGTATATAGAGTTAAGAGAGATGTCATGATAGATGCTTTAGAGAAATACATGGTTAAAGGTACTAAGTGGGTAAAACCTGTTGGTGGACTCTTCATGCTTATATGGTTACCCTCAAAGAGCATAGATACAAAGAAATTACTACCTGAAGCCATTAAGGAGGGTGTAGCGTACGTCCCAGGTTCAGCATTCTTTGCTGACGGCTCAGGTCAGAATACTATAAGATTAAACTTTAGCTATCCGAAACCTGAGGAAATAATTGAGGGTATTAAGATATTAGGTAATTTGATAAAGAGAAAGTTAGGTAGTAGCTAATTTGGCAATATTAATGTGGTATTCAAGCGAGTTTATTTAGAGATGTTTTAAGTATTATTGTATCTTAATATCATGTGCGAAATAATATACTCTATCAAAATATCTTGCTAAGCTACTAACATCTTTAAGTTCTTTTGTTGCTGCAATAAACTCTCTAAGTATATTCCTAGGTAATCTTTTAATGTAGGAATAACCATAATTAGGTGACTGAAGAGTAGGTATAAACACCTTAATTAATCTCTTAATACTCTTTGAAGAGATATAGTATGGTGGATGTGTAGGGGGTATTACTATAGTTGCATTATCTTTAAGTAGTTTAACCACATCAAGACCTTCACTTAATGTATAACTAACTAGTATTGCCGCATCATATTCACCCTTAACTCTTTCTGGTTTTACTATGTTAACACCCGTTGATGCTATATGCTTTCTAATTTTACCATTACGGCAGACAACCGTAACATTATACTTATTACTTAAGTTCAGTGATAATATTAAAGCATCTAGATTACACCCCACTATAATTATGTCGTTACCTTCCAAAGTATTGAGTAAGTCGTTTATATACGAAAACTCGAAAGCTAACATTAAGTCCATACTTGGCTGAGTCTTTTGAGGTAATTTTACTATACATTCCTTCTTAGCCTTGCAATACTCACTAAGGAAACCATTTATATCTAGACCGTGAGTCTTTGATAAACATCTAGGTTTTACTAGACACAGCTCCCCTCCCCTTACATAATCCTGATCAATTGCAGGTTCAATAATCCTGATTAACGCCATAGAACCGGCTATAACCTCTTTATGAGGCAAGAAACCCGTACCTATAGCTTTATCTATAATACCGAAGACAGCTATCAATACTTTACCTAAAACTTCATCACCTTCAACAGGCGGTATAGGTATATCAACTAACTCAAGACCGTAACGCCACATAAGTGCCTTCATACGCACCCTATATAAGTACTCTTTCAAAATTAATTACTAGGGGTCATGAAATGTCAAGCGACTTAATGCTTGCATCAGGGAAACTAAGCAGTTATAAAATACTTACCACTTACTTAAGTATTTTAGACAAGAAAGAAAGAGATAAGGCACTACCCAAAACGAGAGATTTAGAGTATGTTCGAATGCTTATAGATGAGGGAATCAAGAGGCTTGATGAAATAATCAAAGAGTTATCAGAAAACTTAAGGGATAGGATTAATGGTTATTATGCCAAGAAAGCAGTTAAGGATGTATTAGGCCTTGATGTTGATGAAGTTGAAGCTAAGGATTACGTGGCTAAAGAGCTGGCTAGTTGGATATTGGAGATTTCCGAGAACTTAAACATCATTAAATTGAAGGGTTCATGGGAACGTAGGTAAGATTGATTTATGAGGTATTGATCTTAAATACTTCCATAAACCTCAGAAAAACTTAGGGTGTGATGGTATGCACGCATTTTCTTCAACACGTAAAGGCATTAGTGAGGAGCAGTGCAGAGAGCTGATACTATCTGAATCTGGGAGCGAATTAAGATCCATTATTTCCTGCATAGAAAGCATGATGAATGAGAAAGGAGAGGAAGGCTTAACGAAGTTAATCAAATATTTATTAGCCAGTAATTCAAGAAGCTCGCAATCCATACTAACGTTAGTGTTAAGCTATCTCTCATCAAAAGATATAAAATTGACTGTGAAGATAATTAGCAATATTGTGAGGAACTCATCATTACCTATAAATAAGTTAGTTAAGTCGGCATCGGCAGCATTAGGTTTAGATAGGCTTATAATACTAGGTTCAAAGCATAGTATACTATCAAGAAGATTCATTAATGCTATACTTGATGAGTTATCATGTAAAGAGCTAACTATACTCACAAACATGGTGGGTATCGTAACTATAGATAAAGAATCATTAATAAAGGTATTAGGTAGAGCTTTAAGCACTACTTATTGTAGGCAAGCAAAACAGGCAGCATTAGAGGTAATAGCAAAAACGTTAAGTAGAGGTAGCCTAGGTATGGGTGATCTTGTTGACATGTTGCAAAAACTTAATTTAAAGTTACTTATAATTAAAGATAAGAAGGGTAAGGTCAAGGAGGTAAGAGTAATTCATAAAAGCATTGAGAAATTTGCATCAATAACTGGCTTAGAGGACATAGTGAGTAGATTAGCTATAGCTTCATCGTAAATTTTGGTGCTTAAAGTGCACGTATTAGTTTCTCGCCTAATGATCTAACTATATGTTTAAGACCTAAATCAATATTATCCCAAGGTAGCTCCTCATTAGGTTCCTTAATTCTGAATATGAACTTATCATAGTTTAATTTATCTTGAGCGTACTTTCTAAATCGGGCTAAACTCTCTTTGTTTAACACCACATCAATTACTAATTTGCCTATACTTTCATTACCTAAAGCTATTAATGCTTGAGTATAGGCGTAATTCCAATCATATACGTCTATACGGATTTTAGTAGTATCTACGTTCGTCTTTAAATCTTTAATTTTACGTTTAAGATCCTCCTTGGACATTAATGGTATATATTGTGTGGGGGTTTGAGGTTTAGGTATTAACGGATTAATTGTTACTCTTACTTGCTCCTTTCGTGTAAGTCTAGTCGATGTGATTATCTCGTTTAATAGCTTTGCTATACTTTTACCAGCATTAGTGCTTTCGCCAGGTATACCAAGCATGAAGTATAATTTCACGTTTAGACCTTGACTAATTATGTAAGACATTAGCTTCCTCAATAATGATCTCTCAAGTTTCTTTCTAATTAAACAACTTGCATGCTCCTCAGCAGTTTCAGGAGCTATTGTTATTGTTCTTTGACCTCCTAATGCTATAAGGTCTATTCTTCTTTCGTTTAAAGTTGTATATCTTAGCGATGGAACTGAGAACTTAATGTTATTCTTAACTAGATGTTCTAGTATGTCATCTGCCTTAGGGTGATCAAAGAATGATAGACTATAAAATACTACCCTATGCGATCCTACGCACTTAACTCCACTCTCAATCAAGTTGAGAATTAATTCTTCATTACGATACCTGGGAGGGTATGTTGTGAATGCTTCAAGGCAAAATGCACATAACCATTTACACCCCCTAGATATCTCAATGTAATACCCATCACCATAAATAGGACTTCTAATTTTTGATCTAATTAAGCATGTGGGCTGTTCTATTATATCATAATCTTTAACAATAGACTTTCTCACCTTAATTTCAGCATAATTATTAAGTAATGTCTTAGAGTATATACTTCTAGTCCTTTCATATAGCTCGTGAATTAACTCATCAAATTTATTCTCTTTAAACATCTCTTTACCATATTCATTAAATAAATCTTTAAATGTCGCTAAGAGTATTTCACCTTCACCTATGAATGCTGCATCACACATAGGTAGGTAAGGTAATGGATTAGCTATCACAGGTAAACCCCCAACAATGATTAAGGGCTTCAAACCCTGCTTACGAACATTTATACCATTCCTTACGAGTATTTCAACTAAGTTAAAAATATCTAATTCAAATCCTATACTCGCTAACACTATGTCAAACTCCTTTAAACTTAATCCTGTTATTGCTCCCTTATCGGGATTATCTAGGGTAAACCTGTCAACAAGAGCACCCAAATTTTCTGTCAAATAGTGGTAAGCTATGTGCGTGAATAAATTCGTTATTGATGCTTCATAAGTACTGGGGTATACTAAGGCTATCCTTAACGAATACTTCTTAGGTGGTAAGTACACATTAACTTCATCAAATAGCCCTATACCTGACACATTACATGTTTTTACTACGAAGCTTAAAAGAAGTAATTAAGTGTCAAAGTTACTTCGAACGCTCTCTCCTTATCTTCGATATTATATAATTAGTTAACTCATTTATCACGTCCCTATGCTTTCTCCTTATATGTTGCTCAACTTGCTCTGCTCTTAATGGTGTATCACAGAGAAGACATACATACCTATTACCTATTTTAAGTACAGCAGGATCTACACTTATTATGTAGGGGAAGACTACCTTAACTATTGAAGCTGCTATATAATGAGATCTTGCTTTATCAATTATTCTTTGAACGTAACCCCTAACCCTAAACTTAGATATTTTATACTTATGACCTATAGTACTAGGTGATAATCCATCTATTAAGTACTCTTTTATAGATAGTATCGTTATTGTGTCTCCAGCTAATCTTTTCGTTACTAAGTACTTGGTTATAGCTACGATAGCATCCTCCAAGGATAATCCCTGGGTAAGTAGGTTTTTCATAGAAAAATTTATAAGTACTCCAACAAATAAAGTGAAAGATATGAATGATCAACATAGTTAAGTATTGCCTCCACTAATGCGTAATCCCCTTATTAATTTTATCCTAAATGGGATGAGGGGTTAGGGATTTATTAGAGAATTTTTACTATAAACATGTAGGTGAGCATTACGGTAGGTGTGGGCTACTTGAAGACCTCGGTAATATCATTTAAAATAGATATTACCACGTTAAGAAAAATAGAACGATTAGTAAATAGTGGCTACTTTAGAAGTAAAAGTGAGTTCATTAGGGAAGCAATACTCTATAAGTTAGCTAAGGACGGCCTACTTAAAACGGAGTAATTGCTTTAAAGCATTCAAAGTTCAGTTATGCAATATAAGAGATGAAAGACCCTTACGTAGAATACCCCAGCTAATACCCCCGTTCTTTAAACATTCATATACGTTAATTTAGCTAGACTATTGGGATAAATATTGACCCTTTACTGGGAGCCTAGATGGGTTAGAAGAAAATTTGTAGTTGATGGTATGGAGATAATTACTTGCCAAGACCTAGTTACTAAAATGTTCTTATGTCCTATATGTAATAACATAGATGTTATTTGTCCTGAAGGTAGAGAAACGAACATAGTTAGTGAAGATCTAATTACATTCTTTACTCTTAAGGACTTAATACATCACATGAGAACTCATGGACTACAGACATTCAAGAAAAGAATCAGCATTAAGGAAAGAGGTGAAGAGGGTAAGTGAGACTAAACAGTATCAATTCCAATAACGTAGTAATCTTAGGAGAGTCATTTACAGCTTTAACAATGACCTATAAAGGATATGTTAAGCCTCACGTAATCATTGATATATGGGAGGGCGGTAGTAGCTTATATGGTTGGGACTTCATTAATGGATGTATCGATAGATTACCAATGCTAGTAAAGAATAAATGCCAATTGTTAGGTGATGAGAAATACATTCAAGTTAAACCAATAATTGAGGTCATAGGTAGTGAGGAAGGATTTACAGAGAAAATATACTCAAAGCTACATGATGAATCTCAAATCAACTGGCTTAATGTAATGAGTGAAGAAGGCTTCATGTTACGTAATGGTTGGTGTTCCATGTTAAGGAAATTGAAGAGTAGAACTGCAAAGATTAGTAGGATATATGGTGAAGTAAAATACATACATCTTGATAAATCAGCGATAAAAGTTGGTTGGAGAAAGGAAGTAAGGTATAGTAAAGCAATTATCACTATGCCACTGCCTTTCATCTTACCAAGAATGATTACCACAAATAATGTAATTAAGAGAATGAGCAATAATATAAAGCTAAATTACGTATCATTATACATAATGACAATCATAGTAAGTAAATCGGAGATAAAACTTGAAGAACCTAAGATAATTAAAGTGGGAAGAAAGGGCCTGCTTACAGCATTAATATATTTATTACCTATGGATGAAATTTATAACCTAAGTAATTCCACACTTATTTATGTCTTGTCACCCATAACCTTAAACTTACTTAAGCCTGAATTAGGTTCCAGGATACTAAGTGAGTTAAAGAGAATTAACTTACCCATTAAATTCAAAAGTATTTACTTCTATAGGGATTATTTTGAGAGGTACGCCATCCTAGGTAAGCTTAAGGATGATATCAGAGATCTTATGTGCATCTTAAAAGATTACGGTATTGAATTTTTAGGTAGATTAGGAATGTGGAGAGATGTTAGCATATGTGATATTCTGAGGAATTAATTGAACTACTCTACAGTCTCTGCATTTCCTAAGCTCTGATCCTCACTGTGACTCCATAACCCTATAGCAGCTACCTCTCCCTCCTCACTACTGCTTAATGGCGCAGCTGAAAGTATCATGTTCATTAATTCCTTAAAACTTAGTTTTCTGTGAATAACGTATTCAACACCATTTATGATTATTGAAACCGGAGCCTTTACTGAATAATACGGGATGACGAACACCTTAATCCCGTATTCTTTAAATATTCTCTGAGCTGCCTCCCATGTCTTTCTTAATATGTACTCACCTAGCTCCGAACCATTGACTATCACAAATACATCTATACTCAACAACCTCACCAGAAATGACATTATATGTCATAATTTAATTTAAGCTTAATGACACATATCTCGTTATATTTGCGGCTGTTAAAAAGTAAAACTCGGTGGTGATTATGTGGTTCAGTTACGTGATGACCCCCTTAGGACCTAGCATGAGAGTTAAGAAGAAGTTAGTACTTGATATTGAACCTGGGATTTTTAGGATTGAAAGCCTTGAGTGTAGAAGCATAAGTGTAGATTTAAGTGAGGGTATTACGGAAGACTTCATGGAGCTTATAAGCATAGATCCTGATGTAGGAGATCTTATAAGGCTCGGCATTAATGACTATGTTATTGCGTACTTAGTTTAACTATCATCTATTTAAATCCCGAGGTGTATTGTACTATGGTGATAAATTGTGAGTGAGAGAAGGAGGCGTAGAAAATCAATATTCGATATCTTTGACGATTTACTTAGAGAGATAGAGGAGGAATTCCAAGACTTTATAAGAGAAATTGAGAGATTTGGAGTTCCTAAAGAAGAGATTAGAGAAATTAAGAGCCCATTTGTTTATGGTTTTAGAATAACTATAGGACCTGATGGTGTACCTAAAATTGAGGAATTTGGCAATATCAGGAGAAGGAGGGGTACGAAGCCCTCAATCACTGAAATTAGTGAGGAGAGAGAACCTTTAGTTGATGTATTAGATGAGGATGATAAAGTTAGGATAATCGCTGAAATGCCTGGAGTGGAGAAGGAAAAGATTAAGCTTAAAGTTCAGGACAGAAAGTTAATAATTAAGGCTAGTAATGAGCATAGAAAGTACTATAAGGAGGTTGACTTACCATCTGAGGTCGATATAAAGAAGGCAAAAGCAACATATAGAAACGGCGTTTTAGAAATTGAGATACCTAAAGTTAAGTCCAAGGGTGGGGAGTTCGAGATTAAGATTGAGTAAGTTCCTCTCTAATAATACTCAAACCTTTACCTCTAACATCACTCTTACCTGTTGGATCCTCAATTATTAATGTAAATGGCAACTTACCTTCGATAGCCTTTCTAATTTCCTTAACTTTAGAATGGCAAGGTCTTTTCTCATCAAAGCATTCTGAGGGAATTACATCTAAAATGTTCATTAAAATACCTTCAATAGTTGTTATGTATCCCGGAGCTATAGGCCCGGGATATACCTCTACACCCAACTCAGGAATTATTATGGCTGCTCTAGATGATTTTACAACTAACGCGTTTAAGTCTTCTCTCCTCCTAATTTTTACAACTATCCTCATAGGCTTTCCTACATCAATTACGGAGACATCATTTCTCCTAAATCCACACTTATCACATATACCTACCTCAAGTACTATACTTCCAAAGTAAGGTACTTCATATAAATAATGCCTTACTTTAAATGATTTCTTACCGCAATTTACGCACTCAGTAACTTCTTCTCCTAAATACTTTAAGTTAGGATTCTCAGTATTCATCACTTCTACCCTGTGACAGCTTTATAAATTGATAAAACTAGGTATACATTAGCTTGTGGAAACACATTAGCTACGGATATGTATACAGGCTTAAATATTTTCATTCTAGGCTTTGGTATCTCTATAGGATTTTGCGGGTTTTCGTAAAGACTGACAACTTTGTACCCGTTCTCTCCCCATAATTCATATGCTGTATTTATCAGTACCTTATAGAGTGTTGCATTCTGTATCTTAGGATCACTCCATCTCGGGAGATACGCTATTATACCTAGAGGTCTATTACCTATCTGCGGAGCATAAGCAAATACTGGGGGCGTCTTGCCCGCAATTCTGTATATAGCTGATATACCTTTAGCAGCATCAGCACCTAGCTGAGTTCTCCCAAAAACCAGTGGCCCTATGACTACATAGCCTTGCATGGGGTTAACATAGTAGAACTCGTACGTTATTAAATATAATCTATTAGGATCTATTCTAAAGTAACTGGTGAATATTTTAAGTGCCTCCTCCTCCGATCCTGTTAATGCCTTAGCTAGCAATTCTATTTGTGTTGCATTCAATGTCGCGCCATCTGCCACTGACGCTCTTTCACCAACGACGGATATCCAGTATCCGTAATCCCACCAAGCAACACATACGGCATCTGTTGGCGTGTTATTCTTGATCCATTCTAAAGCTTTAATCCATACCGGGGCATCGGTGCTTAAGCCAACACCTCCCTCAATTATTGTAGGTACTACACTTCTATACATTCTAGCCCATACCATAACTCCTTGAGCAATCACTGCTATCACGAATATTACTGTCAATACTATTGATACCACAGATTTAAACCAACCACGTCTGAAGGCTGTCCTGCCACTAGATACGATATCCTTAATTAGTACATACACAAACGAGGTGGAGATAAGTGCTGTTAAGTAATTTAGATAGGCGAAGAAATATGAAACATTAGTTGTGGCTACCAAGGACAATATGTAGAGTGCCACTAGGAATAGATAATGAGGTTCACGCTTCATAAAAGCTCTATAGGCTAAGTATATTAGCATAGGTATGGCGACTATAATTAAAGGCCCCTCATAATACATGAAGTCTTGAGGGTCGGCTGATATGTATTCTTGTACAGTACCCACAATTACGTGAGCTAATCCTCTTAAGCCTAATGCAGCTAATGCTTTACCTCTAATTACTATAAATCCAGCGCTAAGTAATGATAGTCCTCCAACGATGAATAGCACTATTATTAGGAAGTATATTAGTTTATACCTCCTTAGTATTGGTGCTGTAATTATTACTTCCTTCTTACTTGATAATTTTTGAAGTCCCCAACCTAGAAACATCATTAGTAACGATGCAGGTATAGCTAAGCCAGCACTTTTATATAGGTATGTTATTCCACCATAGAATGGTATAAAAGCTAATGCTAATGTAAGTGGGGCGTACTCGGTAACGACCAGCATTACATCTCTTAACGATATTCTCTTTATGAGAGGAAGTAGTGCTACCTGAATAGCGATGGCACCTAGTACTAAGTTAAATCCAGCCCAACCACTTGCAGTTATGCCTAGCATTAAACCAGCGATTAATGCATCAACTAGACTATTTCTCTTTAATGCTCTAATATGAAAGAGAATCGATAGAAATATGAATGGTAACCCTATAGCATACTTAACAGTGAAGCCTGCAATATGTCTACTAACAAATATTAACGATGACGCTAGTGATGCTACTGCAGCAGGTATATCACCCCAGAGCTCACGTACACATAAGTATATGGCTATCGCAGTTATGACGTAGAATAATACGGGTAAATAAACCATCCACTCATAAAGAGTTAATGAGGGATTAATACTGTGAGCTATGTAGTACGTGATTACAGCGAATGATACAAGCAGTGGTGGTTCGCTCCTAGTGAAATCCCTACCCCAAGGATACCAAAATATTTTTGTTATATGGTTATCTCTAGTTAGTTTCATGAAGTAAGTTAGGCCATGCTTATACAGCTTTTCAGCTATCCAGTATTCAGAGTATGGGTCCATCTCATAAAGTGTTGGTTTGTAACCCAGTCTTTCAGCGTTGAAGACAGGATAAAGTCTTAAATATGAACCGACAATTAACGATACTATGAGTATACTAACAGATATTATTAAAGGCCAACGTTTACTAGGGATTAGGGATCTTAACTTCATGTAATTACTACCTCATCTTAATTTAGGGGACTACTTGTTTTAAGTTTTAGAGTATATTATCTTTTCATCACTGAATAACTTGACAGCAAGTAAGAGTAGTGCTAATGAAATTACTGTTATTATAAAAGCATGAATGAACACGTCAGTAATAGTGCCTAAAACAGCATTTTTAATCATTAATACGGCATGAGTGTATGGTATTGCATAGAGAGCGTACCTTGCTATGAGGATTAGCTTATCTATATCTACATATAGTGCCATGAAGAACACTATTGAAGCCAGGCTAACTACAGTTAGTGAAGCGACGTGAGATGCTCTATAGCTTCCTGATCTAATTATTATTGGCGTTATTATAGCCAATGAAGTGAATATGGATAGATAAACTGCTACCACATGTACAGCTATTAGATTAGGTGTTAAGTATGAGAGTATGTTGAAGCCATAAAATATTGATGGAATCACAAAGAACAGTATTAAACTCAACGCATCGCTTAATCCAGCTATTAAGCCAACTATGGAAGCTGTGAATACTTTACCAATAATTAATGAATACCTAGGTATTGGTGTTGCTAGTAATGCCTCAATAGTTTTACGCTCTTTTTCACCAACTATTGAGTCATTTATGTAAGCTATAGAGGGTGTTGTAACGAATATTAAGCTGAATGCCATAAGTCTAGCTAGTCTAATCCTAAACTCCTCCTCAGGTGATGCTGGAGTGCCAGTAGGCTTAACTATTGTTGTAATTATGCCTAGGGGTTCGAGAATAGATTCAGGTGTTACTTTAATTTTAGCTAGTGTGGCTAAGTAAGTGACTTTTGCTCTAGAAATCTTTCTTGATAAATCACTCAAGGCGTAATCTACTACTGATTCAGCTATATCAGCCCTAGGTGAGCCAACTACCTTTTCTATAACTACGTAAGCCTTAAGAGTGAACGATGTGAGGTTCTTCATGAATCCTTTAGGTATCTTTACAAGTAAATCATACTCTTCATGTTCTGCTTTAACGCCTTCCTCAATAATAATTTTCGATTCGAAACCGTTAATCTTTAGTAGGTACGAAATATTCATAGCTATGTCTTTAGTACTTATATTACCGAGAAATGGTATGTAGGCATGACTGCGGTCTTCATCTATAATTAAGACTTTACTTACTTGTAGTTGCTGCATATAGATTGATGAGATGCTCATTAAAGGCATTACAATGAGCGGTAGTGATGCTATTAGTATTAGAGTTCTAACATCCCTTATCATGTCTCTTAATTCCTTCCATATTATTGGATATAACTTACTCATACGAATCACCAACCAACCTTATGAATGCTTCTTCAAGGTTTGATGCTTTAGTACGTTCTAAGATCTCTTCAGGTGTTCCAACAGCTATAATTCTACCCTTATCTATTAATGCTACTCTATCACATAGGTACTGGATTTCAAGTATGTTATGTGATGAAAGTATTATGGTAACTCCTAGCTCCTTAGCATACTTCTTTATTATTCTCCTTATACTATATGATGAAAAGACGTCCAGACCTGTAGTTGGTTCGTCAAGTATCACTAATGGTGCTCTAGTCATTAATGCTCTTGCTACGGCTACCCTCCTAGCCATACCTTTACTGTACTCACTAGCCTTTCTATGTAAGTCAGTAGGTGAAAGACCTGAGATCTCAGCACCTAGCCTAGCCATCTTTATAGCTTCCCCCCTATTCTTACTATATATCATTGCGAAGTAGAGTAGGTTCTCCCATCCAGTAAGTCTTCCATAAAGTCTTGCGTCTTCAGGTAGATATGCTATTTTTCCTCTAACGTAGTCTTTATATTTAGGTAATTCGTAACCTAAGACATTAACGTAACCTTCGTCGTGTCTTACTAAGGTAGATATTATTCTTAATGTTGTTGTTTTGCCAGCACCGTTAGGTCCTATTAACCCGAATATCTCACCTTCATAGACATCAAAGCTCACTGACCTTAATGCCTGAGTCTTACCGAACGATTTTTTAACATTTCTTAGTTTAACTACGTATTTCATAGCTAAGTCTTATACCTCACAACATATCCTCTAAACTCCTTAATTAGTTAATGTACACATGAATAAGTAATACCTAGACACCAATAAGGACTACGTATGTTAAGTCTCAATTTGTTTAATTTAGTAAATGAGGACATTACTTGGTGTAGGAATGTATTCAGTTGATGTATCAATAATTTCAGAATTCCTTCTGAGATACGGAGAGAAGGCATTTCACGTTCTTAAGACAGCATTGGAATTATCCGAGGAATATAGTGTTAGTGGTAAATACACTCCTGGAGATTTTGATACTAAGGAGTTAGTGAGGAAGTTAAGGGAGAAGGGAATTAGGTATAATCCAACACAGTTATTAAGAGTTATGGAAAGGGAGTACGGCATTATAGAAACGACGTATAGAACTTCAACACAGCACTGGTGGAGCTTTGTAAATAAGGAGGCGGTGATTGAGGCTTTAAGAATCTATGAGGGCGGTGAAGATGATGTAATAGATGATCCCGAGTTGATGGTCTTAGATCTACAGGTTAAGATTGTTGACATAAACAGAATATTAAGCGAATTAAAAAGATTAAGAGCTAAGGTTAAGTTAACATTAAGAGATAAGGAAAGACTCATGGACATAATAATAAATGAGCTACCAAATATAGCATCCATAGTTAAGAATGCTCTAAAGTATAGCGAAAGATACAAAGATTTCATACTTAAATTTAAATTACTCATCAAATTAGCTAATGATGTTATAGTTAAGATGAAGCTCGATAAGCGAGTTAGCTTGATTAAGAGTGACGCTTTAAATGATGTGAGGATTGAGGTAGATAATGAGGAATTATAATGTGGGTATAGTTGGTTTCGGAGCTATCGGTACATTAATCGCGTATGCGCTCAATGCATCAGGACTGGTTCCGTACATAATTCTTAGGAATACATCTGAAGCTAAGCGTATTATTGTTCATGGTCGTAGACTTAAATTACCTAACGATGAAGAGGTAAAAATAAGTTTCAAAGTAATTACATATAATGATTTAACTAAGATTAAGTACTTTGATGTGATATTCATATGTACTAAAGCTTATGACTTTAATAGCGCACTAAATATCTTACTAACTAAATTAAAAGACTTCAACTTAATAGTGACGTGTCAAAATGGTTTAGGTACGTATGAGTATGCTCAAGAACGTGTAAGCACACATAAGGTTGCAGCGTTAGTTATCAATCATGGGGTTTATAAAGTTAGTAATGATGTTTACAAACATGTTGGTGGTAGTGAAAGCTATTTAGGTCAAAAGGGAGGGGTTAGAAACGAATCAATACATTACGTAGCTAAACTCCTTAATGTGCTAAACATAACTGTTGTCAACGATATAGAGCCGTATAGATGGCAAAAGCTATTAATAAATGCTGGGATTAATCCCGTAACAACAATACTTAGGGACAGGAATGAAGTCATAGTTAAGAATGAATACGCTAAAAAATTAGCATTAAAGGCTGTTTCAGAAGGTGAAATCATAGCCAGAGAAATGGGAATAGTCTTACCTAGTGATCCAAAGTTAGAATTAATAAGGGTAGCTATGGCGACTAAAGACAATTATTCATCAATGTATCAAGACCTCATACTTAAAGGTAAAACTGAAATAGATTATATTAATGGCGCTTTAGTGCGAATATCGAAGAAATTAAACATAAATGCTCCAGTAAATGAGTTACTATACTTAGCGGTTAAGGCATTAGAGCTCCAGGTAAGGTCTAATAGGTTAAATAGACGTTAATGAGTATTAGGGATAGTCAAGCTAATATATCTCATTACTTTAATAACTAGTAGGTTCAGGATCTTGAAAGGTAAAATACTACCTCATCACTTCGTCAAGATGAAGAGGGAAGGTATTAAGATAGTAATGGTTACTGCCTACACATATTACCAAGCACTAATAGCCGATGCCGCTGGTGTTGATGGGATATTGGTAGGAGACTCCTTAGGTATGGTTATAATGGGGTATAAATCAACGCTGCCAGTTACGTTATCTCAGATTACTCATCATTTAAAGGCTGTATTAAATGCTAAACCTAAGGCATTAGTTGTTGCTGATATGCCTTTCCTTAGTTATGAAGTTAGCAGGGATGAGGCAGTTAGGAATGCAGGTAAGTTAATAAAGTTAGGCGCTGACGCAGTTAAGGTTGAGGGAGGCGTAGAGATCATAGACAAAGTTGAGGCGATGATTAAGGCAGGAATACCTGTTATGGGTCACATAGGATTGAACCCTCAGAGATACCTTCAGTTAGGAGGTTATAAGTTAAGGGGCAAGACTGTAGATGATGCTATGAAGATAATCGAGGATGCTAAAGCGTTAGAGGAAGTAGGGGTATTCTCTATAATTATAGAATTTACTGTAGCAGAAGTAGCTAAGAAGGTCACTGAACTAGTTAAAATACCGACTATCTGTATTGGTTCAGGGCCTTATTGTGACGGACAGGTTTTAGTATTTCATGATTTACTCGGCATTAACCCTAACCCTCCACCATTTGCTAAAGTTTATGTTAATGCGTTTGAACTATTTAAGGAGGCTATAAAGAAGTATGTAAGTGAAGTCAGACAGAACGTATTTCCGGAGGAGAAGCATTATTACCACATGCCTGAAGAGGAATATAGTAAATTTAGTACTTTATTAAAGGAGAGACTTAAAAGACTTAAGTCTAACTAACATGAACTAAGTAACGTTATTTTACCCTCACTAAGCTTTAATAATCTATTAACTATGTGTTTTAATGCCATACTCAATATTTTACTATTGTCGTAATTACGTACTATGCTCAGTAATTCCTCCTTATGTTTACTTCGTAGCTTCTTAACTTCATTTATTAAGTTAGGTATAGCTCTAACCACATTATCTACTATTGTAATGTTAGCTGCTCTAGCAGTTCTTGAAAGAGGATTTAAATCTATAGCTATGACGTTTTTTCCTATCCTCCTCAATGCCTCAGTTCTATCACCATCCTCTAGAGCTACTAAGACTGTGTCAGCAATTAATATACCCTTGGGACTAACTCTTCTTCTCTCACTAAATAGTTCAGGTATGGTCGCTGTTGCATCATCAACACCTAGAACCTCCTTAGCACCAAATCTTCTTAGTTTTTCGGCTATCTTCTTAGCACGCTCTTCGGTTCTATAAAATAAATTAACCTCAATTTTAGCATTAAGTTCATTAGCAAGTCTGACTATGTCATCAGCGACTAGTGCAGCAACGTTACCGTTAACGGAGATAACCGGGTACTTAGAAAGTAGAAGAAGTGCTGCAGCAGCCCTAGTAGCTATTTTGGCTGCTTCGATTGTTTCCTCACCTATTAAGTAATCAAAGCATTCACCACGACCATGAGCTATTAAACCTTCAGGTACTACATAACCTTCCCTAAACCCCTCAACGAGCTTCTCTCTTATCATTAGTGACTCATACCTAGGATGACTCCTCGGTATTCTTACCAAGTCTTTCTAACACCAAAGTACCTAGTTGTGTAGGAGTTAATAGCTTAGGTTTACAAAAATTACTCAATACAGTTTTAACCTCATTAACACATCCACATTCAACAACTACGAGTAATAGTGACTTCTTTACATAGTAACCTAAAATGCAGCCAGATTTTAGGTAAGGTGTCAATAACGCCCTAACTCTTTTGTCTAAATCATTTGTTAAGAAGCCTACTTCTTTACTGAATTTATAAGCTTCATCTAAAAATGATTCAATACATGGATTCTTGATGAAGTTTTTATAAGCTAATAATCCGAACTTAATTTGCTTATTAAGGCTTTCACTAAGCATTTGCGGTGTTGGCTTTAATACCCCCCTTAATTCACATACTAAGACGTAAACATTACTTAACGGTATAGAGTCTATTATACCTATAGTTGGTGGTCCCGGTCTTAACCTTATTACTAAGCCTCCGCCATATATCTCTGCTATAACGTCACCTAGACCTGTCAAGTTCAAGACCTCAGCTATATGCGCAATAATGCCAGCCTTAGTTAAACGTATTGAATACTTTAGTGATACAGTAATTAATTTGGCGTATGAGTATGCTATAGCTATGGCTGAGCTAAGCCCATAACCTAGACCTAGATCTCCTACACCTTGACCCCTAATAGTGATATTAAGCTTTCCTTTACCTATTATCGTATCTATAGTCTTTAGTAACCCTAATTCATCTATACATCTACCATTAAATACAAACTTACACTCATCATGTCTCTTATCATAGCTTATTATAAATTTAGCTGGCGGATATAAAGTTAAGCCCGCACCAAGAGATCCGGAAAACATAGGACTACCTTTAAATATTGGCACCCAAAATCCACTTACGTGATGGGGTATCAATATTTTAATTATGTAGCATCACCTTAATCTTATCTAGTATCACTCTTGCTATAACAGATTTAGGTGCTTTAGGTATTTCAACAACCTCTTCTTCACTAATAATTAAAACTTCATTAAAATCTGATGCAAATCCTATATCCCTTCTACTTATATCGTTAGCTATTACTAGATCAAACCCCCTTTCATAGAGTTTCTTTAAGGCAAGCTCTTTAAGGAGCTTCATATCACCTTTAACATACTCAGCACTAAATCCTACAATTAATCCCTTAAAGTATTTCCTAACTTCTAATGATATTTTAGGATTAGGTATTAATGTAACGTTAATACCCTTACTACTATCCAACTTTCCTTCGATGATATCTTTAAACTTGAAGTCTGTTGGTGCTGCAGCCATTATTATTGCATCATACTTACGTGTTTTTATCTCATTTAATACAGCTTTTAGCATGTCTTCAGCGCTCATGACACTTATTGTTCTAACATAGTAAGGGATAGATGTGGTTACTGGTCCATGTATTAATGTTACGTCAGCTCCCCTAAAGTACGCCTCCCTAGCAATTGCTACGCCCATCTTGCCTGTACTTGGATTACTTAGAAACCTAACACCGTCCAGGTACTCTCTACTGGGACCTGCTGTTACTAGAATTTTAAGACCATTTAAGTCCTTACCTCTCAGTGTAGCTGCTTCAGCAGCCGCTACTATATCCTCTACACTAGCTATCTTTGCTTTACTCTCACTAATGTTTGGAGGTACCACAACTACATTGGAATACTTCATTAACTTATTAAGAGAGTCCCTAAATGTTGGTGATGACCAAAGGCTATAATGCATTGCAGGCACTATAATTAATGGTTTGTTAAACCCTAGAATACTAAGTGCTGCTAGTGTTACTGGTGTATCACCTATACCTGCAGCTATTTTTGCTATAGTATTTGCTGTAGCAGGACATATAATCATTGAGGAGGCAATTCGTCCTAGTGATATATGACCTACCTCACCACCAAACTCCGTGAAAACCCTCTCACCTGTAGCCCACTCTATCAACAATGGTGAAATAAGCTTGGTGGCCTCTTCACTCATTACTGCTATAACTCTAGCGTTCCTACGTATTAATTCCCTCATTACGTCTATAGACTTATATATAGCTGCTGAGGATGTTAAGCCAAAAATTATGATCTTTCCCTTATAAATATTAAAGTAAGATCCCTTGATTTCCTCTACTGGGTGTGGGAGACTTAACCTCTTCATTAATGAATCTCACCTCGTCTCTTTGTTAAACTTAAAAGA
>Ga0190367_1000837_pt1 | contig 20081 bp, 17 predicted proteins | sample 4872181011_MG_FD_171838 | JGI IMG/M metagenome (GOLD analysis project Ga0190367, IMG submission 171838) | Hydrothermal vent microbial mat bacterial communities from Southern Trench, Guaymas Basin, Mexico - 4872-18-10-11_MG | ecosystem: Environmental > Aquatic > Marine > Hydrothermal vents >...
TCATGGAGAGGCTTATTACAAGTTTGTATTTTCAGAAAATTTTGCTCTTACATTTGATCTGCAATATGTGGAGAATCCACTTGGAAACAATGATAACAATGACATATGGGCTGGAATGATAAGAGGAGAATTTAGCTTTTAAAAAAAATTGTTAAGGAGGTTTAGTTATGTTAAAAAAAACATCCTTTCTGTTTCTGGCAATTGTTTGTTCTTTTGTTTTTACAAAGATAGGGTATGCCATGAAGAGTGATGATTCAAAAAAAGCTATAGTCATAGCATGTTTTGGAACCACATATCCTGAAACACTAAGAGACATTCTTGACATAAAAAAGAGTGTTCAGAAGGCATTTCCTGATGTAAAGGTAAAACTGTGTTTTACATCAAACATAATAAGAAGGATATGGCAAAAAAGGAGGAATGATCCAAGATACAGGAATATTCCTGATGAGATCCTTTACATAAAAGGACCTCTTGCAACAATAGCAGATCTTCAGGATGAGGGATACAGAACAATAATCGTCCAGCCAACACATCTTTATGCAGGAGAAGAATTTGCAGACCTTACATCTTACATAAATGCACTGAACCAGATAAGGACGATAAAGCCAAAGTATATGCCATTTAAAAAGCTCGTTCTTGGAAGACCAATACTTGGAATGCCAGGACCAAAGCACGATTATCACGAAGATCTTGAGATTGCTGCAAAAGCCCTCAAGGATGATGTTGAATTTGCAAGGAAAAAAGGTGCAGCACTCGTCTATATGGGTCATGGAAATGAGTTTTATTCTACAGGTGCATACATAGAACTGCAAGAGACAATGAGAAAGATGTATCCTGATGTAAAGATCTTTATTGGAACTGTGGAAGGATTTCCTTCTTTTGAAGATGTATTGGAAGGATTGATACATGCAAAGGTAAAAAGGGTTGTTCTTAAGCCACTTATGATTGTTGCAGGAGATCATGCAAGGAATGACATGGCAGGAGAAAGTAAGGATTCGTGGAAGAACAGGATAAAAGAAAAGGGGATAGAGGTGATTCCTGTTATAAAAGGTCTTGGAGAAAAGGAAAGTATAAGAAAGATCCTGATACAGCACATAAAAGATGCTGCAAGGGACAACGGGATTGAGATATAGGATGTTTTTGCTTTTTTTAGGTCTCATCTTTTTTACAGCTATCTCAACGAGCATGGGATACCTGAAGATACCTGTATCTGATGTATTAAAGGTCCTTGCATATGAGGTTACAGGAGACAGGAGTTTTGTATCCCAGGTAAACAGTGTATATCAGTATGTGATATGGGATGTAAGACTTCCAAGAATCCTTACATCACTGATTGTAGGAGCAGGTCTTTCAATATGTGGTGTTGTATTTCAGGCAATTCTGCTTAATCCTCTTGCAGATCCATATACACTTGGGATCTCTGCAGGTGCTGCATTTGGTGGATCAATTGCACTTCTTTTTGATATAAACTGGTTTGGTATATATTCTGTTTCAATATTTGCATTTCTTGGTGCATTAGGAACTTTGATTGCAGTTCTTGGAATCTCCAGATCTTCTGGGACTTTTTCTTCTCATACCCTTATCCTTTCTGGAATTATTGTCTCTGCTATCCTTTCTGCCCTGATAAGCTTTATAAAATACATGGCAGATGAGCAGGTAGCTGTTCTTATCTTTTGGCTTATGGGAAGTTTTGTTTCAAAAAGCTGGACAGATGTAGCAGTTACATTCAGCTTTGTGATTGCTGGCTTTCTCGTCTTTCTCTTTTTTGCAAGAGAGCTTGACATAATCTGTCTTGGAGACAGGACAGCATCTTCTCTTGGAATAGATCCTGAAAGGATCAGGATAATCCTTCTCATTACTGCATCTTTTGTTACTGCTGTATGTGTTTCTGTTTCTGGAATAATAGGATTCATAGGGCTTGTTGTTCCACATCTTATGAGATTCTTTTTTGGATCAAAGTCAGAAAGGCTTATTCCTGCATCTGCTCTTTCTGGTGCAATTCTTCTTATGGGAGCTGATACCATTACGAGAGCATTTCTTCCAAGAGAAGTTCCAATAGGAGTTATTACTGCAATCATAGGAGGTCCGTTTTTCTGTTATATATTCGTAAAAAAAAGCAGAAGTGAGTATTGAGCTTTTTAGACTGGATAAGGTGAGCTTTTTTTATAAAAGTTCAAAGAAAAAGGCAATTGATGAAATATCAATCAGCATAGAAAAAGGATACTTTTGGGGAATTATAGGACCTAATGGATCTGGAAAGACGACACTTCTTGATCTTCTTGCAGGATTTAAAAAACCTTCTTCAGGAAGGATCTTTTTTAATGGGAAGGAAATATTGAAATACAAAAAAAAAGAGCTTGCAAAAGCCATCTCATTTGTTCCTCAGAAGTTTTATGTAAGCATTCCATTTCAGGTAAAGGACATACTTATTATGGGAAGACATCCTTTTATGGGAAGATTTTCACCTCCATCATCTTATGACCTCTATTTAGTCAAAAGCATATCAGAACTTTTAAAGATCTCTGATCTAAGTGATCGGTATATAACAGAGCTTAGTGGAGGTGAGATACAGAGGGTTATAATTGCTCGTGCACTTGTTCAGGATACTCCTGTAATAATCTTAGACGAGCCAACATCAAATATGGACATAAGCCATGCAATTGAGGTCCTTGGGATAATTCAGGATCAGGTAAGGAAAAAAGGAAAAACAGCTATTATGGCAATACATGACATAAATCTTGCTGGAATGTATTGTGATAAGCTGATCATAATAAAGGATGGAAGGATCGTCTGTTATGGAGATACATCTGAGATACTGGAAGAAAGGATAATAAAGGATGTGTTTGATGTGGAATGTAAGGTAATCAAAGAGAATAGCACAGGAGAAAGATATGTCCTTTTTAAGAAAAAGTCTGTTTAATGCTTTTCTTTTTCTTATCATTTTCTCACACATATGTCTTGCCAAGACACCAAAAAGGATCATATCCCTTTATCCTGCACACACAGAGAATCTCTTTTCTCTTGGTCTAAATAAAGAGATAATTGGAGTTTCAAGAAGTGAGACATATCCAGAAGAAGCACTGAAAAAACCAGTATTTAGTCCTTTTGATGGAGTTGAAAGATTCATCTCTGCAAAGCCTGATCTCATCCTCATAAGACCAATGCTTGAAAGGGCACATTTTCAGCTATTTTCAAAGCTTCGCTCAATTGGGATAAAAGTAGTATCTCTTCAGCCAAGAACTGTATCTGAGATGTATAATTACTGGCTTGAACTTGGAAGGATTACAGGAAAAGTAGAAGAAGCAAGGGATATGATAAGGAGATTTAAGGAAGAGTTAGAAAAAATAAGAAAAATTGTTTCCTGTATTCCGGAGTCAAAAAGAAAAAGGGTATTTTTTGAATCAATACACAGAAAATTTAAGACATTTTCTCCAAATTCTATTGCAATATTTGTCCTGAAAAGTGCAGGTGGAATAAACATTGCAGAAGATGCAATACCTGTAAGAAACACAAATATTGCAGCTTATGGAAAGGAAAGGATATTATCACATGCAGATGAGATAGATGTGTATATCTCCCAGAAAGGACCTATGAATCATGTTACAAAAGAGGAGATCATAAATGAGCCTGGTTTTCAGGCAATAAAGGCAATAAGGGAAGGAGAGGTCTATATAGTCCCTGAAGAGCTCGTTTCCCGTCCAACACTTAGACTAATAAAAGGCATATACCTTATTGGACACATCCTTTATCCAGAATACTTTCCAGAGGAGCAGAGATGAAAAAAGGGATTCTTTATGGAATAGGTGTAGGGCCTGGAGATCCTGAACTAATTACATTAAAAGCAGTTTCTCTATTGCAGAGGATAAGGATAATCTTTGCTCCTTTTTCTTCAAAAAACAGCTATTCTTTAGCACTTGATGTGATTTCAAACTTTGTAAGAAAAGATGCAAAGATAATAAAGCTTCCTTTTCCTATGACAAAAGAAAGGAAAATACTTGAGGAGGCATGGAAAAGGAATGCAGAAGTAATAGTATCTTATCTGAAAAGAGGAGAAGATTCAGCTTTTATTACACTTGGAGATCCCATGACATACAGCACATTTGGTTATATAAAGGAAGTCATAGAAAAAAGGTATCCAGAAATTGAAATAAAGGTCATTCCAGGAATCACATCATATCATGCTGCAGCAGCAAGTGCTAAAAAGATACTTGCAAAGTCAGATGAATCTTTTATAGTTGTTTCTGGTTCAGCAGGATTGGAAAAGCTAAAAAAGATGCTCTTTTTTGCTGATCACATAGTTATGCTTAAGGTATACAAGAACTTTCCAAAGATAAAGTCTATTTTGAAAGAACTAAAACTCATAGACAAGGCTGTTCTTGTGGAAAGATGTGGTTTTGAGGATGAAAAGATAACAGCTGATCTAAACAAAGAAATAAATCCTTCTTATCTTTCCATTCTTATAATTGACAAAGGATCTGATTTATGATCTCCTCAACCAATACTGCTGTTCCTTTAAATCCCATATATGGAGCATCATTTAGAAAGATGCGGGAAAATATAGGATATGAAAACTGGATCAAAGGGATGTTCTTCTTTTTTGATATCGTCTTTTCTGTTTCGCTTCCAAATATTAGTTCAACATCATCTATGTTTTTTTCAAACTCGTGCATGGAAGCCTGAATTAAAACCTTTTCAGAAAGATAAGAATAGTCATCAAAAGAACTCGTATTTATAAGTTTTATCCTGCATCCAAGCTCCTTTGTCAAAAAACAGGAAATTCCTTTTACCTGAGCAGGATCTCCAGAAACAGAAACAGGAAGATCATATAATGTGTGAAGATACATGTGTGCTGGCTTTAGTGCATTAAGAATCCTTCTTTTTTCTCTCTGAAGAACTTTTTCTGTCCTTTTTTCAGAAATACCAAACTGCTTTGCAACCCTTCTTAAAAATCTCTCACATAAACTTATGCCATAAGGATATTCTTCAAAAAAAATATAAGGAATACCAAATCTTTCTTTCATCCTTTCTGCAAGCCCTCTTCCATAACCAAAAACTATGTTCAGATCAGCCCGAGAAGCATCCTTTATCTCTTTTATCCTTTCTGGAGGAAATATAGAATTCACTTTTATTCCAAAAAGAGAAAGCATCCTCTTTATCTCTTTTATATTTGCTTCTCCCATAGGAAGATCTCTTTGAATTCCTATTATGTTTACCAAAAAAGAATCATTTTCTTTTTTCTTTTCCTCTATCCATGAAAAAAGACCTTCAAGGGCTTCTTCATATCCTTCCATCATCTTCCCCTTGTATCCACCACAGTCAAATACAAGATACGATACATCTGAAACAGAAGACTCTGAAATTATTCCTTCTATGTCATCACCAATGATTGAAGGAACACTTGCACAAAGTATTATGAGATATTTGTCTTTCTTTTTATTTTTAAAAAGGATCTCTATGCTCTTTTTAAGATGCTCGTGTCCTCCAAATATAACACTTCTTTCTCTTAGTGCTGAGACAGTAGAATTTGTCTTTCTGTATGAAAGCCTCTGGATGTAATTTATTCCCCAATGACAGCCAACAGGTGAATGAACAACTACAATTGCATCCTTAAGTCCACTTACAACCCTGAATACTCCAAGAAGCTTGTCTGCCTGCATTGGATCAACAAAGCTCATCTTTCCCTCTCCATACATGCTTCATTATCCTTTCCCATCTTAGTTCATCAGGGATGTCTGATATAAGTGTAGGAAACCTTTCTTTGTGATAATCGTATTTAAAATAGATAAGGTCCTTCTTATAAGACTTGGAATTAAGAGCAGAAAGGATTATTTCTGCAAGCCTTTTTACCTGAGAAAAAGATATCCTGAATGAAGAATATCCCATGTAATGAGGGCTTACAGATCTTATTCCATTGTTTTCATAAAGCATTGTCCTTGATATGTCTGAAACAAGGACATCGCATATGACAAGATCTACTTCTTTTTGTCTTATTGCATCAAGTTCTTCGTCAATCTTCAGGTCAGTGTATATTGAAGGATTTGAGCTTATGTTTAAGCTTTCAATAAACTCTTTTACAACTTTTTTTGCTGTTTTCTTTGCCATTCCCCACCTTCTCCACCAAAGCGTATTTATAAGAAGAAGCTTTATTCTGAGACCTAACTCTTCAAGAAGCCTTATAAAGATAGGAGTTGTGTAAAGTGGTGTGCATACATATGCTATCTTTTTTCCATAAAGTTCTTTTTTTGTCTCTTTAAGATCATTCCAGAGTTTTCTTTCAACTTCTCCAACAACCTTCTTTGCCTTTTCTTTAAGACCAAACCTTTCTGCAATGTCTACATAAAAGTTTTTTGCTCCATCTATTCCAACATACCTGTTCCCAAATGTATCAAATATGTAATCAATTCCAAATCTTTCTTTCATAAAGATTGCACTTCTTTCACTTCTTCTCATAAAATTAAGCTCTGCCTTTGCAAGCCCTTTTATCTCATTTACAGAACATCCAGGAAATGCAGCATTTACAGAAATCCCTATCTCTTTCAAAATAGCCTTTATCTCCCTTATCTCTCCTTCAAGATCCTCAAACCAGTGAAATCTTCCGTATGTATCTATGTTTACAGACCTTTTTATCTTTTCCTTTGGCTCTTCAACAAGCTGACTTATAACAGAAAACATGGTATCAAGCCTTCCGCATTTCTCTATTCCCCACTTAGGCTTTTTCTTTTCTTTCCATACCCTTATAAGATCTTCTGCATGACGATTAAAATCATCAGTCCTTTCATCATCAGAAAATCCTGCTGAAGATGGTGTATAGATTATCTCTGCACTTATCTTATCCTTTACCCTTTTTACAACACTTTCAACATCATCTCCTATTATTGCAGCAGGACATGATATGATCACTCCTATAAGATCTGGCTTGTAATACTTATCCACATCAATTATTGCGTTGTATAGCTTTTCCTCTGCACCATATATGATGTCTTTTTCATTAAGGTCTGTGCATGGAAATGGAGATGGATCATAGTTTTTTAAAAGCTTTGTCCTTATTGCATCAGGTGGGACAAGCTTTGGGAAAAATGCACAGCCAACTGGACCATGAAGAAGGGGAATTGCATTTTTTATTTCAGAGATAAAGCAATACGCTCCAAACATCTTGCAATCAATACTGTATCTGCATGCATAAGAAAGTCTTGTTCCCCAAATCTGCCTTTTTATTTTCTTCATTTCTTTTCCCTCAGGATATTTGTTATCTTCATCCCAAATTCTTCCATCTCCCTGTCAGATAAAGGGCTTGGAACATGAAGGTCTTTGTTTTCAAGGATCTTTTTTGCAAGCTCTATAAATGTCTTTGCTATGTCTGAATCAGGAAACTTTTCTATTACTGTCTTCATCTCAAGCTCTGCTTTTAGTATCTCCTCACTTCTTGGAATGCTTTGTATGAGCTTTGTTTTTGTAAGACTTACAAACTCTTTTACTATCTCCAGACTGTCATTTCCTCCGCGACTGTTGTGTATGATTCCTCCAAGCTTTGATCCCCCTCTCTGGCTAAATCTTTTTATTCCCTTCATGATGTTGTTTGCTGCATATAAAGGCATAAACTCTCCAGATGTAACAATGTATATAGCCTCTGCAAATCCTTCTCTTATTGGAACAGAAAAACCACCGCACACAATGTCTCCAAGCACATCATATATTATGACATCCCAGTCTTTTTCAAATATCTTAAGCTCCTTAAGCACCTCCATCATGCTTATAATCCCCCTTCCTGCACATCCAACACCTGGCTCAGGACCTCCTGCCTCAATACACGCAACATTTGAGAATCCATAAAAAAGAAAGTCCTCTTCTTTGTATTTCTTAGAAGCACCTTTTTCTCTGAGTCTTCCCAAAACAGTAGGAATCCTTCTTCCCATTATGTTTCTGGTAGAATCTGCCTTTGGATCACAACCTATCTGAAGGACCTTGTATCCTAAGGAAGAAAATGCAGCTGAAAGATTTGATGCAATTGTTGACTTTCCTATTCCTCCTTTTCCATATATGGCAATACTTATCCTTTTCATCACATTCCTCCAGAAACTCCTTTTTTCGTCTCCTCTCTTATCATCTTTGCAAGATCAGAAAGTTCCTTAGAAGAAAGTGGTCTTGGAATTGTAAGATCTGTATCCTGGATAATGTCTTTTGCAAGTTTTCTGAATCTTTCTGCTATGTCAGAATCAGGATATCTTTCAATTACTGTCTGTCCATAGACCTCACTTTCTGCTATTTTTCTGCTTAAGGGAATAGCTCCTATTATCTTTGATCCAACCTTTTTTGCAAAAACCTCAACAAAACTTATGTCATCCAATCCACCTCTTACATTGTAGATAAATCCAGAAAGCTTTGTCCCTCCTCTTTTTGCATATCTTTCAATCCCCCTGCATATGTTATTTGCTGCATATATGGAAAGATAGTCTGCTGATGTAACGATGACTACTTTGTCAGCCATTCCTTGCCTTAGGTTCAATCCAAAACCACCGCATACAATATCTCCAAGAACATCATATATGACGACATCTGGTCTGTATCTTTCAAATGCACCAGATCTTTTTAAAAGCTCTATGGCAATAACAATCCCTCTTCCTGCACATCCAACACCTGGCTCAGGACCTCCTGCCTCTACACAAAGAATCCCATTATATCCCTCAAATACAATCTCATCAGGATCTATCTCTTTTCCATATATAAACTCATCTATGTCAAGCTTGCTTTCATATTTTTTCTTAAGAACCTCTGATACAGAAGGAATTTCTCTGTCTCCCCTGAGATTCCTCGTACAATCAGACTTAGGATCACATCCTATCATCATTACCCTGAAGCCTTCCTGAGAAAGTGCTGCTGATATGTTTGATGCAATTGTTGACTTTCCTATTCCTCCTTTTCCATAAAATGCTATCCTTATCATTTCACGCTCCTATTATTGAATTTACTGTCTTTTCAACAATACTTATTACTCCTCTAAATCCTGCAAATGGCTTATCAAGTATGGATACCTCATCTAAGACAGGGAAGAAGCATCTTACAAGAGGAATACCAAGCTCATTGCATATCCTTTTTTCAAGTGTAGAACCAAAGCAAACAGCAACCTCTTTTTCCCTTTCTCTTAAAACATCCTCTAACAGTTTTTGATCTTTTGAAAAGATCACCTCTTCTGCATCAGTTTCTATATTTTTTTTATTATCTTTTATAAAAAGAAGCCTCAGATTAAGACCAAGCTCCTTTGATAAGAATCTTGAAAAAGAAACAGCCCTTTCCATTTTTCCAAAAACCGCAACAGGAAGTCCATATATCCCCTGAAGGTATTTGTGGATCTTCTGAATCCTTTCTTTGATCATGTCCTTTTCTTTTTTCAGAAACTTCTGATCCAGTTCTTTTCCAAAAAATCCCAATGTGTTTTTTAAAAAATCTTCTGTCCCTTCTATTCCAAAAGGATAAGATAGCCTTATGTATGGAATACCAAATCTTTCCTTCATAAGCTCAGCACAGCTTATTGCATCATCTGATAAGACAAGATTAAGTGATGCACTGGAAGCACTTTTTATTCTTTCAAAAGATGATCCTGTAATAAACGAATTTACCTTTATTCCGTGATGAGAAAGTATTCTTTCCATCTCCTTCATGTCCCAGAAAGAGCAAGGATCATAATGTTTTATTCCAAGTATGTTTACCGCGTCTTCTTTTTTATCCTCTTCTTTCATGTATGATACCATCTTCTCAAGGACACTTCTGTATCCAAAGCCAAAGTCTCCAATATGTCCTGCACACTGAAAAAAGCATATTTCAGATGGAATCTCATCTTTTACTGATTCTATGATTCCTTCAACATCATCAGCCATCATGCTCGTAAAACTCGTTACAAGAACAGCTATAAGCTTTGGATGAAACTCCCTGTATGCTGTCCTTATTGCAATTGAAAGCTTTCTGTATCCACCAGTAAGAACATCCTGAGACCTTATTCCACTTCCCAAAACCCTTACATCATCATGATCTCCTATAAGGAGGTCAAAAAGAAGGCTATCAGAATGACAGCAGCTTTTTCCATGAACGATTACAACCGCATCCTTTATTCCTGTAAGTGCACACAAAGCTCCAACAAGAGCTGAATCAGGAAATGGCTCAAAAAGACTATCCATAAAGACAACCTCCATCTGCTCCTTCTGTAACCATCCTCCACACCCTTTCTGCCTTTATCCATGAAGGATGAAGATCTGCCCTGTATGGATCATGCTCTATCATGCACAGAATAGGATTTCTTTTTTCTCTTTTCAGTATCTCCCTTTTTATAGCTTTTGCAAGAAATAAAGGTGTATTGAATCCTATCTTGAGATCTGAATAAAACCTGAGAAGATCAATAGCCTTTATTCCTTCTCTGTGATAAAATGCAATGTCAGATCCAGCTCCTATAACAAACTCAACATTTAGCTCCTTTATCTTTTTTATCTCTTCCCTGTATGTTCTGTTAACAAGGACCTCTGGACTTATTCCACATCTTTCAGCAAATTCCCTGTCTCTTTCTATAAGCTTTTTTATTGCATCCTTTGACATTCCATGACTTTCAAGACCATATGTCCTGTAAATCAAAAGGGCTGGCTTAAGTCCAAGATCCTTTACAAGAAGTGATCCTATTCCAAAAAAAAGCCCTCCAACAATTGCTATCCTCATCCCTTTTATCTCTTTTATTTCCTTTTCCAACCTGCTTATTGCATCCTCTTTTTTACTTTCTAATTTCTTTTTTGCTTCTTTTTTCCCAAAAAAAGAAGCTATATCCAGAAGAATCCTGCTCGTTTCTTCTATTCCATAAGGACTATTTTCTTCTGAGGATACGACATAAGAAGGGATGCCAAATCTTTTTTCCATAAGCCTAAGCCATGGAGAAGAAGAGTCAGAGATGTTAAGTTCTGCCTTTGGAAGCTCAAATATGTCTTCTACTTTTGTCCTGTAAAAAAATATCCTGTTTACCTTTATTCCTATCTCTTCAAGCAGGCTTTTAAGCTCATCCATCCTGTTTTCAGATGAATGAAAAGGAAATGTTATGAGATTAACAGATCCTTTTTTCTTTTCTGCCTTAAATCCTTCAGGAAGAAGCTGATCAAGGATGGAATACACAGTATCATGATATCCTATTGGTCTTCCTTTAATAAGCTCTCCTGTTGAATATACTACCCTGCACCTTACTTCCTTTTTTGCTTCATCAACTGCAGATGCTATATCATCTGCAATCATATCAGATGGACATGTAGGGATAACGACTATAAGAGAAGGATTATATCTTTTGTATGCCTCTATGATTGCTCTTTTTAGCTTCTTTTCTGCTCCATATACGAGATCAATGTCTTTCATGTTTGTGCAAGGAGTTCTTGGAAAAAGTGAATAAACAGAAAATGAGTTTATCTTTCTTAAAGCAGCACACCCAAAAGGTCCATGAATAATAGGAACTGCATCAGATATTGCATTTACTGCAACAAGGGCTCCTGCATTTTTTGCTGGCTGAGAAGCCATTGCATGAACAATCATGCTAAGTGGTGTGTATACACAGGAAAGAAGCTTTTCTTTTTCCATCTCTTACTCCTTTTTTGCCAAACACAAAAAATAATCCTCATGATCAGATCCCATAATTTTTCCAATAGCAGTATATGTCATCTGCTTTAGCCTTGTCTCTATCTTTAAAATCTTACAGTTGTTCTTCCTTAAAACCCCTGATACCATATCCAGATTAACACGAGGATTTTTCTCTGTCTCCTTCATAAGCCTTTTCCATATGGGTCTTGTGTCAGGATATTTAAGGATCTTTTGCTTTATCCAGAGATAAACAGAGTAAAAGATCTTTGATCTAAGAGAAACAGACTGTTTTTTCCCTTTTCTGTCCACCTCAACAATTGCAATCTTTCCATCTGGCTTTAAAACTCTGATCATCTCTTTTATGGCTTCTTCTGGACTTTTAAGGGGCCATAGAGCAAACTTACAATAAACTCCATCAAATACACTGTCTTTAAATGGAAGCCTGCATGAGTCTGCTCTAAGAAACTTTATCTTTACACCTTCTTCCTTTGCCCTTTTTGATGCAAGAAGAAGCATGTTTTTAGAAAGATCCAGACAAAACATGTCAAACCACTTTGCAAGAAAAACAGAAGGAAATCCTGCACCACATCCAACATCTAAGACTTTCTTGCATCCATACAAGGCATCTCTTATCACATCTATCCATACCCTGTTTTTTGTCCATATCCTTCTCAGAGGACTTTTTGGATCATATTCAAATGCAATCTGATCCCAAAGTTCCATCCCTTCCTCCTGGTATTCCACAGGAATCAGCCCTGCATTGTTTACATAGCCTGAATTGTCTTATATAAGAAGAACAAGCATCCCTTACATGATTAAGTTCCTCCTTAGAAGGAGCTTTCAGTTTTCTAAATCTTCCTGCAGGAATAAGTGGCATAATGTTCATTATGTAAACTCCAAGATCTCTGCAAAGAGAAGCAATATCTTTTATGTGATCTGAGTTTATACCTGGTATAAAAACCGTATTTACCTTTACTGGTATCTTGTTTTTTACCAATTCCTTTATTCCCTGAATCTGTCTTTTTATAAGAAGCTGTGCTCCTTTTTCTCCTGAGTATCTCCTTCCATTAAAACATACATACTCGTAGATCCTTTTCCCTACATCTGCATCCACGGCACAAATGCTTACTGTAACCGTATCTATCCCAGCCCTTATCAAAAGCTCCATCTTATCTAAAAGCAATGTCCCATTAGTTGCTATGCATCTTATAAGATGAGGAAATCTTTTTTTTACCTCCATCATAACCTCAAATGTCTCATCATTAAAAAGAGGTTCTCCAGGACCTGCAACTGCAACAACCTTTAATGGAACACCTCTTTTTAAAACCTTCTCAACTTTTTTTATAGCCTCATCAGGAGAAAGGATCTTTTCCGTGCATCCTGGTCTTTTCTCAGTTCTGTTAAGAGATCTTTCGCAAAAATTGCAGCTTACATTACATCTTGGTGCAACAGGAAGATGAACCCTTGCCCATCTATAATGAGCAATTTCATTAAAGCATGGATGTTCTTTTAAGACATCTTTCATAGCATCTCCTCAAATGATATCCTTATCCCTCCCCATGCAGAGATACCTGGTGAAGGATATCCTGCAGCTTCTTCATAGTCTTCATCAAACAGGTTTTGCAGTTTAAACCAGCATTCTAAGTTTTTGTGGATCTTATAAGACGAAGAGATGTCTACCCTTGTGTAATCATCAATCTCGTGTGTGTGATCATAAGCCAGCCTTTCTCCAACATAATATATGTCAGTGCTAAGTCTGAACCTTCCGTGAAATGCAAAATAAGAGATGTTTACCTCTAATTCATCTTCTGGAGTTATTGAAAGATCATCATATCTTCCTTCCTCTCCTTCTGTATAGGTATAATTTACAGATACAGTCAGGTTTGGTATAGGAGAAAAGCTTGCTCCTGTTTCTATTCCATAGCTTTCTGCTGATTCAAAGTTCTTATAACGCCATGTAGCATAATCAAAGCTGATTAAGTCATCAAAATCATTGTGGAAATAAGTAAAGTAATATCTGATCTTATCCTGAAAAAGACTTAAGTCAAATCCTGCATCATAGCTTTCACTCTCTTCAGGATCAAGATCAGGATTTCCATATCTTACATCATAAAGCTGTGCAAGGCTCGGTGCTTTATATCCTGTTGCATAGTTTCCTCTTATCTTAAAAAAGAACCAGTCCTTTTCTATAAGATAAGCAACACCAAACTTATATGTTCCATGCCATCCAAATGTGCTGTGATCATCAAAGCGTCCTCCTGCTGTAATAGAAAGAGTTCTGTTAAAAAGAAGTATCTGATTGTTTATAAAGATGGATTTGTTGTGAAATGTCCTATCTCCTTCCTTATGTCCCCAGGAAGATATGTATTCTGATTCTCCATGATCGTTTTCATATTCATATCCAACAGAAACCGTATCAATTTCTGCTATATGGAAGTTGTGCTGAATGAGAAAGTGTTCTTTTTCTCCTTTGTATGTTCCTTTAAACCAGCTGTCAAAAACACCAGGAGCTAATTGTCCATCATCCTGATCATCATAATTTTTCTTGTAATGTGTAAAAGCAAACGCTACCTTGTAATCCCACCAAGGTGTAACTCTATGAGTTGCTTTAAAGTTTGAAAAGAAGATGTAATCATTTCTGTAAGCATGTGGATCATCGTATGCTCTAAATGAACCATAGTCCCACTGAGCAAAATTTCTCCATGCATCAGTATATCTTACTGTAAGATCAAGATTCAGGGAGTCTGTCAGAGGATAATCAAACCTTCCAGAAAGGGTATGGTTTCTGAATTCATCATGCTTAAAAACTCCTCCTCCTTTTTCATAAGCATAGCTTACATTGTATCCAAATCCTTTAAATTCTCCATTTATACCAGCTGAAACCCTTCTTATGTCCATAGATCCACCATATGACTTTACATAAAACTTTGGTCTTCCCCTTCCCCTTTTTGGAATTATGTTTATTACTCCTGATATTGCTCCTGATCCATAAAGTGAGCTTTGAGGACCCCTTACTATCTCAATCCTTTCTATATCTTCTGTATCAATAAAACTCCACCAATCAGAAAAGCTCTGTCCCCAAAATGATGGATCAGAAATATCCATTCCATTTATCATGACCTTTATGTGCCTATTTCTTCCTCCTCTCATCCTCACATATGTCCACTGACCAGGACCACCACATCTTTTAAAGGACAATCCAGGAACATCCCTCATAACAGAAAAAAGATCTGTCTGTTCCTTAAGTCTTATGTCAGTTCCTTTTATGACAGTAATAGAATCAGACAGGTGTTTAACAGGAGTTTCTCTTCTCTGTGCTGTTACGACAATCTCCTCAAGCTTTATGGGCTTCTTCTCCTCAGAAAAGCCCCCCTTGACCAAAATTCCAAGATTTAAAATCAAGCATACCAAAACAGCCCATCTCTTTATCATAGCTTCTCCTCCTCCTTTTAGAATTCAATTTTATATCCAATTCTGAAACTTGCTGGCATATCAAAGTATTCATAATAAGGTGTTGGAGACATCTTTCCGCTTATAATGTTTTCTCTATCAAATACATTTTCTGCTGATATGGTTAATGTTCCTTTTGGTAACTTATAGCTGAGGTTAAGTCCTATTGTGTAAAAATTACGAAGTCCGTATTCTCTGCTTGTCATAATCATGGAATGCAGGTTTGCATCAATCTTTTTACCGTGATAACCTATTGAAATAGATGTCTGAAATTTTGCTCCTGCTCTTTCTTTTTTACCGTCTTCATTTTCAGGATCTCCTATGTATCCTCCTAAGGAAATCTCAAGGCAGTCACTCAGAAGATAGCTTAATTCATACTCAACTCCTTCATTGGTAAATTCACTCACATTTACTGGAGAGGACTTGTGTGTCTTTGGATCAAACTTCCATTCAATCTTGTCGTCAAATTCCATGTAATAAAAGGCTATGCTAAAGGAAAATTTTGGATTTCTGAACTTTATCCCTGTTTCATAAGTCCATCCCTTTTCTGGCTTCAGATTTGGATTTCCAACCATCCATGGATGCTTATAGTATAGTTGAGTAAAAGATGGCATCTTAAATGCCTTTCCTATGTTTGCATACAAGGAAAGATCAGGATTTATCCGATACAGAAGCTGAAACTGAGGCAAAAACTTGTCGTGATCTTTTGCCCTTGACTGGATTACCCACTGCTCACGAGCTCCAAAGATTGCTGTAAAGCGAGAAAAAGGCTCAAAGGAAATCTGAATAAAAGGAGCAATGTTGTTTCTTCTGTGTTTTCCATATTCCGTAGTATCACCCCAGTCGTATTTATAGGTAAATCCAAGAAGAAGCCTTGCTGAAGATCCAAGCTTCCAGGAATTTTGAAAATCAATTCCTGATGTAGAACTCCTTGTCGTGCTTGTATAACCTTCTGTTATGTGTCTGTATTTGAGGTCGTCATAATTGAAGAATCCCTTTATCTTTAATGAGTCTTTTTCATAGATCAGATTGAAAAAGTGCTTGTCATTCTCCTGATCATATTGCATGGAAGAATCATTCCAATAGATTTGATTAAATCTTGCGTTTTGGTAACAGTAAGAGTAGTTTAGGCGAAGTGAGTCAAGGATCTGATAAGTCAAATAAGAGTTGTATGTATTAAATCCTTTGAATTCGTAAATGTATTTCCTTCTATAATTTCTTGAAAGCCTTCCCAGATCCCCTAAGTGCTTATATGAGCCTAAGATCGCCAGTCCTTTATAAGAAAAGACAAATTTTCCATCATAATAACCACGATTTCCTCCGCTTACACTTAAAAATCTTTTCATCTTCTCAGGCTTTTTTGTGATTATGTTAATAACACCTGCAAGTGCTTCAGAACCATAAAGAGTTGAGGATGCACCTTTTACAATCTCTACCTTTTCCACCATATCAATAGGTATCTGATCAAGGTCATAGCTGTAATGGGTTGGAGTAGTAATAGGTATACCGTTTATCATAACAAGAGTGCCTCTCATTGTTCCTCTCAGGTTTATTTCACTGTTCATTCCACCGTGGCTTATTCCCAAAGGTCCATAAGCACGATAAACAATTCCAGGGCTAAACTTTAATGCCTCAATCAGATTCCTTGCTCCAGTCCTTATAAGCTTTTTATGACTTAAGACAGTAACAAAAGCAGGGACAGATAAAGATGGTTCTTCTTTTCTTGTAGCTGTTACAACAATTTCTTTTAACTTGATTGGCTTCTCCTCTGCCAAGCAAACCTGAAGAAAAGCCAAGGATAATAACGATATCATTGCTCTTAAACTCAGACTTCTCATATTAAACCTCCCTTTGATTTCTTTACAGCCAGAAGATCTGCTGTTATATAATAAAGCAGTCCCCTCCTTATGCCTCCTCCCGGCTGCTTTTCTCCTCTGCAGGGTGCCTCCCCCACCCTGCTTTTTTTTTATGCCCTTTCTAAGAAGGAATAAAAATCATTCAGGTAAATGAGCTTTTTGCTGAGATCCCTGTATAGTTCATAAGCCTCCTCCCTTTTTCTCAATGTATAAACCTGCTTTTCTTTTTTTATTGCATAATGAATAAGCTCCACATTTTCTCTATTAAGTGAACCTAAAGGAAAGCCTGAATCAATTACGGCTTTTGCATGATCAATAAAGGAAAATGCTTTTTTTAATGTATTTTTACCTATTTCTTGAAATGCTTTTTCAGAGATTACTTCTAATCTCATTGAACTTGCCACATGAAAATCAATGTCATTTTCATGAATGATACCTGTTATAATCCCAAATCCGTGTCTTAAAAGCATCCTGTATATTGGTGTTCCTGTCCCTGCTCCTGCAATGACAAAAATTTCTTTTCTGCTATTGTTTTTTAAAAGCTCAAATGTGTATAGCTTGCTGTTAAAGTGGACATCTTTTAGATCATAAAGCTTGCAGATCTTTTCCTGATTTATGACCTTTTCTGGTGGACCAAAGTCTATGATCTTTCCATCCTTTACAAGGATAACGAGATCAGATATCCTTGATGCCACATCCACATCATGAAGTGATACGAGGACTGTGATTCCTTTTTCTTTTGAAAGCCTGTAAAGTATGTTCAAAACCTCTATCTTATTCTTTGGATCAAGATGTATTGTAGGTTCATCCAAGATAATGAGCTTTGGATCCTGAGCTATAGCCCTTGCAATAATGAGCTTTTGCCTTTCTCCATCACTCAGCTCACCAAAATATCTTTCTGAAAGATCTTCTGCATTTACAAGCTTAAGTGCTTCTTTTATCTTTTCCTTATCCCTTTGAGTCAGTCTTCCAAATATGTCCGTATATGGATATCTTCCAAGAGAAACAAATTCAAATCCTGTAAGAAGACCAGGAGAAGGTCTTTCTGTAAGGACTGCTGAAAGGTTTTTTGCAACCTCTTTTGAACTCAAACTATCAAGCAAAAGTCCGTTTATGTAAATCCTTCCCTTTATAGGAGCTATAATCTTTGCTAAGGTCTTTAAAATTGTTGTTTTTCCAGATCCATTTGGTCCAAGAATACTTACAAACTGACCTTTCAGAATCCTTTGACTTATACCTGAAACTATCTCTTTTTTTCCGTATCCAACACAAAGATCTTCTGTCTTCAGCACACTTTTCATATCGTAGCCCTTCTTTTCAGAAGAAGAAATATAACAACGGGTGCTCCAAAAAGTGCTGTAATAGAGCTTATAGGAAGCTCAACAGGAGACATAAGCGTCCTTGCAAGAAGATCACACATCAGAGTAACATCTGCACCAAGAATAGCAGAAGCAGGAATAAGTATTCCATTGTCAGATGTCTTAAAGAGAAGTCTTGCCATGTGAGGAACAGCAATCCCAATAAATGCTACAGGTCCTGCAAATGCAGTAACAAGACCAGCAAGTATACTTGAAATGATTACTATGAGCTTTCTAAGAAGCTTTATGTTTACTCCCATTGTCTTTGCATATTCTTCTCCTAAAAGGAATGCATTCAGAGGCTTTTTTATGATGCTCAGCAGGATGCTTAAAAAGAGTGCTGAAAAGAGAAGTATGTAAAACTCTTTCCAGACAATACCAGAAAAGCTTCCCATCTGCCACAATACAAATCCCTTTACCTTTTCCTTTTCTGCAAATGTAATGAGTATGCTCGTAACAGCATAACAGAGATAACCCATCATAAGACCTATAACAAGAAGTGTTACAACATCCTTTACCCTGGAACTTAAAGAAACAAGAAGTGCAGTTACGCAAAGTGCTCCAAATGCTGCTGAAATACTTATGTAAAATGGATGAATTCCCAAAAGACCGATACTTATTCCAACAAGCATGACAATTCCTACCATAAGTGTTGCACCAGCAGATATTCCAAGGACATAAGGTCCTACAATTGGATTTCTGAAAAATACCTGAAGAAGAAGTCCTCCAACAGAAAGATATGCTCCAGAAAGTGAGGCAAAGAGTATTCTTGGAAGTCTTATGTTCCATATTATTGAAGAAGCTGTTGAGTCAGAGCTGTGCAGAAATACGATCTGAAATAGGTCTTTAAAAGGAATGTGAACAGAACCAAAGGCAAGATTTATAAGCAGAAGAAAGACAAAAATGATTGATGAAAGTATAAAAAGGCTTATCCTCCTCATTTTATCTCAAGAAAGTAGCTGTGTTTTTTTAAAGGAAAAAGATCTGGATGAAATATGGATGCAAGCTCATAGATTATTCCTGCTGTATCTGCTTCCTCCCAGAGCCTCCATCCAGTAAAGTATATCCTTCCTTCTTTCATAGGTCTTATCTCTATCGTCTTTAAAAGCTCACTTGATTCTTTAAATTCCTTTTTTGAAGTTATACCTTCTTCAGGCCCACGATATGTTATGAGGATGTCTGCATACTTTGCCCTTGAAAAGAATTTCTCAACAGTAATCTGCATACAGCTTGCACCCTGAACATCATTGAAAAGATACTCTGCACCTGCCTTTCTAACTGCTTCTGCTGCCCATGAATTTCCAGGCTCAATAAGAACCTTCTTTGGATATATGTCTCCCCATATGACCTTTGGCTTATAATTTACATCTTTTAGCTTAGAGGAAATCTCTTCTATCCTTCTGAACTGCTCCTCAATAAATCTTTTTGCTCTCTCTTCCTCATCGTAAAAAGCAGACAAGAACAGGATAAATCTTATGTGTTCACTCAAGTTAGGAGCAATCTTGGTAGATGTTATGACACATGGGATACCCATTTCTTCAAGCTTTGGAATAATCCCTTCATCCCAGCTGAATACGACATCTGGTCTTAAAGCACTTAGCTTTTCATAATCTATTGCAGTGAACTCTCCCAAGTATACAATCCTTCCATCTTCCATCCCTTTCCTTATCTCAGGAATATGCCAGTTTTCCTTCTCAACTACCACACCTACTATAGAATCCACATGTCCAAGCTCCTTTATAAGAGCAGCACTGTATCCTGAATAAACAACTACTTTTTTTACTGGAATCTTTATTATTCTGCTTTTTTCGTAATTTTTTAT
>Ga0190367_1000838_pt1 | contig 20073 bp, 12 predicted proteins | sample 4872181011_MG_FD_171838 | JGI IMG/M metagenome (GOLD analysis project Ga0190367, IMG submission 171838) | Hydrothermal vent microbial mat bacterial communities from Southern Trench, Guaymas Basin, Mexico - 4872-18-10-11_MG | ecosystem: Environmental > Aquatic > Marine > Hydrothermal vents >...
GTCCAGAACGGCATCCTCAGAAAGCGCGTATGCGTGTTTAAGTTTTAGGGCGCGGCATCCGCCCAATGCCTTTTCGTCACAGCTCCGTCTAACCCTGACTCGTTCATCGCCGCGCCCCGAAGGACTAGCCTATGGCTTTCTTTTATTTTGCGGAAAGGGTTTTGAATAATACACGTGCGGGGGGTCGTGAACATCGCGTTCGCCGCAAGCACTAACTTCCAAGCTAACTTTTTCGCTTGTCTTGCGAAGCGAATAGGGGACATTGCAAACCCGATCTTCTTTGTTAGAGAACACGATCGGGTATCAGGTATCGTCAGACAGCGGGGGTTTCGAACAGAGGTGGTGTGTGAGTATAGTGGGACTAGTTTACTGGACAAGCTTAGGGATGCGAGCGAAGCACAAGTGAAGATGGCGGAGCTTCTGGAGAAGCATAACATCGAGCTTTTACTAACCGAGCGATGGCCTCCTGCAGTACGTGCGGCGTTTGGCGTCAAAGTTCCTGTTGTCGCTATGTTTTACGATGAAAGAGAGTATGCAGTGAACCGACTTGTATTCCCCTTAGCACGATTCGTTACTCTCCCTACCATTTATCGAGGGAGGAGAGAGCTTCTGCTCAGGAACGGCATTATCGATGCAAAGCTCATCTGGTTCCGCGGCTTTCACGCAGGGTACATCAAGGACATAGTTGATGATGCAGAGCTAACAGGAGATCCTCGAGTTGTAGTACGACCAGAGTCACCTACTGCGGAATTTATCGTACGACCCGGAAAATCAAGGCTCGTGGAGTTTTACAGAAAAGCGCGCAAAGTGCTACCAAAAGCAGTTCGTAGCTTAGCGAAGCGCGCTCCTTCGGACGTTCGTATAGAGGTGTATCCAAGAACGCCTCAGCAGGCTCAGGAATACGCAGATATATCTGGCGTTGACATCATTGAGGAGCCGCAACCGTTTCCACCTGTAATGGGAGCTAGTGTTGTAATGGGCGGCTCAGAGACCGCCCTCCAAGAGGCGTTTGTACTCCGTATTCCAGCAGTAAGCACAGTATACTATCAGGAGAGCCTACCAACCAAGCAGTTGCACAGATTCATCGACCATACGCTCAATCCAGAGCGTGCTGCGCGCCTCGTTACTAAGTATCTGACAGACCGTAGGTACGCGGAGGAGAAGCTTAAGAAGGGTGACTACTTCCGACGGCGAATGCAGAATCCGCTGGATATCCTAGAACGATTCGTAAGGGGGCTGAGCCATGAGCGGTAACCCGTATCAAAGCGAGCTGGAAAGGCTCCGGGAGGAGAACCGGAGGCTGCGGTTAGCCATTCTTCGTACGCGGCGGTCGAGATGGCCATCTGCTTCCATCCTTCTACTAGCTATCGGTGTACCGATTATCGTGTTTGGCACGATAACCAATTCGACGCCGATCGTGGCTTCTGCGTTCATATTCATTGCAATCGGTCTGTTAACGCTCTATACAACAGGTGTTCGATATACGAAGGAAAGTACTGCTGCGAAAGCCCTTCTATCGCCGCTGATAACTCTGGAGAAGTTCTGCGACGAACTACGGGCTCATGGATCAGCGTTCTACTTACCTCCACTCGACGGACTAGAGACGGGGCGTGTTTTCATACCGTTCGACGGAGGGAGACCCGTTAGGCTTCCTGAACCCCAAGAAATTCTGGTCGATAGGATAATCATAGACGGAAAGGGGCTTTCTCTCATACCGCTTGGCGCCATGATGTTTAAGGATATAGAGGGGTCGTTTGGGTTCCCACTACGCGGTGCGCCCCTCGAACGTGTTTTATCGCGTCTCGCAGAGATTCTAACAGACCACCTTGAACTAGTGGATCGATTTGAATACAGGATCATTAGCGAGGATCTGGTAGAGGTACGACTTCACGGGTCTAGGTTTAGCTACATATGTGAGCAAGGGCGGCTGGGGCGGACCATGATCTGCGAGGTTTTTGGATGCCCAGTATGCTCTTTAATAGGGGTTGTAATTGCGAAAGCGCGTGAAGCACCTGTAAAGAGCATTATGCACACCTATGATCCCGTACGTGATCTCATAACCCTGAGGTACAAGATACTGCCTGTCAGGTACGTCCTACCTGAAGGATACTCCCTTTCTACGGGGAAGACCGAGGCCTGATTTGGATGAAATGAAGAATAACAATTTTGCCAGCAAAATAAGCGACGAAGATCTGCCGGAAGTTACGGTCATCATACGTGCACGAAACGAAGAGTCAAATATAGCGAACTGCATACGATCTGTAAAGAAGCAAACCTATCCTAAGGACAAGTTGCACATCTTGGTAGTTGACAACGCATCTACAGACCGAACGGCCGAAATTGCAAAGGAGGAGGGAGCAGAAGTCATCTACTGTGATATCGTATCGAGAGGTGCAGCAGCAAGAGTAGGGGTTCAAGCTAGTAGAACAGCACTAGTTGCGTTCCTGGATGCAGATGCAGAGGCGCCTAAAGATTGGTTAAAAAAGATGGTAAAAAAACTACTTGAATATAACAGTAAAAATGATAAGATTATAGGGGTATGGTGCCGGGTCTATGATACAAAGACCCGGACTGCGTTCGAAGAAGCAGTAAGTGCAATTTTGGCTGATCCAGCAAGGCTTGGTTTTGCTGCAACAGGGGTTGTTTTCAAGAAGGCTATCGAAGAGTGCGGAAATTTCGATCCAAGCATGCCTTACTACGAGGAGGCAGAGCTTGCGGCACGTATGAGGAAAATGCGCGGATACCTATTTCAAGAAGTACCCGGTGTTTTCGTTCATCATAAAGCCCGTTCGACGGTTCGTGAATACTGGAAGCAGCATATCGATAGTGGTATAGGAGCTGCGCTTATGGCAAAACGTCAGGGAATACGCTGGGTTATGCCAACAGTTAGACGAATGGGTGTGGCTGGTTTAGTGGTGCTTGCAACAATTACGGTAGCACTGGGCTACATCCTACCCACTATCTTTTCCATTGCTCTAATTCTCATTGGATGGATGTGGTTTGTTTTTAAAAAAATACGTTATTATCCGAAAAGAGAAAAACTGTCCTTAAAAGCGAAAATCTGGCTATTTGCGTTGTTCTGGATAGGCATCTTCGGGGATTCTATCGGCTTTCTAATAGGGATGATCAGAAGGAAGACGGTAACGCTAAAAGTGAAGCAAAGGGGCTGCGAACATGCCATCCATTAGGTCGTGTGCTCTACTTCTGATTATTCTAGTGCTAATTACCATTTGTTACACACCTGTAGCACATAGTCAGCAGGATGACTCACTGAGTGGAATGATGTTTGCTTCGGAAAACCTGCATAATCTTACTAACAAACTTTATATGACATTTGAAGTCGTTTTGCCAGATAGGTACACATTCAACGCTCCTATAGAGTGCGAGGTGCATGTGACGTTAGATATCGATATAAAAAACCCGCCTCAGAGCGGTATTATTGAACTAATGATACCATATGCTACGACAGGAATTCACTGCGGTCGATTTCTCGCGATGTACGAATTACCTCCTAACGCTACCTACGATCTGGTCTTTGATGAAAATCTGTGGCATTGCATAAAGATAGAGATGCCTGTTGAACCTTACGCGCACATATCTTTCGCATACACCATATCAGGGAGTAGTGCAATGTTTAGGAACTACGTGAGTTTAGACTTCTTGTATATAACTGTAAGAAGTAATTTAAGAAATCTTGAGAAGAAGATTACGGTTAAAATGTTACTGCCATCTACTGCGGTCGTTGTTCCTCCTTATCCTCAGAAAGATCCTCCGTACATGCAGTCGCAGTGGAATGGTAGCGTATGGGAGGTCTATGGGGAATTTCAAGGTATTTACATAGTCTACGAAAGCAGATATTTTGTTCCGGTTGGGATACTGCTGACTATCACATTAATATTTATAGTCTTTACATTTGTTAAATACGCATTACGACCGATTAGAGGATTCCTGTGGGTAATGATGCCACGTGTTATGAGATGGAAGGTAACCCGCAAGCTTCTTAGGTTATGGCATTGGTTGCTATCGCTACGAGGAGCCGCAACTTCACTACTTGTACTGGTTGTTGCCTCTACGGCTTTAGCCCTTCTTACCGGGAGGAACCCCCAGTATACAGTTTGTGTGTTTAGTGATGCTGGGACCCTAACCGAAATTGAGGCTACTGTTAGAAGTATGGGGTTTGCGGTTGTATCTTATCACAACATATCGTTTTGGATGTCGTGCGAGCTTCTTCGTAGTAGTGTGTTTGATGTACTTCTTATAGGAAGGGTACCTGTTCCTCGATTTATGGGTCTCGGCGCTCTTCTAGATGCATTTTCCGAGTTCCTTGCAGCGGGGGGGTTTATTGTAGTGCTTAGGAGCTACTACCCGGGACTCGGTTCGCTTATCCAAGCTAGCTTTCCGGACAATCCGCGTGTCATAGCGTTAGATAGCCTGTCTGAGCTAGCTAATCTGGATCTAAGCGTACTAGGTGTGCCAAGGGTCTCACTAACAACTTTCAGAATGTGCGCAGCTACTAGTGCAGGATTGCTGGTCGTGGCAGTAGCTTTTGCCGTAGTTCTGGAGCTTCACGTTGTGGAGAGAGTGTCGCGGTCTTCTTTCTGGTGGGGAATCGTATTCGCATTCGCTACAGCTGTTGCACTAATGCTGGTTCTGAGCAGTATTTCATATGCAGTAAGCAAGCTCTATAGGACTACTTTATTCTCGCATGGTGGGGGTTCTGGAATTACTGCCTTCTCGTATATTTCACCGAAGTTTGGAGGAGGGAATACGGTGCGTCTCATAGTAGGAGGATTGGGCTTCGTTGCCTACTTAATCGAGCATAGACGTCGCGTGGTTCCTATTGATGCTACGATCATAGCGCTTACTGTAACGATAATTGCTCTGCTGACAATAAATCCGCATTCGATTGGATTGATTGTCTCCTCGCAGTCGTTACTTTACATAAGTGGTGAGCAGCCCTTCTTGGTAGCTGAAAGACCTGTTCTCACGATCGATAGTGCAGTGTCGCGCATTATCATGGCAACCGCAGACTACATCGGGTTAGAGAGGGAGGCGGTAAGTAGAGGAATTTGCGGCTGGTTCTTCGGCTGCATGCTTCTGCCTATACTGTTCAGGGGGTCTAAGGAGCTAAAAGCACTGGTTGCGCTTCTCCTCCCAGTCTTTATGCTCAAAGGTATTACACGCGTTGGAGAGATGCGTTTGCTGACACTAGCGGGATCGGTGCCTCCTGCACTTGTCATAGGCGCTATACTCGTCTCTGGATTCGTTGCAGTAGATTTTACACTTAGAGCGGTTAAGCGGAAACAGCAACTGCGGCTATTACGCACTGTAGTGCGTTGACCTTCTGGCGAATAGCAGTAGTTGTCTGCATGCTAGTTCTCGCCACAACTAGTTCGTTGGAAGTTACGCGACCCACTTCACATGCGGTTATCCTTAAGAGAGGTCCTGCTCCACAGCAACAAGAAGTACAGCTTGGAGTGAGGTTTGATTACTGGACCGGGGAGCTTTCAGAGCTAGGACCTCCTCTGTGGAATCAGAGTCTTACAAGACTCGCACATCTCGGTGTGCGCTGGGTCCTTATACCTGTGAACTGGCGGTTTCACGTTGTCGATGAGGAAAATGCTTCAAGCCCGGTAGATTTAACGGGAGAGACTTCGGCGAACCGGGAGTTAGATATGCTGCTACGGATAATCCGCCAAAATGGAATGAAAGCTATCTTGTATGTTGGTCCTGATCTATCGTATCTGGTTGGTGAGGAGAGTCTTCCAGCTTACATAGTTCATAACGTAAGCGCTGCAGCATGGAACGCTTCGGGGTATCCTATAGGAGGTGAGACGAGGTACTTACCATCCATAGCTGACCCTTGGTACAGAAAAGAGGTTCGTAAGTACTTGTTGAGTCTCCTAGACGCTGTTGCTGAAGATGAGGAGGTTATCAAAGGGTTTGTTTTTGAAGTGGGTATACCGTATCGTGGCGCCTTTAACCCATTTAATCCGTGGGGAGCTGATTACTCTCCCTCAGCGCTCTCCTTATGGAGGAACTGGCTTCAGAACACTTACGGGACACTTGAGTGGTACAACATGCTGCACGGCACGCACGTAAGGTCCTTTGACGCTATACAACCTCCACGAAACTGGAGTGATCTCTCGGACGGGTGGGAGGGGCTTCTCTCCTTTCTAGACTGGGTGGAGGGAGTTGAAACTTTGTGGAGGGATTGGGTAGAGGAACTGGAGGATGTAGTTAGAAGTCGATACTGCAATGTATCTATTTACGTATCTGTCTGCGAATTACCCTTACCAGTAGTACCTGAAGGAGTTTGTCCCTTTTACATTTTTAATCCCTCAGCTCACGGACCTTTGTCAAGATCCGCCATAGCAGGATTAGAGGCCTCAGTAGCAGCAGGAAGAGTCGTTGCAAATATTCCGCTGACTTCTATCGAGGAGGGAGTGGAGAGGCTAATTGCAAGTGTGGTAGCAGGAGCACGCCTTCTCTTCACAACGTTCCCCCACACAGATGAAGAATGGCAAGTTCTACGTATGCTTCAAGCAATAACTTATCACCTACCACCGAGTAAAAGCAAATGCATAGGGGTTCTAGTCCCTCATGCGTATTTGCTAGCTAAGATATTTGAAGGAATGAAGCGCTTAACGTTAGACATTCCACCATCTTTCGACGCCTTTGTGGAGTTTGCTTGGGACGTGAGGTGGGAAGCTCTTCATGCTGGCATATCAAGAGCACGGTGGATAGCAGACTGGGGAGTGTTAGACAATTCTCAGATCTCCACAATCCTAGTCATCGCACACAGATGGATGCCTAGAGGGGTACAGAGCTGGCTACGTGACTATACGATATCGGGAGCCACCTTAGCTTTCATCGGTCACCTTCCCGCACAAACGTTCAGAAACGAATCGTGTACGCTGATCCGCGATCTCGCTCACGTAAGCATTGAGGAGTGTTTGTTTAGATCGTCAACACCTGTGCGGATAGAGACCAATCTAACGATCCGCTTTACGAGTGTGGGATATGTAGATATTGTTTATGGGGAGGGTGTTTCCTTTGCGAGACTGTTATCAGAGGAGACCGTTGGAATTGATATTAGACTGGAGTCAGGGCGCTTGGTCGTTTTAACAGCATTTCCAGCAAACGAAGGACAGGTCTTTTGGAAATGGTTTAGCGAATTTCTAGGCTGTACGGTAGAGGAGGCACAGTTGGAAAACCCTGTGGATACGTACGGAGAGTGGAGTACAAAGATGGCCGTTGTTGTATCGTTGGGAAGCAACCCAGTTACGGTAGAGGTTGGCGGAAAGGACGGAAAATATAGGATAGCTGCTAGGGCAGGTTTACTACAGGTCGTAAACGAGGTTGTATTTTGCTTAGTAATCGATGGAGAGATCTGCACCGGAGAAGGAGTTACGATAAGTAGCGATTATGCTGTAGCACTGCTCGCAAGTCACGTATATTGGATCCAAGGAGCCTACGAGCTAGAGGGGTGTAGGTTTTACAAAGTTGCAGAATATGAAGGAGTTACGCTGTACACGCTTCATGAGTACTGCGTACCACCAGTATTAAACCCTACATCGCTTATCCAGGTTTCAAAAGCAGAGCCTGTGCGCAACGGATGGAGGATCTGCATGGAAGTTTATGAAGTCAGTACCGCATACATTATTGAAAGAGGCACAGTGTTAGAATACAGTTTCGAACCTGGAGCTTACGACCTACTCTTTTTAGTAGCGTAGTATAGGCAACCGCCTAAAGCAACTAATGCAAGCAACTCGCCTAAGACGTACGGTCTTAACTTAACTGTTTCAGGAGACTCAAGAAACACGGTTGCTACACTATTTGGCTGAATGCGTAGCATTCCGGAGACTCGGAGCCCGGTTCCGTCGGTTATTAGGTAGCTATAGTTGTCTGTGGGAAGACGAAGGTGAAGCTCTGTTGTATAACTGATAACGAACGAGGAGTTTTTTCCTCTCCACAAAAGAACGCTTAGTGGCGGGCATCTTCCTCTTATGATAAGGCATCCGTAGGGAACGTTGACGCAAATCTGATGCATCCCTGCCTCGATGGAGTAAGAAGAGCCCTCGATGTACAGTAGTACTGTAGTATTCGGCAGATGTCCAAGGTAAGCATATCCAGAAGTGTTGGTGCAAGTTGAAACAGTTGAGGAATATACGCTTACACTAACACGGCAGAGAGTTAAGGGCTGTCCATCCTTGTTAACTACCTGAATCAAGGTGGGCTCTACCGGTTTGAACCGGACCCCAAGGATGGTCTTGTTGGTCAAGCTGAGATCGAGCACTAGTTTTTCATGTACAGGATCGTAACGCCACGCATTTGCGCCGAGTACTTGTGTGGGAGCGTAGCCTTCGGTAGCGATGCTAATTTGTGCGGGCCAGGATTCGTTGAGGATCCATCGTTCGTCCTTACTTACAACGATGCTTAGGTGGGATCCATTCCAACTCGTGTAATGGAATACCGGGAGATAGGGGTGTTTAACATATACGCCATTTACGTGAGGCACAGTTGGATCGAACGCGCTGGCAACGATTACATGGTGTCCTGGCTGTAGCACAGGAAGTAGCGCTACATGGTCGGAAAACGTATAAATAGGATAGCCGTCGACGCTTACAGAACGTAGCGTTATATTGGGGAAGCGGAGAGTTAAGCAGTAGGCGGTTCTACTGAGGTTCATGTCTAGGATGAAATGAGTACCATTAAATACGCCAGTTAGATGTTCGATTGCGTACTGCTCGTAGCGTATCAGATTTTCACGACCCAGCGTTGTGAATAGCATGTCAGGGTATTCACTACGTATCCATGAGAGAAGACGCAAGAGTTCTCCAATACGGGGTATTGTGAGAGCGGGGTGTAGCTCGCTTGAAATAAGCCTGTCAACACGCACAGAGAGCCTAACTTCTCGCAGCCACCGCTCGTAGGACCAGTCGTCTCGAATTCTACCACCAGGGCAAGCGAGGACAGGTAGCCCGTAGAGCTGGGTAGGGTAGTAGGCGGATATAGACAGAGATGTTATTATGGGGGGAGAGCAGCGGTAAGCGGACTTCATGTATAAAGCAGCTGCTCCTCCCGGAGGCGCAAAAAGGACAGGGGTTATTTGAAACTCGCTTCGACACGATTCAATGTTATGAATTATTTCGAGATACGTTCCGTTTTCGATGCTACCATAGCCTTGGAGCAGTAACTCTGCATCTCCACAGTGGGAGAACGTGTGATCCGCAAGCTCTAGTTCGTAATCCTTCCACAAAATGCGCGTATAGCGATTTAGCCAGGGCTCCGTCTTCAAGAACGTGCTAATCAGAAGAAGAGTCGCTGGATATCCTGCTTTTAGCACGGCCTCAAGGTGCTCCTCAGCACGGTCGTCGAACCGTAGTGCAACAGCGCCACTATGAACCAACAGCTTTTCTATTTCCAGGAAAACAGGGAGCTCTATGTAGACGCTAGTGTCCAACTTCGCTACCCATCGAACTATGTTCCACCAGAAGCGCTTACTGAGGAAGGGGAGAGGGTCGGAACGACTCTTTGGAGCATATACTGAAATAAATACACGTCCTCTATCGGGAGGATCCACGGCTGCAGCAGCAACGGCAGGGTATCCACGCCATAACGTATCGAACACGATGATTGGTTGCACGTACGTAGGTGCGCTATAGATGTCTAAGAAGAAGTCAGGCACGGTGGGCATCGTCCACTTCTCGTAGGGAACTCCAGATAACAGCGCGTGCGTACCGTAGAAGTAAACTACATTCGTGTCAGGGAACGCCCAGTAGGCTGGCGTCTCGGTTATAACGTAGATGTCAGGGTGGAAATCTCCTGAAAAAGAGCCATTAGGAAGCAGTATTGCAGGTTTTCCAAGAACCAAAACGCCATTGCCGCGTCTGTTGAATTCGACTAGCTTCTTCAAAACGGTCTCAGGGACATATCCGTTATCGTATGTTCCCCCGAGAGACGCTAATATAGCTACATCGAATTTGTTAAGCGCTCCATCTGCAACTGCAGTATAGTTGACGTAGGAGCAGAGGCCTGCGCGTGCGAGTATTGAGGATAGTATGTGAAACAGGGAGGAAACACCGATGGTCGTGTAGTTTGGAACTATGATCGCTATGCGGGGGATGCCGACTTCGGCAGCTTGCTCTGAATAAGAAGCAGATGCGTCCAAGGGAAGCGGAGAAACTACAAGTAAGATGGTCAGTAGCAGCATCGGGAGTATTTTGCGCGTACCCACATACCGGAGGGTTAAGGCAAATAAAAAGATGATTAGCTGATAACATATTAAGAGGAGCACGCTGGGCGCGCGTGTACCTACGCTCAGGGGTTGCAGTAGTGCTTCTTATCTTGCCGCTCTTAGCAGTACCCAGTTATTTAGCGGGTGCAAGCCAGTACGCCACAAGCTTAGAAAGCATTCGTTCAGCCACAAATTGTATAAATATAACATTTGTTATAAATATTACGTCACAGTACATGTTATATGGTAAAATCGATAACACTGCTGAAACCATAGTTAACATTACTGTAGGAAAACCGCCTCCAGAAGCGACGGTTGTTGAAGTGAAGGTCCCTTGTCCAGATTGGAGTAGGTTTTATGTAGAAGAAATACCGGAAGGGGGGTTTTATGAAATTGCTCTTGATGAGAGGCTGCAACCGTATGCGCGTTTTGTAGTGCCCGTTAGCGAACATATCGTTATACGTTACAGGTATGTAATTAGCTGTTGGTCTATAATGTTTAGGAACTATTACATACTAGATACAAGAGCTTCTCAAATCGAATCGAATCTCCCTGAAGCATCCGTTTTCACAACATACGTGATCACACTTCCCTCTGCATGCTACATTCTGCCAGGCTATCCGCATACAGAGCCAGCTAGTACGCTCACCTACTTTAGGAGCCATGAAGGCGTCCTCATCGAGGGGTACGTTGAGCGGCTGGAGGTAGTCTACGAGAGTTCGTGGAGAATTCCTGTAGGTGTAGCGCTCTGCGTTCTATGGGTGGTAATAGCGTTGTCTCTGGACTATCTTTGCAATAAAGCTATTATTCTCACAGAGAAACTGCATAAGTTTAGAAATCTTATCTATATCAGTTCTGAGAAGTGGCGACATTTTGCTCGCTGGGTAGTTTCACACCGCGGCTCAGTGACAATCTTGGCAGCGCTATTGCTACTTACAGTACTTCTTTCTGTAGTTATAGGATCGCCCCCTCGCCCCTCGTTAGTAATTGTCGCGACCCCTTCTTCTACGGAGGAGCTTCAGCAAAAAGCGGAGGAACTTGGGTTTTCATGTATCTCATTCTATGAAGATCGAGTGCAAATAGTGGAGTTTATCGAGGAAAGGCTTGTAGATGTAGTTCTTATTGGTCCAATGCCGGAACTAGAGGATCCCTTGTGGACCCAGTACTTGAATGCGTTCGTCAAGTTTCTTCGTCGTGGTGGAGTTATCGCTGTTCTCGCAGAGTACGCTGAGCGTGGTCTGGGAAGGCAGCTTATGGAGGTATTGGGGGAGTGTGATCGGCTGGTATACCTGCCTAGAGTAGAAGATCTCCCCATTCTTCGTGCACTAATCCAAGAGAGACCACGTGTGTTGGCGCTGTCTCCGATTCTGCATGTGTACGCCATAAAGACTGTGGCTATGCTGTCTGCGCTCTCTATAGTGTTCACTATTGTCGCTGGAGTGCTTATCATCAGGTTTTTTGCAAGACGCGCGGGTACGTGGAGCCTGATAACTGCACACGTAGTAGCAATACTGATTGTGATAACGATTCTAATAACGGTACACGTAGTGGCGAGAATCGTGCATAGCATAGACTACTACATGAGCCTGAAGCGCATACTCGCGATTACCTCGGTTCTTGCAATAGCACTTGCTGGCATTGTACTCCATGCGAACTTAGACTACAGGACCTTGCTACGCGTAATCCTATCAGTAGGATTTGTACTAACAGCGGTATGGACAGTTCCGCACGGAGATGCGTTTCTAGTTTATGTATCGCGTTCAGAGGTCTTACTAACACCTGAGGTAGCTATCCTTAGAGCTAGCCAGGGTATTGCAGAATCGATAGGAATGTATGGTCTACCTATAGAGCTGGGAGTTGTCCTCTGGGTGCTGGCGTTCGCCCTTGTACCGTTCGTACTTATCCTTAGGAAGTCTTCGGAGACCCTTCAGAGCTTGGTCTTCCTGAGCGTTTTAGCAGCGTGGGGACTTGCTATTGCGCGATCGGTTGGTGTTTCGTTTCTAGCAGTAGTATGTAGTATTCTTCCCGCAATGATTGTAGCAGCGTTTTTACAGCTACTTGTACTCTCGGTAGATTGGTTGTGGAAACGCTACAAGGCGTAGCTCCCCTGCTTTGGCTGTTAGCCGTACTAGGAGGACTGGTTATCGGGCTAATCGTAGCTATTACCAGAGTTCGATCGGTTAAACTTAGACAAAAGCCTCCGAAGCTCGCGACGTGGCCGTATGTAACTGTGCTGCTACCCGCGTACAACGAGGAAAAGGTAATTGCACGATGTTTGGAGAGCATTCTCGAACAGGAGTATCCGCATTTCGAAGTCGTTGTTATTGCAGGGGGGGAGGATCGTACCTTTGAGATAGCGCAACAATATGCTGGCGAACAGGTGCGAGTAATCCGTCAGCCGCGGCGAGGTAAAGCGTACGCGCTTAATCTTGGTCTGAAGGAAGCGAGAGGAGAGGTCGTTGTAACGGTGGATGCAGACTGCCTGTTTCCCAAAGAGTGGTTGAAGAAGATAGTAGCACCCCTAGTGCTCGAGCCAGACCTATCAGCGGTTGGTGGATGGTCGCGTCCGACGAATCCTAGAGGAGTTCTAGTAGCGTGTCAGTACGCTCAGGAAGTATATGAAACGGTCTTACAACAGAAGACCCCAGTAATATTGCCAGGCTTTGCGTCGGCCTTTAGGGCTTGTGCACTAAGGGAGGTCGGTGGATTTAACGAGCGTGTGTACATGCTAATCGACTACGAGATGCAACTTCGTCTTGCCCAGAAGGGTTTCAAGTTTGCGAGGAACGTTGATGCTTTCCTATATCGGGAGTTCGCTAGCTACTTGCGAGACTATGTTCGGCAGCAGCTTCGCTGGGTTAGAGGAATGCTTCGCCTATCCCTGAAGTACAAGCCTGTTCCTTTCTCTGCAAAGTTGCGAGCAGTCGTGCGCCCTGTTGTCTACATCGCAATATGTGCCGCTCCGCTAGCTATTTTAGTGCCTACGATCGGATCTCTCTGGGTTGGAGCGAGCCTTGCTTACCTTAGCTTTGTTCTAGGGAAGCAGTGGGGGAGAATGTTTAAGGTAAGCCAGCTCCTAGGGGATAAGTGGTTGCTTCGATACATAGGTGGTGCTCTAGCGTACATTGTCATCAATCTCGGAGTCCATATCGCTGCATTTCTTCAGGAGCTAGTAGGGTGGAAGGAGCGCGTTACTTTTGACGTTCGGCACTTCGGGTAGCGTGCTCGTAAGAAGCCTGAAGCGCACGCCAGTAGGTTTCGGTCGTTCCAATATCGAGTCTAAACTCGTTATCACGTAGAGGGACCGCTACGACGCGAAGACCCTTACGAATGAGCTGTTGTATGGCGTCAGTAAGTTGGACTTCTCCACCGTAGCCAGGAGGTGTCTCTCGCAATATGTCGATAAGAAGGGGCGGGAACGCGTAGAAGGACACGATAATGAAGCTGCTGGGAGGGTGTTTAGGTTTCTCAACAACGGATTGAACGTAGAAGCCGTGCGTGGGGGCAGGGTCGCTGGGCACAACCACACCGTATGGCCGAGGATCTTGCACCTGTTCAGTAAGAAACGCAGCGTCTACTTCAGGATGAGCAAAGGCTTCTAGTAAGCGGTGCAGATGCGCGTTATTGGGTGAGAGTACGTAGTTATCTCCTGCAACCACTAGAAAGGGGTCGTTTCCTACAAAAGGTGCTGCTGTGAGGACGGCGTCTCCGAAGCCGCGTGGAGCGGGCTGGTTTACCCAAAGGATGTGAGAGTTGCGAATACGCTCGTAAAACTCTTCGAGACAGGCAGCCTGAGCGATCTTACCTGCGCCTTTAAGGTAGTCAAGGAAACCGTAATCGGGTGTAAAGTAGTCTTCGATGCTCCGCTTGCCCCTACCAACTACGAAGCAGAACTCTCGTACTCCGATATCGTATAGTTGCTCAAAGATTATCTGAAGAGCTGGTTTTAAAACAACGCCGTAGCGGGAAGGAGCAAAGAGAGGTAGCATCTCCTTTGGCTGTTCCTTTGTTGCAGGAAGTAAGCGTGTTCCTAGTCCAGCAGCGGTAATTACCGCCTTACTGATACGCGTCATTTCTCATGTTGAAGCGAGGCGTAGGTGCCACGCCCCCACCCCCACCAGACAATACCGCCAGCCTGAAGCACATCCTGAGGGTTAGTCACTCCTCGTGCATCGATGAAAAGTAGTGGACGAGGGTTGTTGTGAAGCAGCGCTTTCCAGTCAACTTCACCAAACATCCTGTGTTCAGTAGCTACGATTATAGCTTGACAGCCTTCAACTGCTTCACGTAAACTCCTAGCACACTCTATGTTAGCGTAGCTTGCTACATAAGGATCGTAACAAACAACCTCATGACCATCGTCCTTTAGGAGAGCATAGAGCACCAGGGACTGGCTCTCTCTAACATCCTCAACTTCGCCTTTGAAGGCGAGACCGAGAAGCGCTATGCGGGTGGGGGAGGCTATCTGATACCTTTCCAAAAGCGTTCTCAGAGCAGCGTAGATTTGGTAAACGGTAGACTCGTTAACGTGACGGGCTTCAGCGATCAGGGTGGCTTCGATACCAAGCTCATGAAGCGACTCCATGAGAATGTACGGATCCTTAGGCAGGCAGTAGCCGCCGACGAGACCAGGGTTTAAGATGTTCACGTAAGAGTAGCCCTTTCGCAAGGTGTTAGCAGCGCTAATTACTTCTCGTAGATCGATGTTCAGGCGAGTGCAGAGAGGCGCTATTTGGTTAGCGAGTGCAATATTGAGATCGATCCATGCGTTACTTACAAGTTTGACTAGCTCAGCTGCTTCAGCAGAGGAGACCTTGACAACAGGTTTGCCGAGACCGCGGAAGAAAGCCGCGGTAAGCTCTGTGCTCAACGGCGACACTCCACCTACGATCTCAGGTATTGTATCAAGCTCCTTAAGCATACGACCTTCAGCTACGCGCTCCGGTGAGAAAGCGCAGCAGAAGTCGTGATCGATCCGAAAGCCTCTTTCTTCAAACACTCTGGCTACTCGTCGCGTGGTTCCCACTTTTACAGTAGATTTGAGAATGAGGAGAGTAGGGGTCTTAGCAACAGCAGCTGCCAACTCAGCAGCGTGAATAACCTGAGACAGGTCTACGCGTTTACCGCGGAGCGGGGTACCGACGACGAAGATGATAACATCTGCTTTTCCTAGGATATCATAGTTGGTGGAGGCAGAGATCCGTGGGAAAGCCTTTTCCCAGGCGGCTTCGATCCCTTCCTCCCGGAAATCAGGAGGTCCTTGGAGTAGGCGGTGTACAGCAGCTTCATAAACATCAACACCAACTACTTCGAATCCCTTGGCCGCAAAGTGGATAGCCATAACGGCACCTAGTCGTCCAAGACCTACAACCCCAATAACCAACTGCCTGTTGGCGCTAGCTTTGTAAACCTCGGTAGGGTCTAGGAGCACCCCTTGCTTATGCTAGTAGGAATATTACTTACGCTGCTTTACCAAGAGGCGGAGAATGCGAATGGTGAAGGGTGCAACCCGTTTGGGAAGATAGGCTTGCAAAAACTCTATGTCCTCCGGTTTAAAGAACCCAACGAGCGAAAGAATCACAAGGTATAGGAGTAGACCTGACATAGTGATGAAGCCGTAGACAAGTAGGTTCGTTAAGAGCCCAGAGATGGTGAAAAGGGCTGTTACTTGCACGATCCCCAGAGACAAAATGGTAGCTACCAGCGCTGCCACTAGACATCTGAGAGTACCACCACTATCTAAAGCGAAAGCGCGATGCCTGTGAAGTAGAAGAGCGGCTGCTAACGCGCTTACGATATAGCCTACAAAACGCGCGATCGCCGCGCCATTCATCAGTGAGGTAGGAACAAGGATTGCGCCTGTGATAAAGTAGCAAAGAACACCAACGCCTGTCGCTATTAGAACGTCTAATGAGCGACCTAAGGCGTATAGTGCTGAGGTAGATAGTGCAAGGAGAGCGGCAGCGGCAATAGCGAGTAGTAATATGACGAGCGCAAAGGCTCCTCGCGAGTAGCTAGGGAGTAATGACGTAACTGCAGGTGGTGCAATAACTGTGGGAAGTAAAGCGGCGGGAATTGCTACAGCGAGTGTGTATCGGCTGCCGTAGTGAAACACTCCCGTAACGCTCTCCAGTCCTGCAGCCCCCCACTCTTGTGCAAAGCCAGCGTAGAAGGCGAAAAAGAAGGGTGTGCTGAACAGGTCGATAATAAAGCCTGCAGCAGTCGCCATAACGGTGTAAATGCCGACTTCAGCACGTACGAGGGAGGCGGTCATCCAAGCTGGTATGAAGAGCCAGAGGAGGATGCGGTCTAGGAATATGGTGAGCGAGGTCAGAATTCGCGCTCCGTATGCGGGTAGGCTAAAGGCTAGCAGTGCGCGGACGTGCGAAAACGTTGCTTCGTAGCCTAGTCTCCGAACTGCGTGAAGAATGGATAGGAGAGCAGCTGTTCCATCCCCTACGATCCAACCTACCAAAACCCCGAGAATGCCGTAGCCCAACAGCAGCAGAGATATGCCTATCAGCTTGCGAAGAACCTGGTCAGTAAGCCGGTATACTGCGAGGTGGGAGAAGTCCTGAAGCGATTGTACGAGACCGTAGCCTAGCTGCATGGGGGTAGAGAAGAGGAGAGAGGCTAGTAGTGGAGGGAGAAGGTACTCATAGCCGTAGAGACGTGTAAAGGAGACAATTACGTGAGATAGGAGGATGACGGTGCATAGGCCTACTGCGATGGTTATGAGAACGATATTGATCGCCGTTGAAGCGTAAGCCCGAGCTAGATCGGGTTCCCCTCGCGCACAGTGTTCTGCTACGAACCGTACAACACCTACGTGAACACCGATGCTTGTGAAGCATTGAAAGAGCATGTAGATGACGCTGATAGCAGCAAATGCACCGAAGTCCTGGGGAGTCAGCTTCCAGACCATTACAACGAAGAGGAGGGTAGTGAGAAGGATCGTTAGGAGTGTTTGAAGGTAAAGGTATGTTGCGCCGCGTCCCAGGCGTGCAGCTTCTCGAACCGCGCTATTCAAGAGAGCGCCGAGTAATCGCGATTCAATAAAGCGTTAATTTTGCAAAACGTATACGTCGGGGGTATGGTCAAGGTACTGAAGCTACCTCTCACACGTATTCAAAATGAAGTAGCGGCGGGGAATATCCGATTTACAATTGTGGGGGTTACACCATATACGCTTTCGCTAGCTGCGCTCTTTCTGGAGAAGGGGTGTCAGGTAACGGTGTGTGATGCTAATGAACGAATCCTTCAGGTAATTGAAGAGGGTATGTCTCCTTACCTTGAGCGGGATGTGACACCCCTCATGATGCGACGAGCAGGACGTCTGTTCAAGCGCGAGGTTGTTATGCCTTTCCTACCGCACCTCTGTCCGTTTTGCGGTAGTCCGTTCATTCCTGACCGGGAGAAGCGCGCAATCTGTTCAGGTTGTGGAAAGGTCGGAATCCGAACACCTTACGGCATTGTGACGCCGCGGAGGGTCGGATATAGTAAGACGCCATTCGGACGGGTAGGCCAGCTGGGCCTGATTATCCGGACTGCACGCAAGGCGGTTTGGCGTCCTCGTAGAGCACGAAGACAAGCGCGCGAGCTTCCTGAAGAGCGCCAGCTTACAGTCAAGACTGATGTACAGAGAGCGGTACGACGTGCGGATGTCATTCTGCTTCACGCAGATGTCGGTATAACTAAGGGTGACTTTGATACAACACCGCTAGCAGAAGCAGCCCGTCCTGTCGCGAAAGGTCTTACGCGTGGACACCTCATCATATTTACCTCAGCAGTTCCACCTGGAACAACGGAGGGCGTACTTAAACTAGTTCTCGAACAGGAGTCAGGATTCGAAGAAGGAGAAGACTTTGGTCTAGCATACTTGCCCTTATTACATGCTACAGGAAACCTAATCACGCAACTGAAGTATGGTGTTAAGCTTGTAGCCTCGCCAGATCCTCTTTCCATTCGCGCCGTTAAGGGTCTGTTTGCCGCGTGGCCTGGAGAGGTGATCGAAGTTCCACAAGTGAAGGTCTTAGAGGCTGCGAAGCTCTTTCAAGCAGCTTATCGCATGGTAGAGATCGGTATTGCAAACGAGTTTGCTCGAATCGCGGAGGCGGCAGGAGTTGACTACGATATGATTCGAGACATTCTCACTACTGTAGACCCGCGCATCCACCTTCTTCCACCAGGACCTGCGGCGGGAGAGAGCCTACTTCACGAGAGCAGTATGTTCGTTACATTGTCGACGCGAAGCGGAGTTACACCACACTACCTCCACCGTTCCTTCGACATCAATGAGCAGTTTGTAGAGGAGCTAGTTGCAACTATGGAGCGGCTAGCGGAGAGGCACGGGATCGCACTGACTGGACAACGGACAGCAATTCTTGGCGTTGCCTATAAGGGCAACATCACCGAGTTTCAGAACTCACCTGCTATCCCGCTCATCAACCTTCTCATAACGCGAGGAGTGAAGGTCGCGGTTCACGATCCTTACGTAAGCTTTCAGGAGTTGTCACTAGCAATACCGCCCGGTACTACGATGACACGAGATCTTGCAGAAGCACTTCGTCGAGCAGTATGTGTTGTAGTTCTCGCAGATCATATTACGTACCGTACGCTTAAGCCAGCAGATTTGCTGGGAATGACTGGGCAATCAAAGGTACTGGTGATCGACGTGCGTCGAGTGTTTGATGCAAAGGAGGCACGAGAAGCAGGGTTGATCTACTACGGATTTGGATTCCCGATGCGGTAGCGTATTTCGTCTGCTTTTAGAGCCTGACGTAGCGCTTGTTTGCACTAGCACAGGGCAAGTGGCTGCTGCAATAGCGTTAGGTTGGAGACCCACTACCGCTCTCACACCCTGTTTGCTCATAATCGCAGTAGCGAGCTTCGTTTTAGGGTATCGTGGCTGGCGTGTTTTAGAGGGATCGGCTAAGCGCGTCTACACGTGGATACCGCTTGTGCTTGCGTCTGCAGGAGTAGCACTTCTGTGTATCGAGATGCTGTTGTTCTACGTGCGAGGTATTCAGCCTCTAGCGACTGCTCTTATGGCATCAGTAGCTGGGGTCGTTCTCGTAGGGCTAACGATATGGTTCGATCCGAGACGCTACTCTGAGCAAGCAGTTTGGTGGATTGCAAGCGGATTGTTGATCCTGTTTGGAATTGCTGCGCTCGAAGTTCTGGTGAGAAGCTTGCCGAAAGGCATTCCCTTACTTGCGCATCCCTGGCTGGAAGCAGAGGTGAGACGCGTACCTTACGAGGATCCCTTTAGAATAATCGCGCTTATTTCATTCCTAGTGGGGTTTTCTCTACGTCTAACCGTCTACCCCCGGCGTTTTTGGATCGATGTAGTGCTTATTGTAACAGCGTGTTGTGCGTTTCTGATAATCGGTTTTCTTACCCACGTCTTTGCAGCAGTAGGATTGGTGCTTCTTGACGCTTTTCGTCGGTATGGAAAACAGGGTTGGTGGAGGAGGCAGTTTGCTCTATTCGCTGTTCTGCTTGTCGGAGGTGCGCTCGCATTAGCAGTTACAGGGCATCTATCTCGCGTACTCGACCGACCACGTCTCACGTTAACCTATCTGGATATGATTGTAGCACGAACGTCGATCTGGGGAGAAGCAAAAGGCGCGTGTATGCTATGGCCACCAACCTCAGGAGTGTATATCCACACACACTTACTTGCCAAGTACCCGGAAGTGTTCCACTACACGAACCCGAGGGGGATTAGCGTTGTTGCCGGGTGGCCAGCAGCACCTTTCATAGACTTTGGAGTACTGGGAGTCGTTGGGGTGCTCATGCTTCTCGGGTTTTGCGCCGCCACCGCTAACGAG
>Ga0190367_1000839_pt1 | contig 20019 bp, 13 predicted proteins | sample 4872181011_MG_FD_171838 | JGI IMG/M metagenome (GOLD analysis project Ga0190367, IMG submission 171838) | Hydrothermal vent microbial mat bacterial communities from Southern Trench, Guaymas Basin, Mexico - 4872-18-10-11_MG | ecosystem: Environmental > Aquatic > Marine > Hydrothermal vents >...
TTCAGTGGCTAACAATATATGAAGCTCTCAACGCCATATGGAAAGAAGCCTACTTAGTCAAAAGCATTACTATAAACGAAGCAAACAAACTGGTAAACATATTTACAGAAACCATAGACTTCATGAAAATATTAAGTCCACGTAATCTCGAACACAAAATACTCGAATACGCGAAAAAACTACACTTAACAGCATATGACACATCCTACATAGCACTAGCAGAAAAACACAACCTCATACTAGTAACCGAAGACAAAAAATTAAAAGAAAAAGCAAACAAAATAATCAAAACAATAAGCCTAAACAACATAGTAAACACTCGCTAAACACCTTAAATCACTCTAGCTCCACAAAACTACGAAGCTGAATCAAATAGCAAGCAACAAAGCCCAAAACAAGCAACTAATATAGGAACACAGCAAACAAGCCAACCAAACAGTCTCCCAAAATACTTCCATAAGCCACTCAGAGAAATTTCCCTAAACTCAAACCTATAGAACCTGATACAAGGGAAAATAACTAAAGTCCTCCCGTCATCATCTTTTCAGCCGATAAAATAAAAACAGCACAGCAACAGCAACTAAAGGAATCAAAACAGCATCAAGCCAAGGAGGACCCATCTCAAAAACCACAGCAGCCCCAGCAACAACAGCCGTACATAAAGCCAAAAGATCAAATAAATCCATTTCCACAACAACTTCTCCCTTTTCTCCTAAAGCAGAACCAAGCGCCCTCAAAGCCCTCTCCACCTCACTCACATCAATCTTAACACCATTCATAAAAGCCTCCCAAACACAGCGAAAATCCTCATGCCTATTCAACAACACAAGCCCATGGTAAGCAAGCACAAAAGCACTCCCATACATCTCACGGTAAAAAAGCTCACACGCACCACGATAAAGCTCCCTAGCAACCTCCCTACTCTCCACCACTACCACCACCCCTCCTCTTACCAACAACATACCCCACATAAAAACCAGCAAGAAGAGCCACAGCAACCGCAAGCCCCAGAATCCTATAAGGATACCTAGCCTCAGCCTCAAGCACAGCAACTCTCTCCTCAAGCAACTCCTTCTCACTCAAAGTAGCATTAAGCTCACTACGAGTCTCATTAAGAAGCCTCTCAAGCTCCAAAACCCTCTCCTTCAAAACACGATAATCAGGAATCTTCTCAAGAACCTCACTATAGTTAGCCCGAAGCTCCTCAATAAGCCTCCTCCAGTACTCACACTCATTCCTAAGACCCTCAACCTCCCTCCTCAAACACTCAGTCTCATTAAGAAGCCTAGCACGCTCACTCTCAAGACTCTTCAACGGATGATATGGAGAAATAGCTCTCCTAACCTCAAGACCAAGAAGCCACCTAACAACATTCTCCAACAAAACCCTATTATCATAAACATCCTCCGCAAAAATATACGGAGCAATAGCAGCAACACGCCCCTTATAAACCCTACCCAAAACAACCAAAGCATAACGCTCCCCCCACCAACTCTCATTAGCCGAAACAACCCCAAAACACCCCTCCCTATAAACACTATAATAACCACAAACACACCACTCCCTCACACCAACACACCAAACACCAACCAAAGCCTCATGATCCGCTATAAGACCCGTACAAACATTACACACAGGCTCAGCATAACTATAAAACAACTCAATATCCCGCAAAACAACATTACAGTCCTCAGACTGCACCAAAAACAAAAACGAACAACCCTTTTTCAACCCAACCTCCAACAACTCCCCCATCTCCCTCGCATACCCCTTACTAAAATGAAGAACAACAATCAACCTATAACCACGCCCCTCAACAAACCTACCAGCACCCAACTGATCAACAAAATTCCTCACCATACTACTCCAATGATATTCAACCTCACCTAAACCACTCAAAACATCCTTCAAACAAGCATACTCAGGCAACCAAGGATACACAGGATTCTCATAAATAACAAGAATCCTAGGCCTACCATCCGGCCCAGCCACCAAAGACCCCCGCATAGCAAAAACCACAACAACCACCAACAACACTGCACACAATTCCCTAACACCTAAAAAAGAGATCCTCAAACCACATCTCATACTATCCACAATTTTTAGAAAACAAATATAAAATTAACGTTAACATAAAAAGCACAATCAAAATAACATATTTCCCATGAAAACTACATTTAAAGACTCATCCTTACGATACTTCCTTCACATCAAAAACATAGTCAGTTAACAAATATATTACAAAGCGATAACGAGCTCACGTATCACTTCGGGTCTCTCCTTAATAATCGAAATAATACTCACATAAATACTCATAAAGGCAAATAGTCACAACTTTCATATACCTTCAAAATACCTTATAAAATGAAATAACATGTCAATAGCAATAGTTTTCGGAACACGGCCTGAAGCCATAAAACTAGCCCCCATAATATGGAGCCTCCAAAAAGACAGCAACCTAAACTTCCACCTCATCTGGAGCGGACAACACTACGACTACGAGCTCAGCCGAATATTCTTCAAAGAACTAAAACTGCCGGACCCAGACTATGACCTTGAAGTAAAAAGCGGAACACACGGTCAGCAAACAGCACGAATAATTGAGCGACTAGAGAAAATAGTCCTTGAGGAAAAGCCAGTAGCTATAGTTGCACAAGGAGACACAAATACTGTGCTGGGCGCCGCACTAGTAGCAGCTAAGTGTAAAATACCTTTCGCCCACGTCGAAGCTGGTCTAAGAAGCTATGATAAAACAATGCCTGAAGAAATAAATCGAGTAATAGCAGACGCAGTAGCAGAACTATGCTTCGCGCCAACTGAGCGAGCAGCACTAAACCTACTCTACGAAGGAATATTTCCCCATAAAATACACATAACAGGAAACACTATAGTAGACGTCGTACTAAAGTATAGAGAAAAAGCAGTATATGAAGCAGAAAAACTACTCACAGAACTAGCCCTAAAAGAATACTGTTTAGTTACAGTACACAGAGCAGAAAACACCGACAACCCCAATAGACTAGAAAACATATTCAAAGCACTAAACACTATAGCAGACCAAATACCAGTAATATTCCCAATACACCCTAGAACTCGAAATAAAGCAGAAAAATACGGCATACTAAAACTACTCGAAAAAGAAAATATTTACTTAATTAAGCCACTAGGATACTTCAAGTTCCTAGGACTACTAGCCAAAACAAAAGTAGTACTAACAGACAGCGGCGGAGTACAAGAAGAAACACTAACACTCAAAACACCATGCATAACACTAAGATACAACACAGAAAGACCAGAAACAGTCGAAGCAGGCGGAAACATTTTAGCCGGAACCGAAGTAAACGACATAATACAGTGCTTCAAACACACAATAAAACACATCAACGAAATAAAAGAAAAACTAAAAAAGAAACCAAACCCACTAGGAGACGGAAAAGCAGGACAAAAAATAACACAAATCCTACAAACATATATACAAAAAGAAAAGAAAATAACAAGCCCCGACTACAGACACACAGGACACCCAACATATATCCTAGTAAAAGGGAAAAAATACGCAGAAATAACAATAAAAGAATTAACACAAAAATATCCTTTCATACATATAACGCTACTCTACAACGAAAAAGGCAAACCTAGACTACCTCAAGAGAACACAATTATTAAAGAAAAATACCTTCTAAGAATATGGGGACCAGAGTATAAACTAAAATCCTTAAACTCTAGCAAAAATTCCTTTAAACAAACTATACAGATTGGATTTATAAACCAGAAAACACTTCCCCATTAACCTGTAAAGCCTCATCATCAACTCCTTAAGCTCTTTCTCATGATTTCCCCCTAAGTTTCTCATACACAACTTACCAATTTTTGCCTTTATATAACTCCTCCGATTTAGCTAAACGTTCACAAATCACACTCACCTACAGCTTAATAGTAGTCACCCCATCAACAGACAGACAGCAGAGTAAGAGAAATAAGAGGACTCTTCCATCAAAAATTAGCTCCCTAAACTAATCTAAACAACACGAAACCTATCCAAAACATTTTTCTCACCAAGCTTAAACTCTTCACTAGTTTCATTCATATAAGCTGGAATATACTTAATTAAACTCAAACAACTTTAAAACATGCTTCTAGTAGTAAACATACTGCTATCGAGGCTCCAGGTAGTCACTCAAGGATTTAAAGCCAAAATACAGACCGAATATATTCAGGTTTGCATGAATCTTTTGTTAAAATATTGACCAACTATCATAATAGTTAGATGATTATACTGATAGAGCTTTTCTTTACCGTCACAAGTACTTTTAAAAAGCAATATAAACATTCCTTGGTTATTATTTCTTAGTGATAATTATGCATTGAATTCTTTTTAAATTTTTGTTTATGGCTATAATTGCGAATTCAATTTTTCACTCCTGTATCTGATTTATATGATTTTATGTCTTTATACATATACACTTGAGTAACATAATTAACATACCATACACCAGAACTCGAGAGCGTTAATTTTTTTCTGATGACAAGTGTATATATTTCCCGTAACGAAAACAATCTATTCGCCATTCACCATTGATCTTTCCAGACTTACCCCCCTCAGCCATTATTACGATCTCACATACATTACTCCAGTCCATAATTCCGTGTACATTTCTCAATTTTGATTTATCAATACGAATAACTCTCCATTTTTTTGATTTATCAAAAAAGGTTATTTCGGCTTTTCCTGTTCTAGATACAAATGATATTCTTATCTTTACTCCTGTACCAGATCCCTTAAAGTATAGCTGAAAGAAATCGGCATTTGATAAATTCTTATCACGTAAATTCATTTTTATAACCCATTCTCTACAACTGCCGTTACACATAATATGAAGACAATTTCGACCTATTAACATGCTCTCATTATCGTCTAGAAGTACAATATCTCCCTTAACGACTTCCCATAATATGCTCTGATTATCGTCAGCAATTATTGTAGACCCGAAGTTTATATTTTTCTTAACTTTCAATATGAAAAATTTATACGGCTTATAATATATGACCTCATAATATAGAGAATCATTGAGCGAAAGAGGTAAGAGTAATTTTGTCAGATTAATTGGATACCATACAAAAAATATATTACTTCTTTCGATCCATAAGTAAGTTCTCTCAGAAAATACGATCATTATATTCGAGTAGTACCCCCACTTACTATATATCCAGAAATAGGCTACATCACTACCATTTAAGAAAACATTCTTCTTTATTTCTTCAAATTCTTTTAAAACATAGCTAGGATATTCATTTTCATCCACCCATATTCTAACAGATACTGCTTGCGGTATTCCTGTAAGGCCTTCTAGCATAAACATTGTGTAAGGATCACTTAATATTAAGGCATCATGTATAAGAGAAGTTTGACCATTAAGGCTTCCTATTTTTAATTGATTATACCAGGTACACTTGATCCATTTATGTCGCACGTTATGATATATCCAGAATACCGCCTCAGCTTCATGGCTAAGTAATTGAGAGAAAACATGTTCATAGTTAGCATTACATTGAGCCTCTATGAATCGAAGTCTAGGCTTAAATATATCTGTAAATAATACCAATACCAATATTAATATAATAATATTAAATGTTCTAAATGACATACGAAGATATCTTTTTGAATATATCCTATTTATATTAATTTTTATCTTTAAGTACCTGGAAATATAAAATGGTAGAACTGAATTTAGAGCAAAGAAAAGTACTGTATAAGTTTTTGCCCTCCATAAAAGTCCTTCTGGTAAGAAATATACAAAAAGTAAAGTTATTAATCCAAAAGAAAGAGGTAAAAAGCTTATTTCGATCAAGGGATTAAGTACAGCTGATACCGCAGATAAAAATAACAGCACATCAGGAACATTATTTCTAATATAATTTATCTTTTCTACAGCATTCATATCGAACCATTCATTTCTATATTTCTTAGTAAATTCTTCTCCAAAGAATATTCCACTTAAGATGAAATTATCATTAAATTTTATTAGTCCATATAATTGAAGTATAATAAAACTATATACAAGTGCAACATAAAGTAAATATATAACTCTAATTTTTGTTAAAGATTTTTTTCTTCGATTTTTTAGTAGAAATTGACATAATATAATAGATATTACAACTATATTGTAAAATAGGGAGTTATATTCATGAAATAGAACAGGATATAGTAACACTAAGAAATATTCAGCTAGTATATTGAATAGTGCATTAATGGTACTAAACAATAATATTAATATCATTGATATACCTAATAATATGAAAAATAAAATATTTCTTATAAATATTAATGATTTTACCATTAATAAGATTAAATTAAATATAGTTAACATTATATAAAGTGTAATAAGATGCACTATAGACAATTTTGTATATCTTTGAAGCTTTACTTCTAAGTGTTTAAGAAAATGTATAGTATAGGGTAGCATTAAGTATAAGACCGCATTACCACTAAAATTATTTAAAACATTTATTGTTAAAAAGGTAGCTATAAATGATACAAAGGCTGCCGATATCTCGTCTTTAGCATATGAATATACTGCAGTGAATACTATAAGTGGGTAGGCTAAGTGGATAAGATAAGGTACTGCATGGAATATACATAAAGGATGTACATTACCTATCGCGGCTGGAACTGAAGCCAATAGTGCTATTGTATGTGCATGACCACTCCTTAAGTAAAATGAATTTCCATCAATTATACTTAATGTGAACAAAATATAAGAATACGCAGGATTTTGAATTAGAGGAAATGGCTGTCTTTCTCTTATTTGCATAGCTGAGCATATACCTATAACTAGTACTATAAACGTCACTGCTAATAATGGACCTCTTTTAGACCATTTAGTATTACATGCCATAGTTATGCTATTTTCTAAATTTTTATAAAATCTATTATATACTATTAGTAATTCGGGAAAAATATTAAGTAGAATTACTATAGTACAAAGATATAATATATAATCTTTATAAGTAATAGTACTATTTATCACATTAAATGCTAATAATGTTATGAAAGCAAAAGTTACTGTACCTATCAGAATTTCAAAGTATATCTGACAGATGATACAGTGAAAACGATAATTTTTTTTGCTTGTTACTAACTGTAATAAACTGATCACCGTATTCCCTATAAGTATAGGAAAGAGAAAAACGATAGGGGCCAATATATAACTTTTATACATTACATCTAAAGTAGAAAACTTCGATATAATTATTGCAATAAGAAAATATGCCGTTATGATAAGTATATGATACCTATTAGTAACCCAAGTTTTGCAGATTTGAATAAAACTTCTCGCAACTCTTGCTCTTTCGTTTTTCATGCTTACTCTTTATTAGTGTGTAAGCTAGAGACTTATATAGCTTGCTAATGATAAAGACGCGCGCTATTGTTTTTATGCATAATACATCATTTCTATTAGTTGCATGTGTGCTGTAAAATACTGTTTGTAAGTATATGACCTTATTAATAGTGCTGCTACGGCTGCATAGTGTTCAGTATATTAAGCAATATACCCTGACTTAAATCGCAAGAAGTTATTCAAATGCCAATTACTCGCTTTACAACAATCGACCGTGCCTTTCCTTTAGCCCATAAACTTTAAAAACAACATACACTTTATGTAAATAGCCTAAAGCTTTGACGATTTCACGGCCTTGAAACTCGTTTATATAAATAGTGCTTTCTTTGCTGCATGTTTTGTGAGCAAAAATACTACTGAAGCTCCTGAAGGCATCCTGTTCAGCAATAAAGAGTAAACTCAGGGCTTTCATGCTTAACTAGCGTAAAGAAAAAGCTTTATCACTGTTTGATCAGCCTTTAAGCATGCTTTACCTAGCTTTTAAGATTATTGTATAGAGGTGAATTATGTATATTACGTTACTGCTTCTATCTACTTCTCTGTCTGGTTGCTATTTGATAATAACTTACTGGTAGAGGTATAGTATTGTGGCTTATACTCGTCTTGAGTGTGGTCTAAGTAAATATTATGTCTATGAAGCTTGTCAAACTGTTTTCACAGCTTCTGCACAGGCTGGTGCTGAAAGTAAAGCGGGCGACTTACGATACTTCACCACTTCTTTTGAATTACAGTAAGGACATTTAGCTCTCTTTCCCGCAATACTTACACGCAAGTTCGACAATCCGCCTATCCATTAAAGATAGCTTAAGCATAATATTATTCATAAACATAAGATACAGTTTGTCACAAGACCGAAAATCTTTATACTAGTAGTTAATAGTATCTCCATTATAATGAATATTTTTCGAGAATAAGTAGGGATAATGCTGAGAACAAGTGAAATATATATCTCGTGCAAGTTAAGCTATGAAAATATGCACGCTAAGAAAGTGATACTTATAGGAATAGACGGCTGCGACTGGACTATATTAAATAAGCTATTTGAGAAAAAAGTTGCGCCAACATTAGAGGAAGTCGTTAACAACGGAGTCGCCGCAAAGCTTTTATCTACAATACCTATTCACTCATTCCCTTCATGGAATAGTATTTTCACGGGAACTAATCCGGGAAAACATGGAATTATAGATGTCTTAATTCGCATTAAAGGTAAAATATGTTTTTCATCCTCAAGATTTAGAAAGAAGCCACCCTTATGGATTTACCTAAGTAAATTTAATAAAAGGAGCATCATTGTAAACGACCCTACAACATATCCTCCAGAACCCTTTAATGGGATAATCTTAACAGGCTTTATGACCCCTTCTAATGCCAAAAATTATTCTTATCCCCTCGAAATATCTGATAAAATAAACAGAATAACAGGAGGATATTGGTGCGAAGTACCAAGAAAGTATTACTCCTATCTCAGAAGGAAAAATTACTCTGATGCATTTAATCTAATTCAAGGATTTTCTCTTAAATCATTAAGTGCAGGTCTTTATTTGATAAGAAATTATTCATGGGATTTATTTGCATTAATTATTACATCTACTGATAGATTACAACATTTCTATTTAGATAAATATTGGTATATAGAGAAACACTACAGGATTTTAGACAGATATCTTTCAAAATTCTTAAACATGTCATTAGAGGAAAACGCAGAAGTAATCATACTTTCTGATCATGGTTTCAGAACAGTGAGAAAATGTTTAAACTTAAATGCGTTTCTAAAGCTTATAAATCTTCAAAAAAAGAAAACTACAGATTACTTTTTCACAGCTCTGACACCAGAAGCGAGATCTTTAATTAAATCCTTCTTGGCAAAATATTTTACAAAAATCTGTAAAAAAGAGCCTCAATCTAAAATTTTCACCAACGACTTGGCATATGCTCTTACTGGATCAGGTATTTATATAAATGATAGACTCAGTTCTGAGACAAGGAAAATAATATTGAAAAAACTACTAATATCATTAAATAATTTAAAAGATAATAATAAAATAAGGCCTATAAAAAATATTTATATCAGAGAAAAAGTTTTATGGGGGCCGTATGCCTCTTGGGCACCAGAACTCTTACTTATAGGAAACGATGAATATTTTCTCTCGAGTGACCCTTTAACTCTAAGATTGTTTGAGCATCCTACTACTGAAGGAGTAAAAATCACTGGAACACACAGAAGAGAAGGAATATTTATAGCATATGGCTCTTCGTTCAAAAAGAAGATATTTTTAAAGAAATCACTATATGTATGGGATATTTTACCGACAATACTTCACTTAATGGATATACCAGTGCCTCTTTATGTGGATGGCGCTGTAAGAAAAGATATCTTTAAAGAAACTTCAGATGCTTTCTCAAGATCTGTTAATTGGTTTAGATTTAAATTAAAAGAGAAAATTCATAAGAGAATACTAAAAATAAAGAAAAAGCTTTAATTCTCATTATTTAGTTCAACTTTATATATTACGACCTCATCGGAACCATTCTTTAATCTAAATACAGAGCTCAGAAATTCGTAATTATCGAATAACTCTATGTAATAATGATAATCGTAGGGTTTCTTATGGAGAGAAGGAACAAACTTCCATCCATAACACCTGCCATCAGGTATCACTAAAATATATTTTATATTATATTTTTCAGTACCTTTATAACTAAACTTTTATTATGAGGATGAAACCATACATTGGCTAACTCTAAGTACTCTTCCTTAGGCCTATTTATTAAACACCGCATAAATACTAAATTTTTGTATGAAAGTGATTCTAGCCAATAGCTAATCCATGTCATATCATTTAAAATTAAATCGTGTGCATTTATATTTTCGTGTATCCATTTTAATGCTATAAATGATATTCTATATTTATTAATTCTATAAAAATCTATGAAATATCCGTATTTTATACCTTTTGGTAGAAATGAATTATCTATTATTAAAAAATGTTGAGAGAATACTATAAATGATAGAAATATAGAAGTGAAATATGCTACATTATGCCTATATTTCAGCCCTAAAATTCTGATACATTTATTTTTCTTTCGGAACCTTATAGCGACAACAATAGGTCTTACTATAATATATCTATCATTAACCTTGAGTGATACATCATATAAAAGAATAGAAATTATTATCCAGGCTAGACCTACAGATAACATAACGCTTCTTGTCGGTAAAATGAAGCGTAATACTATAAAAAGTACATCATTAAATGATAAAAAGCATAAGGTGAATATTATTAAATATATTGAGCATAAATTTATATTTTTCTCCTATGTAAGCATATAGCACTATATATTAAAGCTATTGTAAGTATAGCAATAAAGATTATTACATTTATTTCATAACCTTTATTTATAAAGGTTAATAATCTTATTTTCAAATTATACCAATATAATGAAAAGGTTAATTGTCTTTCAAGTAAATATACTATATAAAGATATATTTTTGTAAAAAAATAACAAATAATACATTAGAGTTATTATAGATATTGTAATTAACATTAATTTAATAATGTTGCTTATGCTAATTTTAGTTGAAAAATTTTTTCAATATAAGTATTAAAAGTTTTTTGGTATTTATTGTACGAAGTATTATTAATATTATTGGAAAAATCGCGAAAGGAGGATATTCTAATAGAATGCCAATTATACAAATTACTATAAGTAATAATATTACGTAATTCTTATCAGCTCTCATTAATTCCACATCTTCTATGCCAATTATAAAGATAAAAGCAAAAAACATCAGAAAGCCTAACATACAGGGATAAGGACCATTAAAGAAGTATCCAAAGAACCAGTGCTCCATATGATAAAAGTATATTAAATAAGATGATAAGAAAGTTATTATAGAGTACAGCGATGATTTTGTGTAAATATATGTTATACTGTATAGCATTATAGGTATTAAAACTATTACTGCACCACCTAGAAGGAAAATTGATTCTCCTGGATAAATTTTCATTAGTTTACATATATAAGCTACGAAAATATGGAAACCTATAGGCATGTGAATAGGTTTTGTCGAATATGGTTCCCACGTGAAGAGTATCTTAGAGTTATACAAAATTATTGAGGTGTAAAATCCGTGAGAAACAAGATCTCCTATAGGAGGCCATTTCCAGTAACTTATAATAAATACCACATATGCAAAAGTTACTATAAAACAAAGAGCTACAATAGTACTTTCCCTTAGATTTTTCTTAGAAAATATAAGTACTTCTTTTGATCCTCTGGCAACCATAATAATAATTGTTGCCCATATACTTAATGTCATTAAAATTAATATATATATATTAATATCTATAATACTTATGAAAAATAATATAATTGTTAATATAATTAATCCTAATGTAACATAAAATGGAAAAGTTATTGCCGGTGGATACTTAGAAAACGCATACTTAATCTTTTTATTGCGGTCTATATATCTACAAATAATATATCCATATGGAAAAGCTATAATGTATATTGTTAATAAGTATATAGCTGTAACTTCTAAGTTTAACATATTATAGAACTTTTTTAAGTTTCCTTATTTTCAATAGTATTTTATAGTTGCATTTTTTATGTTGCATGGGTTCATATGTTTTAGTTATAGGTAGTGTTCTACCGTCACTATCTACTGGTAGAGGTAAGTTTAAAATCGATAGTACTGTCGGAGCTAGATCATAGGGATAAATATACTCGCTAAATTTACGGCTGTTTTCTTTAATGTTCTTTCCATGAGCCAAAAATACTCCGTAGGGGTGATGTGCTCCATAAAGTTTATATAAGATATTAGTTTCCTCGAATAATTTTGAATAAGATAAAGATATATATATTCCTTTATCATAGTTTGGAATTATTAATAGAGCTGGAGCTTTAGGCTTATGGGGCCCTCTAAAATATTCTTTAACATTAAATACTCGCAACCATTCCTTATACTTAAGCAGGATTTGAGCGGCCAATTCTCTTTCACGAGTACTTTTAAAGTATATTATCCAAGTATTCCATGGATCAACAACATCTACAAAAACACTTTTGTTAGCTGACAACGTTTTTAATTGAATGTTATTATTTATAATATTCCTAAATATTTTTGAGAAAAGTATTTTATTAATGATTAGGTGACTGGGGGCTAGAAGTTTATTTCCATATATGATCCTTACGATTCTTTGCAGTATCCTGAGTCTTATAGGGTTCTCTTGTGAAAATATCCCGCTTTTGTATAGTAATGCTAGTGGATCAACCCATTTATTATAGATACTTATACCGTGGTCGGAAATTATAAAGAGATAATCACATGTTCTCTTAATTTCTTTAATAAAATCACTAATTACATTAAAGGCTTCTCTGTATTTTTCTCTAATTTTAAAAGCGATGCTATGATCTTTATGGAAAATTTTATCGGGTATATCAAATATACATATTAATAGATTCCACTCATATTTGCTGCTTAATTTTTCGGAAATCTTGACTATAGATTCTGTTTTCTTAATGATATTAGTATTCATACACTCTGAAATATCTCCTATCGATAAAGTACTAGGGTAACACTCTATTTTATATCCTAGTAGGCTGTCAGAAATTATTGTATTATTCTTTAAATAAATGCTTTTTAAGGGATATGTTAAAGGATAGTTAATTATTATTGAGCTGAGACCGTGAATTGCAGTAATTTCAAATAGTCTTGGAAACTTTACATCATAACTATTAACTAAACGATATGAGAAAGCATTATTTATAATATTTACTTTTGTGAAACCCCATATTCCATGCTTAGCAGGATTTACGCCGGTGATAAGGCTTGTCCATCCTATCGGTGTAGTAGGAGGAATGCTCTTTAAAATTCTAATTAAAGAATTCTTCCAGAGATAGTTGAAAATTCTATATTCTTTTGAAAGATACTTGAGTTGATTTATAGAGAGACCATCAAAGCCTATAATAGATATTTTTATATTAGTCATAAGTGCTTTAAAATTCTTTTAAAATATTATCATATATTCTTTCTAATTTACTTACTACTACATTTATTGAAAATTGTTTTTGAACTAATTCTATACATTTATTTGAGAAAAGTCTATGTATTTCATTATCATTTATTATTCTATATATTGCTTCAGCTAGATCTCTTACTTTAGGCTTAACTTGATACCCCACATTATTGTCTATCCAGGAGAGATAATCGCCTAGCGTCGTTACAACGATAGGTGTTCCTGTTGCGCATGCCTCAAGTAATGTTAAGGGAAAGCCTTTAAAAGCTGGTATCACTAGGACATCAGCATCAACCAGTGCTTTAATTTTATCATTTTTATTTAAATATCCAGTTATAATTATCTTTCTTGCTATATTTAACTCATATATGATTCTTTTTATTCTTGCCATGTCTCCATCATCAGGTCCTGCTATAACCAATACTATATTGGTATTTTTATTTATTTTTTTCACCAAAAATGAAAAAGCTCTTACTAACAGGTCTACCCTTTTACTTTTATGAATTCTGCCTAAATATAACACTATTTTAGCATTATTTGGTATATTGAATTTCTCTTTGAATTCATTTTTCTCTGGCAACTCTCTGTATTCAGATAAATCTATTCCATTTGGTAATATTTCTATTTTTTCACTAGGAACCCCCATAATTCTATACTCCTCAATTTCAGTCTCCGTTAGAGCTAATGCCTTAGCTGAATTTTTTAAAATTTTATAGCCAAAGAAATAATCGAATATAATTTTTCTCTTAGTCCTACCTATTCTAGGTATAGATCCATGCGCCTGAATAATATATGGAATCTTAAACTTTGAGACGTAATAACTAGCTACTATGTTTTGAAATGTTCTATATTCGTGCAAGTGTACTATATCAACTTCTTTAACTTTTCGCTTCATTTCTGGTATCATCCCTGGCGTGAGAAATAATTTGGAATGCTGTACAAACTTCATGGATAAATTTCTAAAGTAGTAGACTTCAATCCCATTCATTAGCTTTGCCTTCTTAATCTTCATTCTAGCTGTTAGACTTAATGCATCTGATGTGAAAACTATTACTTCATGGCCTTTCTTAGCAAGCTGTAGGGAGAAGTCGTAAGCTACCTTTGGTGGTCCACCAAAAGTTCGTGCGGGTGGAAAATATGGAATAACTTGTAGGATTTTCATAGTAAATTACTATAGTGGTATTTTTTAATGTATTCTTGTAGTACTTTCTCTTGCCCACATTTCAATGAGTCATGAATCGCAAATGTAGTTATAGTGGTGTATATATAATCATTAATATCTATTGGTAATGATTGATCACGTTTTATAGACTCAATTAGTAATTTAAGTTCATTTTTATGTCCTCTGTCGCTATTCATTAATTTAATACTTGACTTCCTTTCTTTTCCTATGATTTCAAGATTTCTGAAATTATCAATGATCACCACGCTCTCCTGACAATACATCTCTATTCTTTCTCTCGAGTACTTTCTTATACCTTTAGATGAGTAGAAAATATTAGATATACTTCCGTCTTTATGTTTCATTATAACTGCTACATTATCTGTGAAGTGATATTTTTTATCGTTTTCTGTATTTTTTGCATACACTAGCATAGGGATGCTGTCAGAAAGATATAATGCTAGGTCTATAAAGTGACATAATTCTCCTATTATTCTTCCTCCGCCTTGAATTGGATCAAATATCCAACTATCTAAGGGTGTGTATCCAGCGTTAATTCTAATAAACAACATTAACGGTTCTATTCTCTTTGACAGGTAACTTTTTGCTTGCTGTATTAGAGGAGAGTATCTTCTATTAAAGCCGACCATTAGTTTTCCAGGATTTTTTCTATATGCTTTTATTACTTGTGCTAATTCAGAGCAATTCATTGCTAGAGGTTTCTCTACAAATACATATTTTCCACTTTTAAGTGCCTCTGAAGTAAAATATGCGTGGGTATCATGTCTTGTTGTTATAAAAACGACGTCTATATCGGGATCTTCTAAAACTTTATGAAAATCGGTTGTAGCATACTGAAATCTCCAGCGTTTAGCTACTTGAGTAGCCGTTAAAGGTCTCGCCGTACAAACTATTTTAAATTCGATCTCTCTCATCTTTTTTAGTATCGGCAATAGTACGCTTTGGGCGTGTTGTCCTGCTCCAATAAAGCCCACTACAATCTTATCTTTATCTCTTTTAGTTTTCTTTGCTCTAGGTGTTATTTCTATAATTACTGGTTTTAACTTTTTATACTTAGCTTTATATTTGAATACAACACCTATAGCTCCTTTTAATTTATGTTCATATATTTGTTTATATACGCTTTCTGCTTTTTCGAAATCAAAGACATGTGTTATTAAGGGATCTAATTTTACCTTGTTTTCTTTTATTAACTGAAGAAAAGCTTCCATGTTTCTTTTCACGGTCCATCTAACATAGGTGTATGGATAATCTAATTGACCTGATTCGTATTTAGAGTCATATAGTCCTGGACCTGAAGACCGCGGCACTATGAGTTCTAATTCTTTTTCGTAAAAGTAGTGTCTAGGTAATTTTAACCTAACCCAACCTGGAACTACTATTTTACCTTTCTCCCTAGCTATTTTTGCTGCTAATTCTATTGGCTGAGAACTTTTAGTGCTCGCAAAAATTATCACTGAGTCCGCTCCTTGAGGAGCCCATGCCTCTACTTTGGCTTTTATATCTTCTTGCCCCACTACAGCTCCTGCTTCTGCTCCTAGTGTTTTAGCTAATTCTACTTTTTGAGAAACTATGTCTATACCAAAGACATTACATCCAGCCGCCTTAGCTATTTGTACAGTTAATTGACCTAAAAGACCTAATCCTATTACGACTATTCTTGATCCTATTCCTGGTTCTGCGAGTCTTACACTATGTAAGGCTATTGCTCCAATATTAGCAAACGCTGCATGTATTGGTTTAACTCCTTCAGGAACTTTAACGCATAGTGTCTTAGGAACATAAGTTAGTTCCGCATGACAGGCGTATCCGTGTCCAGCACAAGCTACTAAGTCATTTACTTTAAACTCATCTTCAGCATTTTGACCTACTTCTTCAATTATTCCTACTGAGCTATATCCCATAGGCGATGGTTCTGAGAGTTTAGTCATAGCAAGTCTATAAGCATTCAATAATCCCTCATTTTTTGCAAAGTCTAGTGCCTGTTTAAGTAAATCTGGTCTTTCTATAGCTTTACCAATTAACGATTTTTTCGCAAGTGATATCATTAAAGACTCTGTACCCAAACTTATTACCGAATATAGAGTTCTTACGATAACTCCATTTGGCTTTACTTTAGGTGCTGGTACTTCCACTAATTTAACTTCACCTTTCTTATAGTCAAGAAAAACTTGTTTCAGCATTTTTATTAAAAGCGCGCGTATTTTTCTATCATATTCCAGTTTTCTTTAAACCATTGTACTGTTCTTTTTAATCCTTCCTTAAATTCCATTTTTGGCTCATATCCGAGTATCTTTCTTGCCTTCTCAATTGAGGCTCTTCTTCTAACTGATCTGTCCCAGTCTCTTCTAGGCTTAAACACTATTCCTGTAGAATTTCCTGTTAGCTCATTAATTTTTTTTGCCAAGTCTATTATTTTTATTTCTTTTCCACTAGCTATATTGAAAGCTTCGCCTATAGCTTCTTTAACTACAGTTGCCCTAATAGTTGCATCAACAGCGTCCTCAACATACGTAAAGTCTCTTGTCTCTTCACCTGTTCCTGTAATCGGTAAAGGCTTTCTTTTCATAGCCCAGTATATGAAATTAGGTATTACGTTTCGGTATTTACCGGGGACTTCCCCGGGTCCATATACGTTAAAGTATCTAACTACAGTCACTGGTAAACCATAGTAATCGTGCATCCAATAAGCATATAGTTCACCCAAGAGTTTATGAATTTGATAAGGAGTATCGTAGTGTAAAGTTGGAGGCATGTCTTCTCTATATGGTAAGGGTGCATCATGTCCATATACTGAGCATCCTGACCCCGCAAAAACTACTCTTTCCACTCCTGTTATATGGCAATACTCGAAAACTTTTAGTGTACCTAGACCGTTTACCATAAGATCTGTTTCTGGGTGATCTATAGAGTTTTGATTAGCAAAATGTGCTGCTAAATGATATACTATGTCAGGTTTCTCCGAGAATGCTCTTCTTAGTACTTCATCATTTAAAATGCTTCCAATATAAAGCTTTATTTTGTCTGATTCAGGTAATAGCCACGCTGATCCTGAGGATAAATTATCTATAATAATTATCTTCTCAGCGTTATATTCGAGCAATTTTCTTATTAAGTTGCTTCCAATAAAGCCTGCTCCTCCAGTGACGAGAATCTTTTTACCTTCGATGTGCTTTTTGAAATCTATATCCATATTTTCACACCTTGAGTGTAATCATTATAGTAGTAAAATATATTATTTTTGCATACATATGAAAGCTACTTAGATGTTAAACTAAATAATATTTTTTCATAGTCATTAACTGCTCTTTCTAGAGAGAAATACTCCTCAGCGAATTTACGTCCTTTTAATCCCATAGATTTAGCCAAGCGCTTATTTCTGAACAGTGTTAGAATAGCCTCTGCAAGTTTTTCAGGAGACTCCGGCGGTACCCATATCCCGCATTGAGCTTTCTTTACAATTCTCACGGCGTCACTTGACTTAGGAACAGATAGAATCACTGGACAGCCAGCTGCCATTATCTCCATAAGTTTTGAAGGTACTACTGGCTGTTTATATTCTTTTCTCAAAGTTACTAAACTTACGTCAGATGATTGTAGAATTTCTATATATTTTTCTTTAGGTTGAAAAGGCATGAAAATCACATTTTTTAATTTATATTTTTTTGCTTTTTTAATTAATGTATTCTTTACAGGACCATCGCCAACTAAGAGAAATAAAATTTTCTTCTGTTCTTTTAGAAGTTTAGCTGCTTCAATTACTACATCAAGTCCTTGAGGATAATGCATTACTCCCGCAAATGATACTATGAATTTATCCTTATATTTAACACGAAGTGATGGTAAATGTTTTGCAGGAGCAATTAGGTTAATATCAGCCCATAGGTAGATCACGTGAACTTTATTTGGATTTGCTCCACATTCTATAACTGTATTTTTGTTTCCTTCTGAGTGTACTACTAATTTATCAACAATATTATAGAAAAACTTTTCTATAATTTTTAAAATAAAGATAATGACCCTATTTTTCAATAAGCCCATATCGATTAAAGCCTTAGGATGTATATCATGTAGTATAGTTAGCATAGGTTTTCCCTTTATACTTTTAAGCAGTACACCAGGTAATGATGCAATAAATTCTATATCACCTGCACAAATTATAATATCATATTTTATTTCTTTTAATAACCCGGCAATAAATAATGTTAGACTGGATGAGAATAATTCAAGAAAGCGATAACCTAAAGCATCTTTTGGTGATAGCAGACTTTTTACCCTTATTATCTTTAATGAGTCAATTTTTTCAATCACAAAGAATTTCTTTGTTTTATATTTACTTAAGTTAACATGGCTAGGTACCCTATATCGTCTAGGAAACGTGGTAAGTACTGTTACTTTGTGACCTCTTTTAGCTAATTCTTTAGCCAGTTCATACTCTGTTCTTATTGCTCCTACTTCGGGGTAAAAATGATTTACAATAAATAATATATTTAATCTATCTTCCAATTTATTCGGCATAACTAGGTATATTTTACAGACTTTATATATCTAATGATTCTTAACTCAAATCGCTTTAGATATATGGATAGTATTGCTAAAAGTAGCGAATTAAAACCTGATAATGTAAGCATAATTGCTATTAATCCTTTTACATAATACTTTATCCCCGTAAAAAAATAGTAATAAGCAACGTAGGCTCCTAGTGCTAATCCCGGTATTAGTATTAATGCTCCCAGTGAGAAAATAAAGAAAGTAGGATTATATCTTAATGCAAATTTAACAATTGTCTTTAATATTCTATATCCATCCTTTAGAGGATTTAGTTTGCTTTTTCCTCCTATTCGTGGCCTGTAAGTTATAGGGACTTCTGCTATATTGAATCCATATATGTAAGCCTGCACAATGAGTTCCGTAGCAAAAGGCATGCCTTTTTCTCTTAATGGCACTGTTTGTATTATTTCCTTCCTTAATACTCTATATCCTGATTGTGTATCTTGTGTATTTATTCCGATCATTATTCTTGCTAACCAAGATAGTATTTTGTTTCCTATTTTGTTAATAATGGTCATAGCCTTTTTCTGCATTCCTTGGAATCTATTTCCTATGACCATGTCTGCATCTTCTTGGATTATGGGTTGTAGTAATTTTGGTAACTCGAGGGGATCGTAAGTTCCGTCTCCGTCTATCATTACTAAGATATCTGGGTTTAAGTGCTTGATAGCATATTTAAAGCCTGTTATGTAGGCGTCTCCATAGCCTTTGTCTTTTTGTCTTATTATTATTGCTCCTTTGTTTTTCGCTATTTGTACTGTGTTATCTGTTGATCCTCCATCTACAACGAGAATATGATAATTATATTTTTTAAGGACTTCTTTTATTCTATCTATAACATATCCTATTGCTTCTTCTTCGTTTA
>Ga0190367_1000840_pt1 | contig 20004 bp, 28 predicted proteins | sample 4872181011_MG_FD_171838 | JGI IMG/M metagenome (GOLD analysis project Ga0190367, IMG submission 171838) | Hydrothermal vent microbial mat bacterial communities from Southern Trench, Guaymas Basin, Mexico - 4872-18-10-11_MG | ecosystem: Environmental > Aquatic > Marine > Hydrothermal vents >...
CTCTTGCGGTAGAAGAGGGGCTCAAGCCCCCTGTAGTTTACCTGCTGATATTCTTCGAACGGGATGAGGAGGTAGAAGAAGGGGAGCTGGTCAAAGTTAGTGATGACGTCCTCATAGGGGAGGGCGTAATAGCTGTCAAGCGCTCCGAGCTCCTGCCACTCGTGGTTGAGAGGCTAGCTCTTGGCTACTACTCGCTAAGCCTATTCAATGAGCTAGGCAGTGTCCCGGTAAGCCGCGCCCAGGCGCTCGTCAGAGGCAGCTTATGGCGCCTCCTGACGCTCCTCTCACGTTAAAAGTAGCTACTCTAGCTGTCGAGGCAGGCAACTACTTTAAGGCTGATATTGCGGTATAATGCGTGGTGAACCTGCACCCCGTGAGCGTGCTTATAGTTACGTTTAAGGCGATCGCGTGTATTGCCACCATCGCAGCCCTCGGTAGGGGGATGAGGGAGTGTAACCCGGTCTACGAGGCAGTCGGCCTGGTTCCTTTTATGATGTTAGTATGGGTAGTGACCGCGTTGAGCGTAATCGCCTGCGAGCTAGGCCACAGGCGTAGTGGGCTCTACGTACTCCTCAGGCCTTATGCTTACTCAATGCTAGTCGGCGCCATCCTAGATGCTGTTCACGACGTTCTTGCCCTCGCTGGGATTGAGAGTCTCCGCCCCCTCCTAACTGATTACCTCCCCCTAACCGCGCTAGCCAGCTACTCGGCTGCACTAGCCTACGTGGTGCTGTGCGATCCTGAGGTTAAAGAATTCATACATTCGCAGTTGCATCAGCACTAGGCATGTCCGATGACTCGGTGAGCTGAGGTGGGCGCTGGGAGTCTTCAAGCCACTCGCCTGCTCTTAACAACTGTGCCAGGACTAGAGGATTTATTGCTCGAGGAGGCAGCCCGCCTACTGCGTACTGTGAAGAGGAGGGAGGTTAGGAGGGGTAGGGTGTTACTAGAGTGCAGCCGGCCACTGGAGGCGGGTGAGCTATCTGCTCTTCTATCTCGCTTAGCTCTGGCTGAGAAGGCCTACGTGGTACTCCTCGAGGCCAAGGTTGGGAGCCTTGAGGAGGTGAGTAGAGCTGTGAGGCAAGGCCTCTGCTGCCTCGAGGACCTGTTGAAGCCTCCTGTTTACTTCGCAGTTGAAGCTGCGAGAGTCGGCGAGCATCCCTTCACCTCGCGTGACATAGCCAGGGAAGTGGGCTCGGTTATCCAGGAGTTAAAGCCCTCACCACCAGTCTCTCTTGACGATCCAGATGTACTGCTCTACGCTGAGCTCATAGGGGATGAATTCAGGCTCTGCGTCGACCTGACACCCTTCATGAGCCTGAAGGATAGAGGGTATAGGGTATACCTGCACCCCTCAGCCTTAAACCCCATAGTAGCTAGAGCCATGTGTAGGATCGCGCGAGTGCAGGAGGGCGACGTAGTAGTGGATCCTATGTGTGGCAGCGGCACCATAATCATAGAGTGCATGCTGGAGGCCCCCAATGCTAGAGGCGTGGGCTGTGATGTAAACCCGGCCCACGTTAGAGGCGCGGCACTGAACGCCCGAGCAGCGGGTATAATGGCTGATTTTGTGGTGGCAGATGTCAAGAGCCTGGCACGCGTCATCCGACCTCCTGTGGACGTTGTAGCTGCTAACCCCCCCTATGGGATCAGGGAGAAGGCTGTGGGAGGGCTAAGGCGGGTCTACGAGTGGCTCTTCGAGGGATCATCTCGAATCTTGGGCGAGGGGGGCAGGCTGGTGATGCTAAGCCCGCTCAGGGGCCTAGTGGAGGAAGCCTGGAGGAGAATTAAGAGGTTAGAGCTCCTTAAACGCAGAGCTGTAGAAGTCGGGGGGCTAAAGGCGTACATATTCCTCTTCGCTAAGCGGTGAGCTAAGCTTTTAAATAGGCGGTTAGGGCTGAGCCCCTGTATGGTCAACGTGAGGTATGTGCCACCCCGCATATTCATAGAGGAGCTGGCCAGGTACCTGAAGGAGAACTTCGAGGAAGTAAGACCACCCGAGTGGGCACTGTATGCTAAGACGGGCAGCCACAAGGAGCGCGTTCCCGATGACCCTGATTGGTGGTATAAGCGGTGCGCGTCGCTGCTCAGGAAGCTCTACCTGTACGGGCCTGTGGGGGTGGAGCGGCTCAGAACCGCTTATGGGGGCCGCAAGGATCTCGGAATGAGGAGAGAGCACTTCAGGAAGGCTGGCGGCTCAGCTATTAGGAAGGCACTTCAGCAGCTCGAGGCAGCTGGGCTAGTGACTAAGGTGGAGGGTAGGGGACGCGCGCTTACGCCCAAGGGCAGGTCGCTGCTGGACAAGCTAGCTTACAGGATATTCAAGCAGATGGCGGTGGAGAGACCCGAGCTGAAAAAGTACATAAGCTGACGCGCCAACTTTAAGGGGGTAGTGCTCATGGAGGGTTACGACGAAGAGCTTGAGGAGATTAAGAGGAGGAAGCTGCTGGAGTACCAGCGTAGGCTAGCTGAGGCAGCGAGAGCTGAGGAGGAGAGAAGGCTTGAGGAGGCTAGGAGGCAGGAAGTTCTGAGGAGGATACTGACGCCCAAGGCCAGGGAGCGGCTAGCGAACCTCAAGATGGTCAGGCCGCAGCTAGTTGAGGCCCTCGAGGCACAGCTGATCCAGCTCGCGTATAGCGGGAGAATAGCCACTCCAATAACTGACGAGGAGCTTAAGAGCATCCTGAGGAGGCTGATGAGCACTCAGAAAGAGATAAGGCTCAGATTTATGAGGAGCTCGCTGGGGTAGGTGGACATGGCTCACTACAAGCCTGCAGCCAAGAAGAGGAGGCTGGCGAGCGCACTCAAGTCAAACTACCAGGTGCCAACATGGGTCATAGTTAAGACGAGGAGGAGGGTCGTGAGGAAGATCAGGAGGAACTGGAGGAGGAGCAGGATGCAGCTGTAATAGGTGGCTACCATGGGTGAGGTAGAGCGTGTATACACGATACCCCTGAGGGATGCCTACACCGCCCCCAGGAAGAAGAGGGCTAAAGTTGCCATGAGGATAGTGCGCGAATTCATTAAGCGCCACATGAAGGTAGAGGTGGTTAAGATCTCGCCTAAGCTGAACGAAATTATATGGTCGAGGAGTGCTGAGAAGCCGCCGCGCAGAGTTAAGGTCAGAGCTAAAGTGGTTGAGGGGGGAGTAGCAGAGGTGGAGCCTGCTGAGGCTGGTGAGTCTTGAGCGTGGAGGTCCTTTACGCGTTCGGGAACCCCAACATAGGAGTCTACGTTGCCATCAGCGACCGCGTGGCGCTGATACCAGCTGATGCACCTGAGAAGGTTGAGCGCGCCTTGAGTAAGAACCTGGGCGTGCGAGTTGTGCGCGCGTCTGTGCAAGACTCTCCCCTTCTAGGGGTTCTCTGCGCCATGAATAGCCACGGAATGATTGTAGGCCGCCTCGTGAGGGAGCGTGAGCTCGAGCTATTGAAGAGAGTCCTCGGCGACGAGATGAATATTGAAGTGCTTGACGTAAAGGAGACGGCGCTGGGAAACCTCGTGCTCGTCAATGATAAGGGTGCTGTGGTAAGCCCGCTGCTCCCGAGGCACGCTGTCTCGAGGATCTCAGATGCACTGGACGTGGAGGCCGTCCAGATGAGGCTAGGCGGATCCTACTTAGTCGGCGCACTAGGCGTTGCAACGAATAAGGGGGTGCTGCTGTGCCCCCTCGCCTCTGATGAGGAGGTGGAGCAAGTGATCGACGTGCTGAAAGTCTCTAAGGGAGGAGTCGGGACTGTGAATAGGGGTAACGTGTTCGTGCGGAGCGGGCTGGTGGCCAATAGCCGAGGAGCGCTAGTGGGCTTCGAAACTACCGGCCCAGAGCTGATGAGGATACAGTCAACCCTTTTCTAAGTCCTCAAGGCTAAGCCTCGACTTGTACTCCTCGAGCACCTCACTAGCTATGGAGTCCAGCGGCTTATAGAGGGCCAGCGGTCTAACTAGGTGAGATACGCTGGCTGATAAGCAGAAGCTGCATATCCCCCTCAGGCCGGCGCTGACATTGTGGCACGTTCTACAGATGGTGAACTCGAGGTGGAACGTTATTCTCCTAACCCCGTGCCTCTCCGCAATTCTCAGGATCCTATTTAGCTGTTCAAATGTCACATAGGACCTAGTCAGTATAGGCCATGCCGACCCTCCTCCCAGCGCCTCCTGGACAGTACCCTCGAGCACTGCTTGCTCTTCCAAGCTTCTCTTAGCTGAGAGGCTGAAGCAGCTGAGGGGGTTAAAGCCCTCAGCGCGCGCCATCCTGTAGAGCCCTTCCTCGGGCAGCACTGCAACTACATCCACTGCCTCGAGGCTCGAGGGTATATGCCTCCAGAACCTCCTAGCTAGCTCAACTAAGCGGGTTAGTGTTAACGTGCCATGATGCATTCTCATAGCTGCCTCAAACCCCGTAAGCGCTAGCTGTGGCTTAAGGACCTCGTACCTCCTAACCATGCCTCTGAGGCTGGAGTCGAGAGAGGGCGTAGGAGCGCTCTCGCATGCCCTCGCGCTCTCCTGAGCGATGAGCTCTAGGAGCTGGAGCGCGTCAACCCCCTTTCTCTCAACTTCGGTGTGAAGAGCGGTGAGAGGGACGCTGAGTCGTAGAGGGAGCACGTAGGCCTCGCCGGGCTCGGGAAGGGGTAGCTCGGCTAGGGAGATGCTTGGGATCTTATCGCCCCGGCTTAGGAGCAGGGGGGTAGGGGAATTTATCGCGCGGATCCATGTAGCCGTCTCAGCTCCCCATCCATTCCAGCTATGTACTACAAGCCCAACTCTCCTAGCCTCCCACGTGCGTGAAGCCTCGAGCGGCGCTACTACAGTCAGCTTGCCGGGGGGGAGGAGGGCATCTAGGACTAAGACTTCCTCATCGACACCGTCCAGCACCACCACGATCTCTCCCACGAGGTCAGCGAGCTTGCCTACAACTCTCGTTAGCCGCATGTCGCCACTTAGCCTCACTATGACTGCCTGAGCCCCCGCTAGCGAGTAGGCGGGCCTCATAACGAATACCAGGCCCCTGAGCTGGTACTCATAGAGGGAAGGAGAGAGCATCTCAAGAGCCCTAAGGCTGGCCACACCTGAGCATAGCTCCTCCCGCACGAGCTTGTATTCGGGGTTTACATACGACTTGACCAGGAGCTCCCTACACTCCCCCGGCATGCACACGTAGTCCAGCCTCCCTCCAAGCCCAGCCTTCACTAACTCCGCCTCCACCAGTAGCATCAAGACTTCCTCGCTGACTGGAGCCCCACCCCTGCTGAGCTTAGAGTACAGCCTCGCGATGAGCTCCTCTACCTCACTCGCGCTAACTAAACGCCCCGCCACGAGCTTGTGCACCAACTCGCTGATGCCCACCCTCCTTGAGACACCCCTATAGTCCACTAGAGAGGCCTGAGGAGGTGAGCCGACGTTAAGTTGCTCAAGCTCGCGCACGCGGGCGGCTACCCACCTGCCTAGCTCGGTCAGGCAGTAGAGCCCAGTGCCATCAATGGTAATTAGCCCCGCCTCCCTAAGCTTCCTGAGGTGGAAGTTCAGCTTACCGCTGCTCAAGTTCAGCCTTGACATCATGGCCGAAAATGTGGTGGGCCCCTCCGTCGCCAGCAGGTCGAGTATGCGGAGCCGGACCTCCTGTCCAGCGCTTCGTAGCACTCTAGCCACTGGCTCTAGAGAGCTCACAGTTACAGATCCTCCCCCAGCCTTAAAACGACTCTCAAGAGGTGTAGGCGACTAGTGCCATGGCCATCTCCACAGCCTCGTCTGGGCTATCAGCTGCGTACACGCGCCGCCCTCCAATAACTCTGCCTGCGACGATGTCCGCAACCCCGCCGCTCCCCCTGAGGGCGATGACTGGCTTCTCATATGCTAGCGCAAGGCCGACCTCAGATAGAGTGCCAGCTCCTCCATCGACGACTATCACTACATCTCCAGCAAGGACCGTTAGTGCATTCCTCGCGTGTGACATCCCCGTGGGGATGGCTATGTCAACGAAGGGATTCGCCTCGCCCCGCTCACGGCCTGGGAGTATGCCCACGGTTACGCCACCAGCGCGCTTAGCTCCTTTGCACACAGCCTCCATCACCCCACCCCTGCCTCCCGTGACCACTATGAAGCCCGCCCTGGCGAGCAGCTCGCCCAGCTCTTCAGCCACCTTGTAGGCGTGTGGGTCGGCTACGCTCCCTCCAATCACGGTTGCGTACTTCTTCGCGTGTCTGGCCAAGAATGGTCACCCTAGCGGCGCCCCCAGAATCGTGCCTTAACCTCTATGAAGAGCCCCTCAACCTCCCTGAACCACTGGGGGAAGCCTGAAGGGGACTCGGGGAAGCGTGCATGCAGATCCCTCGCCCTCCTCGCGTAACTCCTCAAGCTCCTTAAGTCGCTCAGGAGGCTCGGTCTCCTGAGGAACTTGAGAGCTGTGAGAGCTTTCGAGAGCACGCTGCCAGCTATCTCCCCCTCATAGCCCATTACCGTTAGCTCCTCATCGCTTACGATGCCTCTCTCTATAATGAACTCCAGGTCATCGTTGGAGAGGGCCTGCAGGTAGATCCTGGCAGCGTCCAGCGCCGCCTGCTTAGCGCCGTAGGAGTTCATGTACGCAGCCTGGTATGGCCATAGCGCCTCCATGGACGCCTCCCCCTCCTCTAGTGCGCTAGCTATGTACGCTGCTGCGTGATAGCTGCTAAGCAATGCTGGTCCTATCCCCCCACCATGCAGTGGGTTGGCGGTGTAAGCGGCGTCCCCCACCGCTACAAGCCCATTCCATACCATGCAGGGTGAGGGGCGCCGGGTTGGCACAAGGCCTCCACCAGCGTGTAGTATCTTAGCCCCAGCGCGCTCAAGGAAGGGGGTTAAGCGCTTCTCAAAGCGCTCCCGAGGATTCTCACCCGTCCCCGCCTTGACCCCCAGCCCCACATTAACGACATGCCTGCCCTTAGGGAACCACCACCAGTAGCCGCCGGGGGCGATGTCGACATCCAGGTATATCAGCGCGTATCTGGGATCCTGCTCCTCTTCGACTTCAGCAACTACCCTGTACGCTGCATTGAAGTCCTCGAGTGGCGCTTTATATGCGACCCACCACTGGGAGGGGAGCTTAGTCCTAACAGCCGCGGCAGCCCCTGTAGCGTCGACCACGACCCTAGAGTACAGGTCTCTAAGGCCCTCTGACCCCCTAACTCGTAGGCCCCTAACCCACTCGCCCTCCACGATCGGCTTAACGACGACGTGGGACGCCAGGAGCTCGGCGCCCGCATCCGCAGCCATCTTCAGTAGCCTCCTGCCAAATGCCCTCCTGTCCAGCGCGTACCCCCTCCCCCTCGCAGTTATGGAATATCTCTTGCTCGGAGAGTACACGCGCACGCCCTCAAACACGCCCACAGCGTCGACACCTAGGCGGGGAGGCTCCAGCCCTACTTCCCTGAAGTGGTGCTCTCCAACGGCATCTCCGCACACCTTCTCGCCAACCTTTTCCTCACTCTTCATCTCAACTACAGCGACTGTGAACCCCGCTCTGGCCGTGAGGTATGCTAGGAAGAGGCCGGCGACGCCGCCGCCCGCCACCAGTACGTCGTATTTAGGCGTGCCGCTCATCACCTTTTAACACGGAGGAGGCGGTATTTAAGCCTGGTAAATCCACGTGCTCAAGCTCTCAGCGGGTACTGGGCTTATGGCCTCTCCTCCACCCGCCTTATCCACTCCTCAACGATGTCCCTGCCGAATATCTCCCTAAGCCTCCTCCTCCCCTCCTCAGTCACTCTACGCGGGCTCCAGGGAGGATCCCACACGACCTCCACCTCTACGTCCTCCGCCTCTGGGACCTCCTGCTTGATCACCTCCTCAACAAGCGCTGGAAGATAGGCGGCCATCGGGCAGCCTGGGGCTGTAAGGGTCATCCTCACCTTAACCCTCGAGCCGTAGACCTCGACCCCGTAGACTAGCCCCAAGTCGTATATATTTATCGGGATCTCGGGGTCGTACACCTTCTTCAGCGCTTTAATCACCTTCTCCCTCATGCTCATGCGCTTGAGGTTGCCACCACGCTTAAAAAGCATGTGATATAGGATGTGCGGTGAGGAGCTTGCCCCTCAAGCCGGGCGATGTGGTGTTACTCGACTACACGCTATCGCTGAAGGATGATGGACGCGTAGTCGAGACCACGTCTGAGGAGGTAGCCAGGGAGGCAGGGATATATCGTGAGGATGCTGAGTACGGCCCCCGCCTAGTGGTCCTGGGCTCCGGCGAGCTGCCCTCAGGCCTGGAGGAGGTGCTCAAGGAGATGGAGGAGGGGGAGGAGAAAGAGGTGGTGCTACCCCCCGAGAAGGCATTTGGGAAGAGGGATCCCGGAAAGGTGAGAGTCCTCCCAGCCCGTGAGCTCTCGGCTAGGGGCATAGTGCCGAGGGTGGGCATGGAGGTAGAGGTCAGGGGCGAAAGGGGTGTAGTGCTGAGCGTAGGGAGCGGCAGAGTGATAATAGACTTCAACCACCCCCTAGCGGGCAAGGAGGTAGTGTATAAGGTTAAGCTAGTGAAAGTGTTGCGTGCTCCCGAGGAGAGGGTGAAGGGGTTCCTCGAGAAGTGGCTGGGCCGCCTGGAGGGAGCTGAGGTGAGGGTTGAGAATGGAGAGGCCGTCCTCGAGCTACCCTTCAGGCTGCTGCACTCGAGGGAGCTGGTGCGAGCTCTGGAGGCCTTCGCGAGCGACGTCGAGAAGCACGTGAAGGAGGTGACACGAATTAAGCTCGTCTCCACAATTCTCGAGAGAGAGGTTAAGGAGAAGGAGACTCCTAGCGCTCAGGCGGCTACACCTTGAGGGTACTTGAGCTAGACGACGCCCACCACCGCGTCAGGCTACAGCTGGAGACCCCCGAGGATCTCTACTTCGCATCTCTCCTGATAGACCCAGGCGACCTAGTGACAGCGTGGACCCTGAGGCAGGTAAAGGTCGAGAGGGTTACTGGAGTTGAGAGGGGGGAGAGGGTACGGGTTAGGCTGACGCTGCGGGTTAAGAAGGTTGAGTTCCAGAGATTCACGGACTCGCTAAGAGTGCTCGGGGTGATAGTTGAGGCTCCCGAGTGGCTCCACGCCAAGGGCGCTCACCACACCATAGCCTTAAGGCCTGGAGAGGAGCTGGAGCTTGAGAAGGCTGCGGTACTCAAGCACCACTACAGAATCCTGAGAATTGCTACATCGCGGGTAAAGCCTCTAGGAGTGGTGAGCGTGGGAGATGGGGAGCTCGCAGTAGGCCTCCTGAGGCCGCAGGGGGTGGAGGTTATCTCGACGCTGGTGCTTCCCAGGCCCAGCAAAGAGGGAAGCTTCAAGGATCAGATACGGAGGGAGTTAGAGAGCCGCCTCAAGAAGGTGATAGAATCCCTAGAGGGGCGCGGGGTAGGGGCCGTGGTGTTCGCAGCTCCCCAGCTAGCTCTTGAAGTAGTGAGGGATCTTGTGACTGCAGTGAAGCCCAGGCTTAAGGTGCGCTTCACAAGGGTCTCTGAGGGAGGTCTAGCTGGCATTTACGAGCTGTTAAGAGATGAAAGGGCTCGGGGCATGTTTGAGGAGGTTCGCCTAGCTCCAGCTAAAGACGCCTTAAGGAAGTTGTTAGAGCTGGCAAGTAGAGATCCAGGCAGGGTGGCGCTAGGCTTGAGCGAGGTTAAGCGAGCTCTTGAGTTCAGGGCTGTGAAGATTCTCTTACTGTTGGACGAGGCTCTACTAAGCAGTAGACGGGAGGAGGTGCTGGAGGTGTTGGAGGAGGCGTCGCGCGTGGCTGAAGATGTTGTAGTGATCCCATCAGCACTTGAGGAGAGCGCCTTTCTGAGCAGGAGTGGGGGGATAGCAGCTATCCTGTACTTTAGGCTCATGTCGAGTGAGGCATGATGTGGTGCGGGGGCCGGGATTCGAACCCGGGCAGGCCTACGCCAGCGGATATCTCACCTCCTTGAGTCTAGGCCCGGGCAGTGCCGGACCGCCCCCTTTAACCTGGCTCGGGCACCCCCGCGCAGTGGATAATACTCCTGGAAGGGCTTAAAGTTTCCCCATCTCTCAGCCGGGCGCAGCTCCTAGATCCTCCTCTCCCAGAGTTCTAGCCTCTTCCTCTTGAGCTCCCTACCAACACTCCTGAGGAAGCCGTAGACTGTGGCGTGAGTGCGCCCCCTGGCCAGCATCTCTATGGCCTTCCTTGCAGCCTCGACGTTCTCATACTCCCCGATGATCCCCACGACCTTGTCGCCCACCACGATCTTGGTGCCGCTCATCTGCTCGATAGTCCTCTTAGCCCTGCCCCCCTCCCCTATTATCCTCGCCTTGATTCTCCTCAAGTCGTTCCGGCTCTTAGCGACCTCACCGAGGTCGACAACCTCGAAGAAGTACCTCTCATCACTCAGAAGCATGGCGTCCTGAGGGTTGAAGCCGAGTGAGATAGCTTCCACCACCTGCTTAGCCCTCATAACCCCTAATGGCGTGCCCCCCTCAGCTGGAGTCAGGTAGACAGTGGAGGTGTTGCTGTCGACTAACATCTTAACGTTGAAAGCCTTCTCAATTGCCCGCTTAGTCTCGCCTCCCCTCCCTATGACAACGCCGAGTCTCTCAGGCCTCACGGGGACCGGGAGCCCCCTGTACTGCATCAGGCTCCACCCACAGCCCTCATAGAGTGCCGTGGAGGAATATAAACACACCTGGAGGCGGCCCTCCAGAGCTAAAAGGTAATACTCCTGAAGAACTGTCCTCGCCTGTACACATCCACTCTGACGAGGTGTGAGAGGCCCGACGTCTTAACCTTTCGGCCAAGCACCTCTTCAACCTGGAATACGCCAGCCTCGTTCTCCATGTCAACCTTTATGAGTATGGGCTCCTCGGCACCCTCCTCCACCTCCACGCGCTTTATCGCTAGGGCGGATATCGCATGTATGTCCAGCTTCCCAGACTTGTACGGTATCCTCGCCCTCCCCTCTGCCATGTCGATTCCATCAGCTACCTTAACTACCCCCGCCTCGACGGTCAGTGCTCGCACCGATTCATCGTGAGCGAATATCACGTGCTCCACCTCGCATGATAGGCTGTACACCTTGCGTTCATCCCTGTACACTGAGGAGAGAAGCCTCTTCACGATGTCGTGTGCTAGCACCACCCCGTGCAGATGGTGGAGCGTCCTATGAACAGCGTTCCCCACATCGTGAAGATAGGCTCCGAGCAGCACCACCACATATGAATCCTCCAGTGCACCAACACCGTCTCTCACCACGCTGGGGACCACCCCCCTTGAGACTAGAATTTTCAGCATCTCGAGAGCGCAGCCAGCCACTATCCTGGAGTGGACCACGCCGTGGTCGTTGTAGAGGAGGCGTGAGACTGCCATTACGTTAGCTGCACGCAAGTACTGCTGAACTTCAGGATCCCGCTCGAGCAATGTGTACAGCTTAGAGAGCTTGGCACTGGCCTTTACAGCCTCCTCCACTAACGAGGGGGTGACCACTACCATCGCGGCCACCAGCGCGGGCGCGCCTAGTGGCCACCCTTGTGCCTGGTTGCCTCGTGGCGCTTCCGCAGCTCCCTCTCCCTCTGCTTCCTGCCCCACTTGTAGTGGTGCGTGTAGCGGTACTTGAGGCTCAGCAGGCCTCTCATCCTCCTGCCTGCCATTGTCTTCCCCTTAAAGACCCTGCCCCTATCGGGCTTAACCACTATCCTCTTGGGCAGGGTGGGAGGTGCTGGCTCCACCTCTCCACGCTTAACGGCATCAAGCCACTCCGCTAAGCGCTTCACGTTCTCCTCATGCACGGTCTTGCGGCGCTCATCCACGTATATGCCCAGTAGCCTGGCCTCCTTAACTGTCAGACCTACAGCCTGTATCTCGCCCACGGAGTAGCCTCTACCCACTCTATACGGCTTCGGGGGTACTCCCCCGAACCTCCTCAGTAGGGGTACCTTGACTATGGGGGGTGGGGGCCGTGGAGACGCCTCGCTCATAGCACATCACTGCTGTCTCTAGAGCTTTTAAACCTTGGTCTTCTTGCGAGCCTTACCCCCTCTAGCGATGGTGTCAAGACGCTTACGCGCATTGAGAGTTAGAAGCCCCCCGGCTATAAGCGCAGTGAAGAGGCCCAGAATCCCCGCCAGCAGCATCAGCCTACGCGCTGAGGGGAGCGAGTAGTCGGATACTGCGCTCCTAGCCATATATATGGCTAAAAGCGACACTATGCAGACAACCTCATACACTACAGTAGGCCACAAAATAGTATACGCCCAGCCGTGCCGGGAAGCGAGCAGGAGGAGCAGGGGTGGGGCTAACGAATTGGCTAGGTAAAGCAGCATGGCTCTAGTGAGAGTTGAGTGTACTGCTTCAAGGGTGCGCACACCTCGCAGCATAGCGGTCAGCCGCGTCTTATCCCCTCGCCGAGAATATTAGCTTTTAGCCTACAGCCTCCTCACCCACGCTACGCGCAAGCTGGAGGCACAGGAATGAAGCAGCAGTATAGCATACGCTGGGTGAAGCACGTGCCTAAAAGTGCAGTTGTGTGTGGTATGCTTAGCTAATGCCTAGTGCTGTGAGCGTGGCTAGCAGTACGCCGTATGTGCTTAAGCCGCCGTATAATGCCTGCCTACAGGCGTCGCTGTGCAGCTTCAGCTCAGCGTAGCGCAGCGCGGCTAGTGCAGCTAGCGTGACCCAGAGCGCAGGATCGGGTGGGAGGAATCCCGAGTAGGCTGCTAGTAGCCCTCCAGGGCTTACTACCATCGCTACTAGGCGGAGCCCAGAGTCGGGGGGTGCCAAGTAGTAGGCGAGTAGACATGCAGCAGCTACTGTGCCTGCGGTGATTGCCATCACGGGGAGGTCAATAGCTGGGAGCTGTGGAGGGCTAGCCAGCTCCTTGACCGGCTCAAGATACACGTAGTTCGAGGGTCTCCACCTATCAGGATCCACCACCCCCCTGGCTAGTGTCAAAAGTATGGGCAGAGCTAGGGCTGGTGCGAGCAGCGGGGTGGGACGCGTGTTAAGCCCTGAGAGCTTATAACTCCACATGCTGGCTAATGCCAGCAACGTGGTGCATGAAGGGTTAGCCACGGCAGCTGCCAGCCTGGCATCCAGACCCACGAGCCTAACAATTCCCCACCAGGCCGTCCACAGGAGCTGTGGAGGATGGGCGGAGGGTATTGATGTGAGGACGTATAGTTCACCCTCAAGTCTCACTGCGATCAGATTTGCGATAATAGCTGTAATTACGGTGACGGCCGCTGCGCCTGCAGCTGATGCAGGGCCCAGCAGCGTAGTAAAGCCCAGCAGCAGGGCTAAGAGCCCCACTAGGATGGCCACAGTATTGGGCCTAGCGTGAGGATAGCCTCGCGCTACGCGTTTCGCATAGAGGAGGGATGCCATAAGCGCTGTGGAGATCAGCGCCCCAGCCTGCACGCCCAGCGCCACGCTGCGCGATAAAGCGCCGAGGATTGCCTCAAGGACGCGGGCGAGTGGGAGGTTGACAGTGAGGGTAGTCAGCGTCGCTATGGAGGATGAGCCAGCCACTAGAAGGGTGAAGGCCGTATGGCTACTACTCACGCTGTCGAGGAGAGCAGCCGTCACACCCAATGGCAGGCCTATAGCCAAGCCACGCGCACGCAGCTTGAGGGCAGCCCTAGAGGGAGTGGGGAGCGCCTCAATCCCCTCCCAGAGGGGGGAGAGCGTGCTCGTTAGCCCGTCCTGCAGCAGCGCTGCGCCTAGCAGCAATATATAGGCAGTGCCCAGCAGGATCAGCATGGAGCTCGAGTAGAAGCTTTGGGGCATCCCCAGTGTGGTGAGTAAGGGTGGCGCAACTTCGGGATTTGTCACGAGGAGGTATAGGAGCGCGGAGGCCGTGCGCACGCTGAGCAGAGATAGTGAGAACAGGAGGCTAAGAGTCAAGGGCGTAGCCCATGCAGCCTGGGGCACCCTTAACAGCATTATGCCAACTGCGAGCGCCGATACTAGCAGGGCTTGAAGCGGAACGCCTGGCAGCCACTCGCCTAGTACCAGGCCTAGCCCTCCCCCCAGCAATATACACGATGCGAGTAGAACGGCTCTCCTCATCCCCTCACGCGCCCCGCTCTAAGTCTCTCCTCTTATTAACAATGCTGGAAAGGAAGTCGCAGTCGGGAGAGCTGGAGAGGACTCGAGCTAGCACAGGACATCCATTGCCGCCCCTCAGGCAGTAATCCTTAAGCGCATACCCCCTGAGCCTCCACTCCTCGGGGGACAAGAGGACGCAACGAGTCCCATTGCTAGTATGTTTGTAGTAAATACACGTGCGCGCCCTGCTCATCGTAGCGTAGGGAGGCCAGCAGGAGATAAGGCTAACCCACACGCTAACCACCTCGCCCCCGCCCCGCACACCACGTAGCTTTGGCTCGATGTATAGAGCCTCAGCTGAGTTTATGGCCAAGTGGAGGGCGAACCTTTCCCCCTTGGCTGTGGTGGGATGGAAAGGAATAAGCGTCCCTACTCCTCAAGCGCTCGGTGGGGGAGAGTGGACATCCTATGGGCGCCCTGGCGCATGAAGTACGTCCGCTATGAGGCGCTTAAGAGGGAGGAGGGCTGCTTCCTATGTAGAGCAGCTCGAGCTGAGAAACTTGAGGAGCAGCTAGTCCTCTATAGGGGGAGGGATGGGCTAGTGGTGATGAACAAGTACCCGTACAACACCGGGCACTTGTTAGTAGCCCCGCTTAGACACGTGCCGTCTCTCGAGGACTTGGAGGAAGAGGAGCTGTGCAAGCTATTCTCGCTGGTGAAGCGGTGCCTAAAGCTCCTCCGTGCTGCACTAAACCCAGATGGGTTTAACATAGGAGTGAACTTAGGGAGGGTGGCTGGCGCGGGTTTGGAGGATCATGTCCACGTACACATAGTACCTCGCTGGAATGGAGATACGAACTTCATGCCCATTATAGCTGATACGAAGGTGATCCCAGAAGCCCTGAAGGATACCTACCGCGCGCTCATGAAGCACGCTGACCTCCTTAAAGAGACCTAAGGTGGCGACACCGTTTTAAAACGTCCTCATCAGCTGCCCACTAGGTCTCCTGCGATTCCATGAGCTAGGACCTCCCAGCGGCTACTGGCGAGCATGTGACGTCTAAAATTGGCTAAGGCTGTGGCACCCACGCCAATAGAAAGCTATTTTAAATGGGTGGTAGGGACAAACGGGAAGAGCATATGTCCAGGAGAGCGGCTAGAGAAGCTAGGAGCAGGTGGGAGGCGAAGAGATGGTTCGTCTTATTAGCGCCTAGCGCGTTCGGCTTTGCGGAACTGGGAGCGGCGCCAGCTAATGATGAGAAGAGCATGTTAGGGCGTACCATAGAGATAAGCTTCTACGACATAACTAAGGACATATCGCAGCTACCCATCAAGCTGAAATTCCAGGTGGTCAAGGTGGAGGGCCACGTGGCGTATACGCAGCTCAAGCAGATGGAGCTCACTAGGGATTATATCAGGAGCCTAGTGAGGAGGGGGACGTCCCGCATAGATGCCATAAAGGACGTGGAGACGAAGGATGGGGTTAGGCTCAGGGTTATGTGCATGGCTGTGACGCAGAATAGGGTGAAGACTTCGCAGAAAAGGGCTATTAGGAAGATAATGTTCGAGATCATAGACGAGAAGGCTGCTGAGCTCACATTCGATGAATTCATTCAGGAGGCAGTGCTGGGGAGGATAGCAGCTGAAATAGAGATGAGGGCCAGGAAGATCTATCCTCTGAGGAAGGCTGAGGTCAGGAAGATCAAGGTTCTCACCAGCACGTTCGAGATACCGCTTAAGACCCCCGCCCTTCTTCAAGCTCATAGTGAGGAGGCTCGGCCCAAGGCTACCTCAGAGGCCTAGGAGGCCTGGGAGCTCCAAGTGCCTCGATTACCGCATTGAGTGCCTCTCTAAGGGCTTCGCTCGCTCTACACCTGCCGTTAAAGCCTCCGGCCATGTCGTGACCTCCCCCTCTCCCTTTCAGCCTCTCCGTTAGCATCGGCATTATGTCACGCCCCACGCTTAGCCCCACCCCCGAGTGGAGTGCTCTCGATAGCCTAATGCTAAGCCTGCACTCGCCCCGTCTCTCCGAGGCCACTATCGCCACATCAGCTCCAAGTGATATTAGAGACCTCGCGACCGACGCCTCAAAAGACCCCACCTCGCTAATCGCTATCAGCCAGTTACCCACTCTCAGAACCCCGCACCTCATAGCTCCCTTGAGCCTGGCAACCCTCTCGGAGAAGTCAGCCTCCTCCTCGAGGAGGGCTAAAGCCCTATGATAAACACCCCCCTCTTCCACGATCTCGGCGGCGGCTCTCAGAGCTGAGGGGCTCACGTGGATGAAACGCTTAGAATCGAATATGAGGCCAGCTAGCGCTAAGGTCAGCAGCTGGGGGTCCAGCTTTACACCCAGAGACTTAACGGCTTCATACACTAACACTACCGTCGCGGGTTCCCTCCTCACTACAGAGTGGGAGGCTATTCGCACTAGGTCGCCTGGAGGCACGTGGTGATCCATGACTAAGAGATTCCTAGCCAACCTAGCGTGTGAGCAGAGCGGACCTAGCTGATTGCAGTTGCTGGCGTCTACTACTGCTACCGAGGCGGGCAGTGTGTCGCTAAGCGTGGAGACGTACTCCACGTGTAGCTTTAGCTCCCTCAGTAGCTTACGGGAGAGCCTGCTGGGCCCCTCCGGGAAGGCTAACTGTACTTCACGCACACCCAGTGAGAGGAGCGCTGCGCGCAGCATGAGAGCGGATGCAGCCGCGTCAGGGTCCGCATTCGTGTGCGTCACCACTACTGCGCCCCGCTTAGCGCCTGAGGCGAACTCCAGGACTGCGCGGGCAGAGTCACCCAACTGGCTCGAGCCCCTCCTCCGAAGCCTTGCGCATAAACTCCCTAAAAGCCACCTCCAAGATCCTGTCAAGCTCCTCACCCATCCCCTTCTGAGGGTACCTCAGCCTCACGTTGACCTCGGCCTTCACGACATGTGGCCACTCCTCGCTTACATCGACCCTTACCTCGACTAACTCCACGCGCTCACCCCACCTCTCTTCGATGAGCTCCTCAATCCTCTCGGCTAGCCACGAGGAGAGCTCTGCCACCTTCTCGCGTGGGAGCCCGCTAACCCGCACCAGGCGCCGAGCCCCCAAGCTTCCTCGCCAGCTTCTTCTCAAGCTGACTCAGTTGCTTCTTAAGCAGGTCTTCCTGCTTTTCAAGAGCCTTAAGCCTGACCTCCAGAGTCTCTCTTAGATCATTGAGCTCCCTGATTACATCATCCCTCTTCTTGGATATCATGACGGTTCCAACCACCTTGTAGACTGCTGCGCCCTCTCCCGCCTTGTCCAGCTCCCTCAGCGCATTATTGATCTCCCCCAGCTGAGCCTGTATCTGTTGCTTATTGAGCGCTATGAGCCTCAGGCGCTCTACTATGTCCTGGTACTTCTTCACTTCAGCCCTAAGAGTCTCAGAGATTCCCGCCACAAGCACACAGCAGGTTACTCCTCTTATTAAGTTGACCGCTTGTCTACTCCTCCCCCGAGAGGGCGGAGCCCACGGCCTCTATTGCAGCCAGCAACCTAAGGAAGCCGTTTAACGCCGCCCTCAGGGAGGTTCGCTTAGACGAGCGGAAGCGCAGAACCAGTATAGTGTCCTCCAGCCCCACCTCAACCCGCGTGAAGGTAGAGGGCTGGCTGCGTGCCTCTACTATCAAGGCGGTGTAAGCTGCCTTTGCATCACCTGGGTCAGAGACCTTAACCCTGATGTACGCCTCGTACTGCGTCATACTCGGGGTACTCGGGCCGCCGTAGGTAATATTTCTCCACCAGCAGCCGCGGGCCGCGGGGAGCTAGGGTAGACGGATCCACGAACTTTACAGCGAATGAAGCCCGCGGGGAGCGGACGGGCTCTATCAGGAGTACTGAATCGTAGGTCCCGGCCAGCTCTCTAGCCTCAACCTCCTCCACGAAGGTGAGGTTGAGAGCCCCCGATAGCTCTTGGCCGAACTCCACGGCATCTACCTCCCCTGGCGCCACTACGGCAGCCCGCCTCGGGGGTGAGGGCCGCACGCCCATCTCCCTAGCTAGCTTCACGCCCCTGAGCTTCAGTATGAGGGGGTAGAAGCACAGCTCCTTAGCCGTTGTGTCTAGGAAGATTATCCTGCCGGGGTTGCCCCTCAGCCCTCTGCACACTACGATCACCCTGGTTATCCCGAGCGACTTGGCGTACTCAAATAGGTCGGCATAGTTCATCTTTCCTCTGTTCATCTTGATAGCGTCTGGGAGAGAGAGTGCCAACTCCTTAGCCAGCGACCTGACACGGGGATTCGTCCTGTGGGCCGTAGTCACCAGTATCTTGGGGCTCAACGTCTTATTGCTCGCTTAATCCCCTTCAACTCCTCTGGCGTGAAGGTCTTCCCCAGCTCGGTTCGCGGCACCCATGCACCTCCAGCGAAGGTGTAGCCACACTTAAAGCACTTCCAGATGCCGACGCTGATCCGCCTAACCTTCCCCCTAGTGTAGCAGCGGGGGCACCTGTGGGGCCCCCTCATCTTGGCCTCTATTAAGGCTACTTTGCGCCTTAGGGTGGCGCCGTAGCGGGCACCGAAGCGGCCCGCGCTGCCCACGACCTTGGTGCGTCCCATAGACTATCCCTGGCAGCAGGCAGCGGCCGCGGGATATAAACTTATGGCCCCTTACTCGGGCCTGAGGATGGCAGCTAGCCTCACGACGCCTGGAGGATTCAGCTCCAGGCACACGCCACAGTAGTTACAGCTCTCCACCACGCCTTCTCCGCTTATCAGTCCATACGGGCAGTAGCGCGCACCCTCGGAGGCGACTATCTTGAGCCTCCGATCCACGGATCTCCAGCGTAGAGGTATGCGACCCTCCTTCCTACGCCCCTCGAAGCCGAGCCACTTGAGCATGAGCGTCACGTCATACAGCTTGAGCGGGAATATGTCGGCAGCCTCCCCCCACCGTTCCTCGTCGCCCCTTACCACGTACGCGACGTCCACCCCAACCTCGCTGAGGGGCTCGATTGCGTTTAGAAGCGCCGCGCTGGATACGAGGGGCGAGTGAAGCCTAAAGTAGTGGTCACCTACCCTGTATACCACGTTAGGCGTCAGTGTAAGGGCGGAGGCTCCCGCCTCATCAGCCAGTGCGTGTAAGTCTATGAGCCCAGCGCTCATGGCCGTCAGCTTCAGTATGAGGGGGGTTTCAAGCACGCTATGTAGCTCCTTAGCCAGCTCAGTCACGTATGTGAGCCCCTTGCCAGCTTTTCCAGCCAACATGCGTGAGAGCTCCACGTCCAGCTCTACGGCATCCACCTCCCCCCTAAATTTCTCTAGGAGATCTAAGGCCTCCCCAAGGGTCCCTGCCGCTATCGAGAGGACCTTCTTCACCTCGCCGCCGACAGCGCTCAACAGCTCTGCAACCTCCTCAATGCTACTGCTTAGAGGGCGCGTCAGCGCTGCAATGCCCAGTTCGCCTGAGGATATTAAGTGGAACCTCGTGAAGGCCCGGCCAGCGCTGCCCGAGAGGGGATCTCTCACGGCTATTGTGGGGGTGAAGAGCACCGCCATCCCCTCGCCCGCCATATCTCTGCAGAATTGAGGAGAGGGTAGCTCTACATCGCTGCTTAAGCCCCACCTACTCCTAAGACTTATACTGGCAAACCTGGGCAAGACGCCCTACCACCTAATCACATTATGCGGTCCCAAATATCGTTGCCGCCTAGATTGTCAGCTAGATCAGCATCCTCCTGAACTCCTCGGCCAGCCGCTCGTAGCGCTCCAGGTCTTCACGCGACACGCTGGGCTTGACGACGTCCAAAGCCTTCATGAAGTGTTTCATCTCCACCTTCGTTGGCCTCCCTGCCTCCCTCAGCGCTAGGATAGCTGCCTCTCTACAGAGGTTAGCTAGGTCAGCCCCTGTGTACCCCTCTGTTACTTCCGCTATCTTTGCCAGGTCTACGTCTTCTGCTAGTGGCATCCGCCTAGTGTGGACCTTCAGTATCTCGAGCCTAGCAGCCCTATCGGGTGGTGGCACGTAGACAAGCCT